>Ga0154849_174_pt1 | contig 10581 bp, 10 predicted proteins | sample Rifle2008BG16ft_FD_105577 | JGI IMG/M metagenome (GOLD analysis project Ga0154849, IMG submission 105577) | Euryarchaeota archaeon RBG_16_67_27 | reverse complement strand
GCGTGCCGATCTGTGCGGACCACGCGCTGTACGCACCCGTGTGCGCACGGAACGTCGACACCTCCCAGTAGTCAAGACCCCCGGCGGGATTCGTGTCGTTGATCGCCCACGAGGGGACGATCGATCCGTCCTCGAAGGTCTCCTCGAAGACGACGGCGGTGCCTGCGCGGGCGCGGGGCGCGACGACGAGCAGAAGGGACGAGGCCAGGACCACGCTGACGACCGCCAACGCGAGGGTGCGGTTGGACCGGGAAACGATGAACATGGGAGACCCGCCTACGGGCCGAGCCGGACGGTCGGGTAAATCCTTTGCCGGCCCAGAATCATCCCTGATACGGAGGGGACGCCCCGGCATGCGCGGGGCCTTCCGCACGGGCGCCGCCCGCGGCCCGGCGGAGCGCGTGCGCGACGTAGCCCGCGAAGCCCCCGGTCACCAGGAGCCAGGGAAGGGTGAACCCGATCCCGTTCAGGTAGTGCGCGAGCCCGGGAGCCGGGTCGAGGTAGGAGACCGACAAGGCGAGGAGGACGAGGACGAAGAGCGCGCCGACGAACGCGACGCCCGTGGCAGCCGCGCGCCCCCCCTCGGCCAGGGTCCGGGGCAGGAACCGGTGCGCGAGGTCCGCGCTGAGGCCGGCGAACGGACCGGCGAGGCCCCAGACGACCGCCGCCCAGGGCGCGATCAGGGCGGGCGTGACGACATAGTCCATCCAGTACTCCATGAACGTCCCGACGGTCGCGTAGAAGACGAACATGGCGATCCCCATGCCGAACCGCCCGGTGCGCAAGACGCCATGCACGACGACGACGGTGATGAAGAACCCGAACACGTAGACCCAGCACACGCCGCGCGTCACGACGAGTTCGAACGCGTTCGCGACGGACAAGACGCCGAACAGGAGGGAGCCGTACGCGAGCACGGCCCGGAGGGTCAGCGGCCTGCGCGGCTCGGCATTGTGCAACGCGGCGCGGCGAGGCGCGTCCCCGCGAAGACAGTTCCGTATGTATTTTATCGGACCCTTATCCGGGCCGAATCTAGGGCGGACGCGGCTCTCCTCCGTCCAGCGGCGTGCGCCGCGCGCGTTTCAGCACTCATAGGGGTCGTCACGCCTTTCGGTCGGCTGACCCTCTTGTCATCACGAACGCGGAACCTCCATCGTGGCCCTCCTAGAAAGACATTCCTCGCACCAGGCTTGCACACTCTCGCCGCGGGAAATCGCACGGTAAGGTTCTTAATGGGTGAACCGCGTCCGGCGGCCGATGGAGCTCCCCCCCGGGCGAGTGGAGCGGATCTCCGACGGCGGCCCGGACGCCCTGCGGGCGATCCTCGCGGACCTTCGGTCGATGAAGTTCAACGGCATCCTGAAGACGTCCGTGTTCCGAGGTGATACCCCGTCCCAGGGCATCCTCGTCTTCCGCGAAGGGGACGGCGTCCTCGCCGAGCACCGTGGGGCGACGGACGTCCTCGGCCCCGAGGCGGTCCCCGAGGTCCTGCGGGACGCGTCGAGCGACCGCGCGCAGATCGAGGTCCGGACGTACGACTACGGGCACTCGTCGATCAGCATCGACCAGCTCGAGAAGAGCTACCCCGACGCCTCCGTCGAGGGGCTCGGCGACGTGGACTCGTCCCTCGACGAGGTCGTCCGCCAAGACATGCGGGCCCGGGACACGTACCTGAAGGACCTCGAGGCGCGCCGCTCGGAGGAGCGGAAGCTCATCGAGAAGGAGGAGGAGCTGTACAAGCGGAAATGGGAGCTCGAGCAGGAGTTCCAGCGGAGCGCGATGCGGCAGCGGGAGCTCGAGGGGCTGCGCACGGAGCTCCAGAGCGTGAAGGAGGCGAGCGGCATGCTCCTCCGACACCTCGAGGCGACCCGGACCGCGGGGGACGTCGAGCTCGAGTCCCAGAAGAAGATCGCGGCGATCGAGGCGGAGCGGATTCGGGCGGATCTCGAAGCCCAGCGCGCCGCCGGATCCGCACGGACGAAGGAGCTCGACGACCGGGGGCGCGAGCTCGCGGGGAAGGAGGCGCTCCTGCGGGACCGGGAAGCGGCCCTCGACGGCCGGGACACGTCCTCCGACCGCGAACGGAAGCAGCTCACGGACCTGTACTCGAACCTCCAGGCGGAGATGGAGAAGATCGCGAACGCGCGGAAGGCGTTCGACGGGCGGATCGCGGAGGCGGAGAAGCGCGAGCGGGAGCTCGCCCTCCGGGAACAGTCGAGCGGCCAGTGGGCCGATGAGCTCCGCGCGCACGACGCGTCGATTTCCGAGCGCGAGACGGCCATGGCGGAGAGGGAGACGGCCGGCGAGCGGCGGACGAAGGACCTCGACGGGCGTGAGGCAACGCTCGAGGCCCGGTCTCTGGAGATCGAGCGGCGCGCGACCGAACTCGAGGCCGCGGACGAGGGTCTCGACGTCCGCCGAGAGGAGCTCGCACGGGCGACGAAACGGATGGAGAAGCTCGCGAAGGGTCTCGTCTCGCGAGACCGCAAGGTCGCCGCAGAGGAGCGGGAGGCGAGCGAACGTCAGGTTCAACTCCGGCAGGCACAGCGGGAGGCGGCCTCGAAGGCGAAGGAGCTCGAGCGGCGCACCCGCAAGGCCGGGGAGATCGAGGAGGAGCTGTCGTCCCTCCGGACGCGGCTCAAGGGCCAGGCCCTGAAGCTCCTCCGCGCGGAGCGGGTCAGCCAGGAACGGCTCCGGGACCTCGAGGCCGCGGAGCGGGAGATTGTCAAGCGGGAGGCGTCCGTCGTCCGGCGCGAGGCCGCGCTCGGGAAGCGGGAGAAGGCGGCGGAGGCTCTCGCCTCCAAGCTCGGGGCACGCTCGGATTCCATCGACGTGGCCGAGGAGGACCACGCCGCACGGGCGGGCGCGACGGAGGAGAAACACGCGTCCCGCGAGAAGGTTCTCGATGCCCGGGGACGCGCGATCGCGGCCCGGGAGAAGGCACTGCAGAACGAGGTCGCGGCGATGGAGTCCCTGAAGGCGACCCTCGAGGAGCAGGAGACGGCGTTCCTGGAAGACCTGAGGGACGTCGAAGTCCGGAAGGCGGAGATCGAGAAGGGCGAGGCGTCGCTCGCCGCGGCGAAGGAGAAGCTCGCGAGGGGCGAGGCGACGTTCGCGGCGGCCCAGGCGAAGGCGAAGGATCACGTTCAACGGCGCGAGGCCGCGCTCGAGGAGCGCGAGGCGGAGGTCGAGCAGGAGGCAGACGCGGTCGCGGAGCGCCAGCGTGCGCTCTCCCGGCGGTCCGACGAGCTCGCGAACCGGGAGGTCGACCTCGCGGAGCGGGAGACGCGCCTCGAGGAGGCCGGCAAGCGGCAGGCGGAGGCCGCCGCGTCCCGGCGCACCGCGCTCGAGGACCGCGCGCGCAAGGTCGCCGCGCACCGCGAGCGATCCGAGGCGGACCGGCGAGCCCTCGCGGAGGCGAAGGACGAGCTCCGGGCACGCGAGGTGAAGGTGCGGGAGCGCGAGGCGCGCGTCCAGAAGCTCGAGGCGGAGATCGACCGGAAGCGCGAGGAGCTCGGCCGGATCAAGGAAGGCCTCCGGCGGATCCGCTGACGGGGAGCCACGAGCCATGGGAGACATCGTCACCCTCACGACGGACTTCGGCCCCGGGGACTACGTCGGGGCGATGAAGGGCACGATCCTCTCCATCGACCCCGGCGCGACGATCGTCGACATCGACCACAACGTGCGTGCGCACGACGTCGCCCACGGGGCGTACGTCCTGTACGCCGCGGTCCCCCACTTCCCGTTCGCCGTGCACGTCGGCGTCGTGGACCCGGGCGTCGGCACCGCGCGACGGGGGATCGTCATCGTCGCCGAGGGCGCGCTCCTCGTCGGACCCGACAACGGGCTGTTGGTCCCCGCGGCGAAGCGCCTCGGGCTCAAGGAGGTCCGGGAGATCACGAACCGGGAGCTCGGGCGCGGGACGGTCTCGAACACGTTCCACGGGCGGGACCTCTTCGGGCCCGTCGCCGCCCATCTCCTCACAGGCACGAAGGTCCGGGACGTCGGGCGCGCGGTCAAGGACTTCGTCGACCTCGACTTCGGTACGCCGCGCGCGCGGAAGAAGGGGATCGAGGGCCGCGTGATCACGCATGACCGGTTCGGGAACCTGATCACGAACATCCCGCGGTCGCAGGCGGAGCGGCGGTGGTCCTTCGGCGACCGCCTCGCGATCGCGGTGACCGGCTACGAAATGACCGTTCCGTTCGTCCGCACGTACGGGGAGGTCGAGCCCGGCGAGCTCCTCGCGACGATCTCCTCGAGCGGCTTCGTCGAGATCGCGAAGCGGGAGGCGAGCGCTGCGGGCCAGCTCGGGGCCGGTCCGGGCGCGACGGTCCTGCTCGAGGACGCGTAGGCCAAAGCCTTAATCTAGGAACGTGGCCTTGGCTGCGAGCAGGAATGGACGCGCGGAGCATCCTTCTCATCATCTTCGACGGACTCGGCGACCGGCCGATCGCGGAGCTCGGTCACAAGACGCCCCTCGAAGTCGCGCCGAAGCCCGCCCTCGACTGGTTCGCGGCGAACGGGGTGAACGGCCTCCTCGACCCGATCGCGCCCGGGGTCCGCCCGGGGAGCGACACGAGCCATCTCGCCCTCTTCGGATACGATCCGCTCAAGGTGTACACGGGTCGCGGCCCGTTCGAGGCCGCGGGCGTGGGGATCGAGGTCGGCCCCGGGGACGTCGCGTTCCGTTGCAACTTCGTGACCGTGGACGGCGATCTGAACGTCGTCGACCGCCGCGCGGGCCGGATCCGCGAGGGAACGGAGGAGCTCGCGAAGGCGCTCGACGGGATGAAACTCGGCCGCGTGAAGGTCCTCTTCCGCGCGGGCACCGAACACCGCGCGGCCCTCGTGTTCCGCGGGAAGGGCCTGTCGCCGCAGGTGAGCGACACGGACCCCCACGAGCACGCGGTGAAGGCTCTCGACTCGAAACCGCTCGTGCCGAAGGCGAAGGCGACCGCGAAGGCGCTGAACGCGTTCACGAAGGAGGCGCACAAGCGACTGAAGGACCACCCCGTGAACGCGGAACGGACCGCCCGCGGCGAGATGCCCGCGAACCTCGTCCTCGCGCGCGGCGCGGGGATCTTCCCGGACATCGAACCCGTGACGAAGCGGTACGGCCTCAAGGCAGCGGGGATCGCGGGCGTCGCCCTGATCAAGGGGATGTACCGTGCGGTCGGCATCGAGGTCCTCGAGGTGCCCGGCGCCACCGGCGGGCTCGACACGAACATGGTCGCGAAGGCGGACGCGGCTCTCGCCGCCCTGCGCACGCACGACCTCGTCGTCGTGAACGTCAAGGCGGCCGACCTGTGCGGCCACGACGGCAATGCGTCCGGGAAGATCACGGTCGTCGAGCGGATCGACCAGATGATGGCCGCGATCAAGGCGAATCTCCCGCAGGAGGCCGTCGTGGCGCTCACCTCGGATCACTCCACGCCCGTCGCGATCAAGGACCACTCCGGCGACCCTGTGCCCGTGACGATCTTCGGCGAGGGCGTGCGCGTGGACGACGTCATGGCGTACGACGAGCGGAGCGCGGCGAAGGGTGGTCTCGGCCGGATCCGCGGGCAGGACCTCATGCCCATTCTCCTGAGCCTCGCGAACCGCGGGGAGAAGTACGGCGCCTGATCCCTTCGTGCGCGATGAAAGCCTATATAGGTTGAGGGGTTTCGCGGCCCGGGTTTGCACCCAGGGTGAGCTTTTGGTCGACCTGAGCCCGGTGATTCCGATCGCGGTCGCCGCGGGCTTGGGCGTCGCGGGTCTTCTCGCGCGGGACGTCCTGCGCCGGGACACGGGCACGGACCGGATGCGCGAAATCGCGTCCGCGATCCAGGACGGGGCGCGGGCGTTCCTCCGTCGGCAGTACAGGACGATCGCTCTGATCGCGGTCATCCTTGCCGTTGTGTTCGCGACCGCGGTCGGCGCGTCGAGGGGCGTCGTCACGGGCCTCAAGACTGCGGGGGCGTTCGGCCTCGGCGCCCTGTTCTCCGCCCTGTCCGGGTACATCGGGATGCAGATCGCGATCCGCTCGAACGTCCGATCTGCCGCGGGCTCGCTGAGGTCCTTCAACGACGCCCTGACGATCGCCTTGCGCGGCGGCGCGGTGTCCGGCCTCGCGATCGTCGGCCTGTCCCTCGCGGGCGTGTCGATCCTCTATTACGGCTACGGGTACGGGACCGCGACGACGTACCAGGCGCAGAACGAGCTCGTCCTGTCCCTTGTGGGCTTCGGGTTCGGCGCGAGCCTCGTCGCGCTGTTCGCACAGCTCGGCGGCGGAATCTACACGAAGGCCGCGGACGTCGGGGCGGACCTCGTCGGAAAGGTCGAGGCCGGGATCCCCGAGGACGACCCGCGCAATCCGGCGGTCATCGCGGACCTCGTCGGGGACAACGTCGGGGATTGCGCGGGGCGGGGCGCGGACCTGTTCGAGTCCACCGCGGCGGAGAACATCGGGGCCATGGTCCTCGGCGTCGTCCTGTTCGACTACTTCGGGATCGCGGGCGTCATCTTCCCGCTCGTCGCGCGGTCGTTCGGGGTGTTCGCGAGCGTCGTCGGAGTGTACGTCGTGCGGGCGCGGGAGGACGAGGCGCCGATGACCGCGCTCAACCGCGGGTACCTCGTGACGACGGTCCTCGCCGCGATCCTGTTCGGGTTCGCCGCCTGGGGCATGCTCCAGCCCGCCGCGGGCCTCGGCGCGAGCGACCTCACCTGGCTCTTCTACTGGCTCTGCGGGATCGCGGGCATGATCACCGCGTTCGCGTTCGTGTGGATCACCCAGTACTACACGGAGGCGCGGCACCGGCCGGTGAAGGAGATCGCGAAGAGCTCGGAGACGGGCCCCGCGACGAACATCATCTCCGGGTTCTCCGTCGGCCTCGAGGCCACGTGGCTGCCCGTCCTCGTCGTGTGCGCCGCCCTGCTCATCGCGTACTGGCTCGGGAGCCTCACGAACATCACGGGCGGCGGGCTGTACGGCACCGCGGTCGCGACGATGGGCATGCTGGCGACGGCCGCGTACATTCTCGCGATGGACACGTTCGGTCCGATCGTCGACAACGGCGCAGGGATCATCGAGATGTCCGGGATGTCGGACGAGGCGCGCCGGAACATGGACAAGCTCGACGCCGCGGGGAACACGACGAAGGCCCTGACGAAGGGCTACGCGGTCGGGAGCGCCGGCCTCGCCGCGTTCCTCCTGTTCAACGCGTACCTCGAGCAGGCGCAGATCGCCTCCGTGGACATGGCGAAACCGGAGGTCTTCGTCGGCGGGTTCATCGGCGCGGCCCTCGTGTTCCTGTTCAGCGCGTTCGCGATCCGCGCGGTCGGGCGGGCCGCGTGGTCGATCATCAAGGACGTCCGGGACCAGTTCAAGGAGAAGCCCGGGATCATGGCGGGCACGGAGAAGCCCGACTATGGCCGGACCGTGGACATCTGCACACGGAGCGCGCTCAAGGAGATGATCGTGCCGGGGATTCTCGCGGTCGCGACCCCCGTCGCGGTCGGGCTGATCTTCCGCGTCGCCGTCGTGACTCCGGGACTCCGGGCCGCGGAGCCGCTTGGCGGCACCCTGATGGTCGGCACGATCGCGGGCGTGATCATGGCCCTCGTCCTGAACACGGGCGGCGGGGCGTGGGACAACGCGAAGAAGTACATCGAGGCGGGGAACCTCGGCGGGAAGGGGAGCCCGACTCACAAAGCGGCGGTCGTCGGCGACACCGTTGGGGATCCCTTCAAGGACACGGCGGGCCCGAGCCTCCACATCCTCGTGAAGCTCCTCTCGACGATCACGCTCGTCCTCGCGCCCCTGCTCGTGTGAGGGCGTTCCAGGGGATCGCGGTCGACAAGGGTCGGCGGCCCACCTGACATCGAGGACTCCGGCCCGCGGTCCGTCGGAGGCGCAAAGGCCTAAATAGAACGTACCGAATCGGTGCGGAGTCGGTTTTCATGTACATGCGGGTTCAGCGGGAGGACGTCGTCCGGATCCCGCCCGAGCGCCTCGGCGAGGACATCGACGCGGTCGCGCGGGAGCTCACGCGGACGACCCTCGAGGGCCGCATCGGCCCGGACAAGACCCTCACCCTCATCGCGAGCAACATCGAGCGCCTCGGCGAGGGGCGGATCGTCCACGGGGACGGAGCCGTGTACCAGAAGGTTCGCTACGATGCCGTCGTCTTCACCCCGACCCTCCAGGAGGTCATCGAGGGGTCCGTCGTCGAGGTCCTGAAGTTCGGCGCGTTCATCCGCTTCGGGCCGCTCGACGGGCTCCTCCACATCTCCCAGGTCATGGACGACCGCGTCGACGTCGACGAGGACGGCGGTCGGCTGATCGGGAAGGACTCGAAGCGGGACCTCCGGACGGGGGACCGGGTCCGCACGCGGATCGTCGCCGTGTCCCTGAACGAGCGCGCGCCTCGGGAGTCGAAGATCGGACTCACGATGCGCCAGCCCTCCCTCGGGAAGGTCGACTGGCTCGAGGAGGACCGCGCCCGCTCGGAGGGCAAGGGACGCCGGAAGAGGGGCTGATCTCATGGTCGTGAGGATCCCGAGAGCGTGCAAGAACTGCGCGTACATCACGGATGAGGACAAGTGCCCCCTGTGCGGGAACGAACCTCGAAGGACTGGCAGGGCTACGTGATCATCGTGGACCACCCGCGGTCCGAGATCGCGAAGAAGATGGGCATCCATGCCAACGGAAAGTTCGCCCTCCGCGTTCGATGAGTTCGCCTCCGCGCCCCTGAAACTGCCGGACGAGCTCCGCGAGTTCCTCCGATGGCCGCTCGGCCCTCTCGTGCACGGCCCCGACGTGCTGCCGGCGGTCGGCCGCGCCTCGCCCGTCGTGAGCGTCGGGGACTTCTGCACTCTCGACCTCGTCGCACGCGGACGCTCGCCGGACATCTGCCTCGTCGACTTCAAGACCCAGCGCCAGGAGGACCCGGAGCTCCGCGACGCGCTCTCGAGGGTCGGATCCCGCGTGTACCGGATCACGAACCCGCCCGCGACGATCGTCCCGGAGGCGTGGGTCGTCCTGTCCGAAGCCTTTAAATCGGAGGAGCGGGTACGCGTCGAAGTCCGGGGAGAAGAGGACCTCCTCGCCCTCGTCTGCATCGCCCTCGCGCCCGAGACGGCCGCGGTCCTGTACGGCCTGCCGGGCCAGGGCGTCGTCGTCGTGACGGCGGACCGGGCCGCGAAGACGCGGGTCCTCGACATCCTCCGGCGCATGGAACGGTAGTCCCGATGGAAATCCAGATCCTCACGAAGAAGGACAATCCCCTCCTCAAGCGGGTCGAGGTCACGTTCAAAGCCGTCCACAAGGCGGAAGGCACCCCCGCGCGGGACGCAATGCGCTCCGAGCTCGCGAAGCAGCTCAAAGCCACGAAGGACGTCGTCGTGATCGACCGCGTCGAGTCGTCGTTCGGCCGCTACGAGAGCGTCGGTTACGCGAAGGTGTACCCGTCGAAGGAGGTCGCGGTGTCTATCGAGCGTCATCACATCCTCGTCCGCAACAGACTCGCCGCCGCGGAGGTCAAGGAGGCGAAGGCGGCCGAGGCCCCGCCGAAGCCGGAGGCGAAGCCCGCACCGAAGAAGGAGGAGGGTCCGAAGCCCGAGGCCAAGCCGGCGAAACCCGAGCACAAGCCGGAGGCGAAGGCCGAACACAAGGCGGAGCGCAAGCCCGAGCACAAGGAGCCGAAGCCCGAGGCCAAGCCGGAGAAGCCTCACGCGAAGGAAGAGAAGAAGGCCGAGCACAAGCCCGAGGCGAAGAAGGCGGAGCCCAAGAAGAAGGAGGGGAAGTGATGGCGGAGAAGAAGGCCGAGAAGGGCTCTGCGGGCCTCAAGCGGACGTTCTACCGAATCGAGGGGGACCGGATCACCCGGACCCGAGCTACGTGCCCGAAGTGCGGGGCCGGGGTGTTCCTCGCGCAGCATGAGGGCCGTGTGTCCTGCGGCCGTTGCGGGTACACCGAGTTCGCAAAGAAGTAGGGTAGGACCTCCTCACCGGGGACGGATGGAACGAGGGTTCCAACGAGAGCCGCCAGCACCAAGACGGCCACGAGTCGAGCGATGCGCACGCGAGTCCTTCCGGGGACCGCAATGAGGGTCGTCGGGTAATTCCCCCAGGTGCAGGGAAAGCCTTATTCTGTGGTGTCCTTTGGGACGCTGAGGGCCTGTAGTCTAGCCTGGATAGGACAGAGGCCTCCGGAGCCTCTGACCTGGGTTCGAATCCCAGCAGGCCCGTGTTCCTCTCCTCACTTGAAGGTCCCGGAGGGTCGTGTCTGGCTGATCGATCGCGGCGTCTGCGCCGGTGGGGGAGGCCTTGGACGCAATCCCTCAGTCAGGGGCGCCGAACCGCCTTGTCCACGTAGCAGCGGGCGGGGTCGCCCCAGACGTACACCCGCTGATCCCGATGCGCTCCCGTGCCAGTGATGACGAACACACGCCCGACCTTCCGACCGACCACCGCGAGCTTCTCGCCCGCAACGCTGTCCCCAACCCTTCCAAGTTCAGCCAACGACCTTCCCCTCCTTCGCGAGGGAGCCCGCGACGCGGAACGCGAGGTCCAGGTCCATCCCCAAGGCTTCTG
>Ga0154849_102_pt1 | contig 10743 bp, 5 predicted proteins | sample Rifle2008BG16ft_FD_105577 | JGI IMG/M metagenome (GOLD analysis project Ga0154849, IMG submission 105577) | Euryarchaeota archaeon RBG_16_67_27 | reverse complement strand
GTCAAGGAGCTGAAGAACTGGGGGTGCGTGATCAACAGCGCCTGGTACGACCTGAACGTGCCGATCACGGAGGCCGCGATCAAAGCGGGGATCCACTACGTCGACCTCGGCGGCCTGTACCACCAGACGATCCGGCAGCTGAAGCTCGACAAGGCCGCGAAGGACGCGGGCGTGCATTGCATCCTCGGCACCGGCTCGACGCCCGGCACAATGAACGTCATGGGGATCCACGGCGCGAACAAGCTCGACCGTGTGCAGAAAGTCATGCTCCGGAGCAGCGGGGCCGTCGTGTCCGGGGGCGAGCCGGACAAGTTCGTGCCGCCGTACGCGATCCGCACGATCTTCGACGAGTTCACGATGGACGCGCCGATCCTCCGGGACGGGAAGATCAAGTTCGTCCCCGCCCTGACGGGGCTCGAGCGCTCCGAGTTCCAGCCCCCCGTCGGCGTCGTCGAGGGCTACTACACGATCCATTCCGAGCTCGTGACGATGCCCAAGACGGTGGGGAAGGGCGTCCAAGAGATGGACTTCATCGTGGCCTTCCCGCCGCCGTTCACGCAGACGATTGCGACCCTCGCGCGCCTCGGCCTCGCGAGTCGCCAGGAGACGAAGGTCGAGGGCCAGAAGGTCCGTCCGTATGACGTGACCTCGACGGTCGTCGACGACCTGCCCAAGCCGAAGGAGCCCGAGCTCGACGTCGACATCCAGCGATGCGTGGTGATCGGAGAGAAGCACGGGAACCCGGTGACCCTGCGCTACGAGGCGGTCACCTGGCCGCACAAGCGCTGGAACGTCGGTGGCGGGACCGTGGACACGGGCGTTCCCCCGTCGATCGCCGCACAGTGGACTCTCAAGGGGAAGATTAAGGTCAAGGGGACGATCCCGCCGGAGATCGCATTCGAGCCGCTGCCGTACTTCAAGGACCTGAACAGCCAGGGCCGCGGAATCCGCGTCTTCGAATACGCGGAGGAAACGAAAGCATTGAACTAGGGGAACTTCGAGGCGAGAGGCGTGCCGGAGAAAGGCAGTCGCGAGGACGACCGCATCAAGGAGCGAGACGAGTACATCCCGAAGAGCGTGAAGATGGGAACGCCGGTCTTCGCGGAGAGCGCGAAGGGCCACAAGATCCGCGACGTCGACGGGAAGGAGTACACGGACTTCACGGGCGGGATCGGCGTGCTGAACACGGGACATCTCCCCGACGCGGTGACGAACGCGATTCGCGCGCAGCTCGACAAGTATCTCCACCTGTGTTTCATGGTCGTGAACTACGCGCCGTATGTCGAGCTCGCGAAGCGACTCCGTCCGATTCTTCCGTTCGACCGCGGCAAGACCGCGTTCTTCAACAGCGGCGCGGAGGCCGTGGAGAACGCGGTGAAGATCAGCCGGGCGGTCACGCGCCGCCCTAACGTGATCAGCTTCCACAACTCGTTCCACGGCCGCACCTTGCTGACCCTGACGATGACGGGGAAGTACGCGCCGTACAAGATCAACTTCGAACCGTTCGTGCCCCACGTCTACCAAGCGCCGTTCGCGTACTGCTACCGCTGTCCGCTGCGTCTCTCGTATCCGGAGTGCGGCGTCGCCTGCCTCGAGGCAATCGAGGATCTATTTCACGCGGAGTCCCCCGCGGACAAGACCGCGTGCATCGTGATGGAGCCCGTCCAGGGCGAGGGCGGCTTCGTCGTCCCTCCGAAGGAGTGGGTCCAGGGCCTTCGCCGAATCTGCTCGGGGCAGGGGATCCTCCTCGTCGACGACGAGGTCCAGGCAGGGTTCGGTCGCACGGGGACATGGTTCGCGATCGAGCACTTCGGCGTGAAGCCGGACCTGATTACGTCCGCGAAGGCCCTCGGCGCCGGCCTCCCGCTGAGCGCGGTGTCCGGATCCGCGGAGATCATGGACGTCCCCGCGCCTGGCTCGATTGGCGGCACGTACGGCGGGAACCCGCTCGCATGCGCCGCGGCGATCGCGAACCTCGATCTCATCCGCGAGGCGATGCCGAACGCGGCGAAACTGGGGGACGCGATCGAGAAGCGGTTCCGGGAGATGGCGGAGCACCACGCCCTCATCGGAGACGTCCGCGGCCTCGGCGCGATGCAGGCGATCGAGCTCGTGAAGGATCGAAAGACGAAGGCGCCCGCGAAGGACGAGACGGCGGCGGTGATTAAGGAAGCCCGGGATCGGGGCGCGCTGATCCTCAGTGCCGGCTGGCACAACAACGTCGTCCGGCTGCTTCCGCCGCTCAACATGCCTATCGACGCGGTCGAAGAGGGCCTGGACATCCTGGACGCATCGATCGCCGCGGTCGAGAAGAAGTGAGCGTCAGAAGCGGAACAGGGTCCCGCCCTTCTGGACCCTCGTCGCGAGCACGGTGAACACAATCGCGATTCCGAGAATCAGGGTCGACGCCGCGTTGAGCTCCGGAGACGGGATCTTCTTGTACAGCGTGCTCCACATGACGACGGGCAGGGTCTCGACTCCCTGCCCCTTGAGAAAGAGGGTGACGATGAGCTCGTCGAAGGAGAACGTGAAGGCGAGGAGAGCCGCGGAGACGATCCCCGGCTTGATGATCGGCAGGGTCACATGGAAGAACGTCGTGAACTCGTTCGCCCCGAGATTCATCGCGGCCTCTTCCAGGGAGCGATCGAACTCCCTGAGACTGACCATCAAGACCACGATTACGATCGGGATGCAGAACGTCACGTGGCCGACAATAATCGAGAAGTACCCGGTCTCCCACCACACACGACCGTACGGCCAGAGGTACAGGTCATTCAGGAACGTGATGAACACCAGGATGGAGAGGCCCATGACGATGCTCGGGATCACGAGCCCGGTGTACAGCATGACGTTCAGGTACTGCTTCGAAGCGAACCGGTAACGGACGAGGGCGAGCGCCGCGGGAGTGCCAAGCGCGAGGGACGCACCCACGACCGCGAGGCCGATAAGGAAACTGTTCAGAAGCGCATCGATCATCGCGTCGTCGTTGAACAGCGCCCTCAGGGTCGTCGGTCCCCCAGCGGGTTTCACATACCACTGAAGGGAGAACCCTCCCCAGCTGATGATGTTCGGCGACGCGTTGAACGAGAAGATGACGACCTGGGCGAGGGGCACGTAGAACGTGAGGAGCACGAGGGTCGTGACACCCGCGAGGATCTTTCGGCCGTGCCGCTGCGCGAGTCGGTCGAGGAATCGCTCGAGGGGCCCCCGCGCGGCATGAATCGTCCACTTCACCTTCCCGCTCGTCGGTTCGACCTCCCTTCGGCGTCGTGCGAGGCGGCTCGCCGCGGCGGCGAGGATCTCGGTCAGCGTTCCCGTACGTCGGAACTCCCCTTCCGCCTCTCCTGCGAACTTCGTGTAGACAAAGAGGACCGCGACCGTGGCCGCGAGCACGACGACGGACGCCGCCGCCCCGATCGGCAGGTTTCCGAGCTCGAGGAAACTCAGGTAAATGTAGTTCCCGATCAGGCGACCCTCCTGGCCCGCAAGGAGCTGCGGCTCGACGAAGGATCCGAACGCGGTGATGAACACGAGAATCGATCCGGTGACCGCCCCGGGGAGGCTCAGCGGCCAGGTGACATGCCAGAACGCCTTCCAGTTGCCTGCGCCGAGGTCGTATGCGGCTTCGAGGAGCTCCTTGTCGATCCGGAGGAGTGAGGTGAAGAGCGGGAGGATCATGAACGGCAACCAGATCCAGATGAGGACGAGGGGGACGATGTTCGCGGTCCCGAACCCGAAGTTCGCGAACAACCAGTCCGCGAAGCCCGCCAGGCCGATCGCGTTGAACGCCTGTCCGATGTAGCCCTCCCGCGTGACCCACGGGTAGAGCGCGTACACCTGGACGACGAAGCTGATCCAGAACGGGATGATGATCAGAGAGAGCACGAGCCCCCGGTTCTTCTCGGAGATGACGCGCGCGAGGTAGTACGCGACCGGGTACCCCGCGGCGAGGGATCCGAGGGCCGTGATCGCGGACACGATGATCGTCCAGGCCGTGAGGGGCAGGACGGGCGACGCGGGGTTCAGGGCGAACAGGTAGTTGTCCCACGTGAGCTCGCTATACGAGATTGACAGGGTCGTCGGGCTGATCGTCGCGAAGCCGAAGATCAGCACGATCACCATCGGCAGGAGGAGGAACAGGAGGAACCAGATTGAGCTCGGCAGGGAGAGGAGCGTCCCCTTCAGCGCGCCCTTCCCGAATGTGCTGATGCTGATCCAACGAGCGAGCCGTCCGATCGGGGATGGCGCCTGCCGCGACGGCCCCGCGGACCCGCGCCCGGAAGGCCTCCGCGCGCGTGCAAGGGTCATCCGTCACACCGTCGCGAGGTCGAACCAGAGCGGGTTGTAGAGCTTCAGCATGGTGTCCAAGCCGACATCCTGCGAGAAATCGCAGATCCGGAAGTCCTCGGGGGCGAGAAGGTTCGGGTACAGCCTCGGGTCCTCGCGCATGTCGTATCCGTTCGCGAACGGCTGGAGGCTCTCGAAGCACGGTCGGTTCGGGGTCGAGTACAGGTTCCAGTTTGTGAGGAGGACGTTCTGCGCGGTGTCATGGATGAAGTTGATGAACTCGTGGGCGAGCCAGAGGTTCCTCGACTTGCTGTGGATCGCGACGCAATCGACCCACCACGTCGATCCCTGGGGCGGGATGATGTAGTCGACGTTCTGCTCGATCCCCTGATCCGGCCGGATCGCGTACATCATGTCGCCGGACCACGCTTGGTTCACGTACGCGCTCTGCGTGATCAGGGACGTCGACTGGTCCGTGCTGTTGTATCCGAAGAGGAGCGGCTTCTGTCGGAACAGCCACTCGCCCGCGCTCCGGATCTTCTGGGGGTCCTCCTCGTTCGTCGTCCACTGCGGACCGCTCGGAGGGAAGAGCCCCGTCGGCGTCAGCCCCTGTCCCTTCTGCCATTCCCACCCCGCTTTCTTCAGGCCCGCCCCGATCACGTCGCGCATGTCGTCGAGCATCCGCATCTTCTTTCGGAGGTCGAGCGTCGGATACCCGGGCGCCCGCGGCGTGTACGACGGCGACCACAGGAGGTCGTACCCGAGCTCCTTCGCCTCGTCCTTCGGAATCCGATCCGTCCGGAAGCCGATCCCCGTCGTCCCCCAGAAGTACGGCGCGGAGACCCACTGCCACCCGAAGTCCGCCGTGGGCCGACGGTCGTACGGATTGCCCGCGGGCTTGTTGACGAGGTCCTCGAACATGTTCGAGAACGAGGGCCCGCCGACGTTCGGGAGCCAGTCCGGGTTGAGCGTGTAGATCATGTTCGCCTTCTTCATCAGGTCGACAAGGTAATTCGACGGGCCGATCACGTCGTATCGCCGCCGTCCGAGGGTGAGGAGATGGAACAGCTCCTCGTTGCTCGTGTAGACGTCCCACTGGATTTCGATCCGGTGCCCGTACCGCGAGAGGATGTAGTCCTCGAAGGACACGATGAACTCGCCGGGCCAGTAGTCGTACCACTGCGCCACCTTGAGGACGTAGGGCGTGGGTCCGCTCGGGGCCCGCGGCACGCGGCTGTAATCCACGACCCCGGGCTCGACCTCCCAGGCCGGCGGGGGCTCCGTGGGCCCCTTCACGACACCCAACGCAGAGAGGATGCCCATCCCCGCGACGGCGCTCGTGACCCCTGCGGCCGCTCCCCACTTCAGGAACGCCCGCCGCGACAACGCGTGCGCTCGGTCGGGCACCCACGCACCCTCCCCGGTGACCTCCGACTCGAGGCGAGCCGTGGGTTCGAAACGTCTCCGACGCTATATAACGGTTCTTCGGCCGGCGCGTCCTAGGCCAAGTTCATGTTGATGAGCTTGACCTCGGTCATCTCCTGGATTGCGTAGCGCACGCCTTCCCGGCCGAGGCCGGAGAGCTTGACTCCGCCGAACGGCATGTTGTCGAACCGGACGGTCGTCGGGTCGTTGATCATCACGCCGCCGGCCTTGAGCTCGCGGGCGATTTTGAGCGCGCGGCGGAGGTCTCGTGAGTACACGGACGACTGGAGACCGTACACGGACGAGTTCGCGATCCGGATCGCCTCCTCGTCGCTCTCGATCGCCTGGATCGGCCCGAGGGGTCCGAACGGCTCGTCCTGCATGATCCGCATGTCGCTCGTGACGTCCGAGAGGACCGTCGGCTGGTAGAAGTATCCCTTCCCCGGGAGCCGGTCGCCGCCGACTCGGACCTTCGCGCCCGCGTCCTTCGCCTCGACGACGAGGGCGTGGATGTGCACGCGGGACTCGTCGCTGATCACCGGGCCGATGTCCGTGTCCTCCGCCATGGGATCCGCGACCTTGAACTTCGAGACGCGGTCCGCGAGCATCGTCGCGAACTTGTCCGAGATCGAGTCGGAGGCGAGGATCCGCTTCGACGCGATGCAGACCTGCCCCGCGAGGCCGAACGTTGCGCGGGAGACGGCCTCGACCGCTCGTGGGAGGTCCGCGTCGTCGAGCACGATCACCGGGTCCATCCCGCCCATCTCCAGGATGAGCCGCTTCGCGCGCTTGCCGCCGAGGGAGGCGATTTGCGTGCCGACCTGGGTCGAGCCCGTGAACGTGATGAGGTCCGTGTACGGGCTCTCGACGAGGGCGTTCCCCACGGACCGCCCGGGGCCCGTGATCACCTGGATCGCCTCCTTTGGGCAGCCCGCCTCGAGAAGGATCTCCGTGAGCCGGATCGCGACGAGAGGGGTCTCGCTTGTCGGCTTCGCGATGACCGCGTTCCCTGCGGCGAGCGCGGGAGCGACCTTGTGGCAGAGGAGATTCAGCGGGAAGTTGAACGGGGAGATGCAGACGACGACCCCGATCGGTTCGCGCATGCTGAACACGATCCGGTTCTCGTTGCCGGGAGGCAGCGGGTACGCGTCCGGCTGGTACACCTCGCCGTAGATCCGCTTCGCCTCCTCCGCGGCGAACGTGAACGTGAGGACGGCGCGGCGTGCCTCCGTTCGCGAATCCCGGATCGGCTTGCCCGCTTCGAGGGCGATAATCCTCGCGATCTCCTCGTTGTGCTCCTCGAGGAGCTTCGCGGTCTTCGAGAGGAACACGTACCGCTCCCAAGCAGAGATCCGGTTCACCTTCGCTTTGGCGTCGTACGCGGCGTCCGCCGCCGCCTTCGCGTCCGCCTCCGTCCCCTTCGGGACCGTCGCGACGACGTCCTCCGTCGCGGGGTTCACCACGGAAATCGTCTCGCCGCTCGAGGCGTCCTTCCATTCCCCTGCGATGAACATCTTGCGGGCGGTCGGCTCCGACGTCATGGGTATCCCGGCCTCGTGCGTCCGAGGCAAGGAGGGCTCGTGCCAAGTAGCTTTCGTCTTTACCCGCTCCCGCCGGCGGGCCCGTCGTTATCACGTCCCGGAACGGATCGGGGCCGCAACGCAAGCGTTAATGCGAACGTCCGAGGTTCCCGGGGCGGGGGCCACGGTCCATTCGGGTGTGGGCAGCGACGGTAGCCATCGGCCTCCTCGCCTCGTTCTCCCTCCTTGCGATGACGGCCACCGGGGATCCGCCGTACTCGGCTTCGCTCCCCGTCCACCCCGGCTCGATTGCGAACCAGACGGCGCCGGTCGCGGCGTCCACGTCCGAGGGCTCCGTCATCGTCGCATACCTGGACGACGCGCCGGGTTCCCGTCTCGTGCATGTCGTGCGATCCGATGCGACGGGCCTCGGATTCACTCCGCCCGTCCGCGTCGACAGGAGCCTCCGCGTGCCCGCGAACCAGCAATCGCCCGCCCTCGTTCCCGACACGCAGGGACGACTGCTCCTCGTGTGGTCCGACGACCGGGTCGGGAGCGGCGACGTGGACGTGTACCTCGCCGCGTCGACGGACCGCGGGTCCACGTGGACCCTTCCCATGCGCGCGGACGACGGCCCTGCAGGGACCCGTGCGACGCGACCGACCGTGGCGGCGTATGCGGGGCGCGTGTGGGTCGCCTGGCAGGATACTCGGGGCGGGCCGGACCGCATCCGGTTCGCGACGGCCCTGTGGCCGGACTTGCGGTTCTCCCCGTCGAAGGCCGTGAGCGACGGCCTTCCCGCTTCGACCGCGCAGTCGGGTCCGCGGCTCGCCGTGGACGGCGCGGGCCTCCTGTTCCTCGGGTTCCATGACGACCGGACCGGGGACGCGAACACGTACCTCCTCCGCTCCTCGGACGACGGCTCCACGTTCACGGGACCCGTCCGGATCGACGACACGGGGTCCGCGATGACCGCGCAAGGGCTCCCCTCGATCGCCGTGGACGGCGCGGGGCGGGTGTTCGCTGCCTGGCAGGACCGTCGGAACGGGGACGAGGATATCTACGCCTCCGTGTCCTCGGATCGCGGCCTCACGTTCGCGAGGAGCGTCCGGGTCGACGGCGCCCGTTCGGGCACATCCCAGGTGAATCCCCAGATAGCCGTCGGCCAGGAGGGCTTCGCCTACCTTGGATGGCAGGACGATCGGACCGGGTCCTGGGACATCTGGGCCACGGCCTCCTTCGACGGGGGACGCACGTTCTCAACCGCCGCGAAGGCGGATGACGGATCGGACACGGCGACGAATCCGACCTGGCAGACGTTCCCTGCGGTCGCCGTCCTTCGCGCGGGCGCGCCGCTTGTCACCTGGCAGGACGACCGGACATACAACCCGGACGTCCGCGCCGCGGTCGGCGGACTCGCCCCTCCGCCGTCCGTCTTTGTTCGAATCGCGGACAACCCGCTCCGGGCTCTGCCCGGAAGCGTCGCCGTTGCGTCAATCTCCGTGGCCGCGGCCACCGCTCCCGTTCCCGGCGCGACCGTCCGCATCGTCCTCGAGACGGGCCAGACCTTCACCGGAGTGGACGAGGGAGGCGGGTCGTATGCGGTGTCGATCCCGACACCGGCGAGCTCGGTGCCCTTGCGCATCGCTGGGGAGGTCCAAGTATCCAAGGCCGGCTACGTCGGATCGACCCAGCGGTTCCGACTCATTGTCGAGGCCGCGGCGCTCGACGTCGTCGTGTCCGCGGACCCGGGCCGCGTGTCCGCGGGGACCTCGGCCGGCATCATCGCCCGCGTGACCCGCGCAGGCGTCGCCGTCGCGGGCGCGGCGGTCGCGCTATCGGCCTCCGCGGGCATCCTGACGCCGTCTTCGGGTTCGACGGATTCCGACGGGAACTTCCGCGCCCAGCTGTCCACGTCGGGGATCGGTACGCAGACGTCCGTCCAGATCTCCGCGTCCGCGCGCGGCGTCGACGGCGGAATGGGATCCGGATCCGCGTCCCTGGAGGTCGTCATCCCCGACGGCACGGTCCTCCAGATCGCGTTCGATCGGCTCTCCTATGCGACCCACGGGTGGGAGCCCATCCCGATCGGATTCCGTGTCGAGGTCCGGGGGGCGCTCATCGCCGGGGCGGTCGTCCGCACGTGGCTCCGGGGCACGGGGTGGCTGTCCGTCTTGACGGACGCAGGGAACGGGACCTACGTCGTGTACCTCACGGCACCGGAGAGCACCACGACGACACGCGCGGACGTCTACCTCGATGTCGCCGCGGAAGGATATCTGCCGGCAGCGGCGATTGCCTCGGTCACGATCCTTGAAGGAACCGTGTCCACCGCGCTTCCCGTCGTCGGCATCGAAGCACCGCTGCCCCGCCAGTACGTCGACGACCTGGAGACCGTCGTCGGGCTTGCGAGGTCCACGTCGCGTCCGCTCGAGCTCGTGGAGGTACGGGTGGACGGCGGTCCCTGGCTCAACGTCCGCGGCCTGTATCGATGGCTCATCCCGTACGACTTCGCTGCAACGCCCCCCGGGATCCACGTGATCTACGCCCGGTCCTTCGACGGGGTCGCGTATTCGCCGATTGCGTACGTCGTCGTCCGGATCGCCCCGTGAAGCCCGTCGGTTATCATCGGGGAGAATATCGAAACATACAAATCGCATGAGCACGGTATGAGTGCGGAATCGCGCCCGAACGTGTGGGTGATGGGCGCACGTGGGGAGAGGATCTCGTGGCAAGTAGGACGCTAGTCGTCATTCTCGTCATCATGCTAGTGCTTGGGGGCACGCTCGCATTCGTGAGCGGCGCCCAGGGGGCCGACCGCACGTGGACGGTCTCGCGCACCCCGAAGGGCGGTCCGCGGGCGGACGCGGTGTTCGACCGGATCACGCCGTCGCAGCCCGGCATGTGGTACGTCCGAATGCAAAACCATGAGCTCGCGAGCGTCGGCGTCGACGTGTTCCAGGTGGACGCCGGGGTCGACGCGATCATCTTCACACAACGGGTCTACTTCGACGGCATCAGGGACCGGGTGAACTACTCGAGCAAGGTCCCGATGCAGGCGGGCATCACGTACAAGTTCGGTTTCACTCCGATCGGCAGGATCGGCGGGTCCGCGACGATCACGGAGATGTTCGAGACGAACGCGCCCCCGGTCGCCTCCTTCTCCCATTCCCCGACGAACCCCCGCGCCTACGAGGTCGTGACGTTCGACGCGTCCGCGTCCTACGACCCTGACGGCTCGATCGCCTCCTTTGCCTGGGACTTCGGGGACGGCAGTACCGACGCGGGCGTCACCGCGTCGCATGCGTACGCCGCCTCAGGCGACTACACCGTCATTTTGACGGTCCTGGACAACGCGGGCGCATGGTCGTCCACGACGGGCAGCGTTCACGTCGAACCCGCGGTGAACACGCCCCCGAAGGCGGCGTTCTCCTATTCCCCCTCGCTGCCCCTCGAGGGCCAAGCGGTCGCGTTCGACGGATCCGCGTCGACGGACGACGGCTCGATCGTC
>Ga0154849_142_pt2 | contig 11443 bp, 13 predicted proteins | sample Rifle2008BG16ft_FD_105577 | JGI IMG/M metagenome (GOLD analysis project Ga0154849, IMG submission 105577) | Euryarchaeota archaeon RBG_16_67_27 | reverse complement strand
GCCGGGTGTTCTTCGTCGAGGCGCCGATCGCGAAGCCCGCGAAGACCATCGAGAGCCAGAGGAGCGCGGAGACCGCGAGGGTCGCGAGGATCGGCACGAGGCCGACGGGCTGGTTCCAGACGAGGACGGCGAGCGCCAGGATCACGGAAGGGCTCGACGAGAAGAGCGTGCTCAGGGACAGCCCGAGCGTGTATGCGATCGGCGAGACGGGCGAGGCGACGAACATGTCCTGGAAACGGAACCAGTGCTTGTAGAAGTACACGGACTGCGCCGCGAACAGCCCGATGAACGCGAGCGTGAGGACGATCGCCCCGACGAGCGCGGGCATCGCGGCCGTGCCGCCGGAGAACAGGAACAGGAAGAACACGGGCAGGAACGAGATCAGCGACAGCACGACGAGGAGCATCGGGTCCCGCAGGAGCGGCAGGGAGTCCAGGAGGCCGATGTACCACGCCTGGCGGAGGAGGCTACTCTTCAATGGATCCCCCCACGAGCTTGATGAACGCGTCCTCGAGCGTCGGCGGTTGGAACGTCACGCGTCGTCCGTCGTTCAGACTCCTCTGGACGATCTCGAGGATCTCCGTGTTCGACTTCGGCTCGAGGACCTCCCGGTCGTTCCCGTTCGCCTTCGCGGATTCGACGATCACGCGCATCCCTGTTCCCGCCATCGCCTTCGCCTCGTCCACGGTCCCGAGGAACGCGAGCTGCCCCTTCTCGATGATCGCAAGGCGGTCCGCGAGCTTCTCCGCCTCGTCCATGTAGTGCGTCGTCAGGAGGACGGTCACCCCTTTCGCCGTCAGGCGGCGGACCATCGCCCACACCTGCCGGCGGCCGAGGGGGTCGAGCCCGATCGTCGGCTCGTCGAGGAAAAGGATCTCCGGGTCCGCGATGAGGGCCATCGCGAGGATTACGCGCTGGCGCAGGCCGCCGGACAGGTCCGCGGTGAGCTTGTCCTTGTGCTCCCATAGGTCGAACTCCTCCATCACGAGCTTCGTGCGGCGCAGCGCCTCTTCCTTCGCCATCCCGCGGATCATGCACATCAGGCGGATGTGGTCCCACGCGGAGAGCATCATCTGCGGGCGGGCCTCCTGCGGGACGACGGAGATCCGCGGGCGGATCGCGCGGGGCTCGCGCAACACGTCGTGGCCGAACACCCGGGCCGCGCCCGCCGTCGGGCGGAGCTGGGTTGCGAGGATCCGGAGGAGGGTCGTCTTGCCGGCGCCGTTCCGGCCGAGGAGGCAGAAGATCTCCCCCTTCGTGATTCGGAACGAGACGTCCTTCAGGGCCTGCGTGCCCTTGGGATACGTCTTCCCGAGTCCGTCGACCTCGACGACGTCCATGCGCGGGTCGGACGCCCTCGAACTACTTGAGTCTTCGGTGCGGGACCGCGCATCGACTCCCACCGCGCGGGAGAGATCGTCCCTCGCGGGCGCGAGAAACCCCTCACGCCTGGGGGAACGCCCATCCGAGTCCCGCATCCAGCGCGACCGCGATCGCGAGGCCGAGGGCGAGCGCAGCCGTCGCGGCGCGGTGGTATCCGTGGCGATGGCTCTCCGGGACCATCTGGAAGAGGACGACGGACACCATGGCGCCGACGGCGAACGCGGACGCAATGCCAAGCCCCCCGGGGACGGCTCCGAGGGCGAAGAGGGCGACGAGTCCCGCGACGGGCTCGACCGCGCCGCTGAGAAGGCAGTACCCGAACGCCGCCCTCAAGGATCGCGTCTCCGCGTACACGGCGAGGGAGACGAGGAGGCCCTCAGGGACGTTCTGGAGGGCCATCGCGAGGGCGATCGTGTGTCCCTGGGGGCTCAGGCCGTCCGCGTAGCCGATCCCCGTCGCGAGTCCTTCCGGGGCGTTGTGGATCGCGAGCGCGGTGAAGATGAGGAACGCGGCACCGGGGTTCAGGGAGACCCCATTGCCCACGAAGGGCATGGGTAGGGGGACCCTGCGGAGGAGGCGAACGAGTCCGAAGATCGCGATGGCACCGATCCCGATGCCGAGCGCGGTCGTCGCCGGGCTTCCCGTCGCGTGCTCCGTGCTCTGCGGGAGGAGCTCGAGGCCCGCGATGCCGAGCATGATCCCCGCGGCGAGGCCGAGGAGCGTGTCGTGGGTCCGGTGGGAGAGCCGTCGGACGAGGATGAGGGGCGCCGCGCCTAGCGCCGTGGCGAGCCCGGAGGCGAACAGCAGCGCGAGGACTGCGGCGTCGACCACGCCACCCGTTCTCCCGGAGTGCCATTTGAGGCCTTCCTAAATTCCGAATGTACAATTCGGCGTCGATCGACCCGCTAACGACGTCCGCGGCCCAGTAGCGGCCGGCGGTGGACCCGGCCGTCCGACGAAGGCTTTTTCCCCCGCGACGCTGTATGTAAAGGTGACGGAGGGAGTCGGACGGAATCGGACCGCGCGCTGGGCACGGCCGGAGAGCGGCGCATCCCTCCGGTTCGAGTCAGGCGGGTCAAACGGCCCAGGATCGCCGCGCTCGTCGCGGCAATCGCGCTCATCGTGGCGGGCGTCGCCTACCTGTCGAACCGGCCGCCGCCCCCGGAGGGACCTCCTCCTGCCGGAGAGCCCGCACCGCTCCCCGTGCAGGCCGTGCTCCTCGCCCGCGGCATCATCCCGCTGGACCTTCCCTTCATGGTCATGTACGCGCCCGCGGTAAACACGACGAACTACACCGTGTCGACGCACGTCGAATTCGAGGCAACCCGTGAGGGCGCGGCGAATGTGAGCTATCTGTGGAGGAACGTCACCGGTGCGGACCTCCCGATCGTGTTCCGGCACCTGTCCCCGCTCGAAGACCTGGAGGATCCTCCGAACACCTTCCGACTCTTTCCCACGGGCGTTTGCCTGCCGCAGGCATGGTGCATTACGTACTCCTGGTCGTGGCCCTACCCCGGGTCCGCGTACCTCCTCACCAAGGCGGTCGACGTCAACTACAGTGTCTTCCTCGTCCGGCCGAATCCGCCCTTCGAACGCGCCGAGTGGCTCGAGGTTCGCTTTTCGATCGAGGGAACGTCACGATGGGATATCACGGGCCGCTTGCCGCGAGAGAACATTACGGAGGCCGCCGGAGAGGATCGCGTCCCTCTCGGGTCGCAAGTCGTCGTCTACGGGTCTGAATTCAGACGGATTTACCTGGACCAACTCGAGTTGCCCATTTCCGAATTCCACTACGACCTCCAGACGTTCACATTCGACGCGGGTATTCACGGCACGATCACGGCGAAGCTCGGCTCCACGTTCCGCTGGAGTCCCTGGACCCGATACTGGATCGACATCGACCTCCGGCAATCCGACATGTCGTACCCCGACAACGCGACGTTCCAGCTGTACGTCGACCGGCGCTTCGGCTCGCTCATCGCCGAGCAGGTCGCGTAGACCGCGTGCCCGTCGGGATTCGCCTCTCGGCTCCCCGAAATCGCCGGATACGTGCCAAAAGCTTATTTCGGGTGCCTTCTTCCGGCCTGCTCGTGGACCGCGCCACCTACGATGTCGTGGTGGTCGGCGGAGGGGCAGCGGGCCTGCGCGCGGCAATCGCGGCGGCCGAAGCCAATCCAGCCGCGTCGATTGCGATCGTCTCCAAGGTCTATCCGATGCGGAGCCACACGGTCTCCGCGGAGGGCGGCACCGCCGCGGTCCTCAGGGACTACGACAGCTTCGACCTCCACTGCTTCGACACGATCAAGGGTTCCGACTACCTCGCGGACCAGGACGCGGTCGAGTTCTTCGTCTCGAAGTGCCCGGAGGAGATCGTCCAGCTCGAGCACTGGGGCTGCCCGTGGTCCCGCGACCCGGACGGGCGCGTGAGCCAGCGGGCGTTCGGTGGGATGTCCGTCAAGCGGACGGTCTTCGCCGCGGACAAGGTCGGGTTCCACATCCTCCACGCGCTGTTCCAGACGACGATGAAGTTCGACAACATCCACCGCCTGGACGAGTTCTTCGTCACGGACCTGATCCGGGAGGGGAACGCGGCCGCCGGGGTGACGGCGCTCGACATGCGCGGCGGCGAGCTCGTCCGGATCACGTCGAAGGCCGTCGTCCTCGCGACGGGCGGGTGCGGCCGCATCTACGAGTTTACCACGAACGGCTTCATCAAGACGGGCGACGGCATGGCGCTCGCGTACCGCGCGGGCGTCGCGCTGAAGGACATGGAGTTCGTCCAGTTCCATCCGACCGCCCTCCCGGGTACAGGAATCCTGATCACGGAGGCCGCTCGGGGGGAGGGTGGCTACCTGATCAACAAGGACGGGGAGCGGTTCCTCAAGCGATATGTCCCGGAGAAGATGGAGCTGGGGCCACGGGACATCCTCTCCCGCTCGATCATGTCCGAGATCCGCGAAGGTCGTGCATTCGACGGACCGTACGGCCACTACATCGGGCTCGACCTCCGACACCTCGGCGAGGGGACGATCAACACGAAGCTCCCCATGGTCCGCGAGCTCGCGGAGAAGTACGTCGGGATCGACCCCGTGAACGAGCTGATCCCCGTCCGGCCGGGACAGCACTACATCATGGGCGGCGTGGCGACGAACGCGCGCGGGGAGACGTCCGTCCCCGGCCTCTACGCCGTCGGAGAGACCGCGTGCGTCTCGATCAACGGGGCGAACCGCCTCGGCTCGAACAGCCTGAGCGAGTGCCTCGTCTTCGGCACGTCGACGGGACGGGCCGTCGCGGAGTACGTCCGCAAGAAGGACTGGCCCTCGGGTGCGGCGGCGAAGGAGGCGGTCCTCGCGGAGGAGGCCCGGATCTACGACGGCTTCCTGAAGAGGGAGCGCGGGTCGGAGACCGTGGCGGGGGTCCGGAAGGAGATGCAGCAGCTCATGGAGCGCGACGTCGGGATCTACCGCACGGAGGCGGGCCTCCGGGAGGCATGCGCGCGCCTTGTCTCCCTCCGAGAGCGCTTCGCGGGGATCGGCATCGCGGACAAGGAGCGCGTCTTCAACACGGAGCTCACGACGGTCCTCGAGCTCGACTACATGCTCGAAGTCGCCACCGCGATCGCCCACAGTGCGCTCGGGCGCGAGGAGAGCCGCGGGGCGCACAGCCGCACGGACTTCCCGAAACGCGACGACGCGCGGTTCCTCAATCACACTCTCGCGTTCCGCGCCGACGGGGCGCCGAGGATCGAGTACCTGCCCGTCACGATCACGCGGTGGCAGCCCGCGGCGAGGGTGTACTGATGGCCGAGCGGGAGGTCGTGTTCCGCGTCCACCGGTACCGCCCGGAGTCCGACCGCGGCCCGACGTACCAGGACTACCGCGTCCCGATCCGCGACGACACAGTCGTCCTCGACGCGCTGAACCACATCAAGGACACCCTCGACCCGACGCTCACCTTCCGCTGGTCGTGCCGGATGGGGATCTGCGGATCCTGCGGGATGAACGTGAACGGCACGCCCGTCCTCACGTGCGGCGTGTTCGTCAAAGACCTGCGGGGCGGCGTCGTGACCGTCGACCCGATGGCGAACTTCCCCGTCCTCAAGGACCTCGTCGTCGAGTTCGACGACTTCATGCGCAAGCTCCAGGGCGTGAAGCCGTTCCTCATCCGCAAGGAGGACGCCCCGCTGTCCGCCGGGGAGTACCGGCAGACGCCCGAGCAGGTCGAGGCGTACCGCCAGCAGAGCATGTGCATCAATTGCATGCTGTGCTACTCCGCGTGCCCCGTGTACAGCCGCACGGACCACTTCCTCGGCCCCGCGGCATCCGCCATCGCGTACCGGTACATCAAGGACTCGAGGGACGAGGGCGCGGACGAGCGGCTCGGGCGGATCTCGACGAAGACGGGGATCTGGGAGTGCACGTTCGTCGGGGAGTGCTCCGTGGTCTGCCCGAAGGACGTCGACCCCGCCGCCGCGATCCAGAGCCTGAAGGTCCTCGCGTCGATGCGTCACATGCGCCGGATCCTCATGCCGAAGTCGGCCTCGAGGTGAGACGACGCCCGCGCGCATGCTCCCATGGAAGCGGCCCGCCGGATGGTGGCTCCGGAATCCGCGCTACTTCCTGTTCCAGATGCGAGAGGTCGGAGGCGTGTTCGCCGCGCTCTACGCCCTTGTCCTCCTGTGGCAGCTCCGGGAGTTCAGCCAGGGCGAGCTCGCATATGCGACGTTCCTCGCGTTCATGGGCACGCCGGGGATGTTCGTCGTCAACGCGGTCATGTTCGCCTTCGTCCTCGTCCACGCGATCACGTGGTTCGCCCTCATCGGAAAGGCGCAGCCCGTCCAGCTGACGAAGGAGCCGATCCCCTGGCAGAAGGCGTTCGCGGGGAACCTCGTCGCCTGGGTCGGGATCTCTGTCGTCGTCCTCTACCTCATCTTCGGGGGCCTGTGAGTGGGTGTCCCGCGAGAGCCATGGAACCCGGGCCATGAGATCGTCCGCCTCGAGGCCGTGGCGAAGGAGGCGGAGCGCGAGGTCGTCCTCGAGCCGATGGTGTGGGGACTGTTCTCCCTCGGCGGCTTCATCACCGCGTTCCTCCTCCCCGTGACGATCTTCTTCCTGTCCCTCGCCGTCCCGCTCGGCCTGTGGCCCGCGGAGCGGATCGGATACGGTGCGTTCGCCGCCCGATTCCCGGATCTCCTGGTGCGCCTCTTCTTCCTCGTGGTGATCGGCGGAGGCCTCTTCCATGGGATGCACCGGCTCCGGCACATCCTCCTCGACGCGGGCCTGACGCGGGCCGACACTCTCTGGGCCGTCCTCTGCTACGGCGTCGCGGTCTTCGGCACCCTCGCCGCGGTGTACTACACGTTCCTCGAGCCGACGTTCGGGTGGTCCCTGCCGTTCCTCTAGTCAGGCCGGCAGCACCTTGAACACGAGGTCCCTCTCGCGGACGTGCTCGGAGACCTTGACGCCGACCTCCTGCCCCGCGTCCGCGCGCGTGACCGCTGCATGCTCGATCTGCATCGTCTCTACCCGCTGTGTGAGGTTCGTCGTCGGGCCCTGGATCTGGATCGTGTCCCCGACGGCGAGAGCACCATCCGTCAGGCGGATCGCCGCGACCCCGATCTTCCCGAAGAAGTGGAAGACCTCTCCGACCTTCACCCGCTCCATGGTGTCGCCGCCCGCGCATCGCGCTGCGCGCGATTAATACCTTCGTCGTGCCGCCTCTCCGACGGCGCGTCTGGAAACCTTTAAATGTGGTGAGTGGGTTCGCCGCGCGAGAAGGGGGACTCCCGCCTTTATGGTGATGCCTCTCAACGTCCTAGAGAAGTCGATCAACAAGCGCGTTCAGCTCCTTCTGAAGGACAACCGGATCCTTGAGGGGAAGCTCGTCGGGTACGACGACTACATGAACATGGTCCTCGAGGACACGGAGGAGACGAAGGAGGACAACGTGCGCCGCGTCGGGACCGTCGTCCTGCGCGGGAACAACGTCGTCACGATCGTCCCCAAATGAGGGCGCCAGCCCTCTCCGGAGAAATATAGATATCCGGGAGCCCGCTATCGACCGCGGATGCAGCTCGTCATCGTCGCAGGCGGTTTCGGCACGCGCCTGCGGCCCCTGACCCTGCAGCGCCCGAAGGCGCTCGTCCCCCTGCTGAACCGCCCGCAGGTCCTGTACCTCTTCGACCGCCTTCCGGACTCCGTCGACCACGTCATTGTCGCGGTGAACTACGGGTATGCGCAGCTCCGCGACTTCTTCCGGTCGGCCGACGTCGGACGGAACGTCACCGTCGTCGAGGAGGAGACGCCGCTCGGGACCGCCGGCGCGCTGAAGAACGTCGAGGGACACATCGGCGGCACGTTCGCCGCGATGAACGGGGACGTGATCGACTCCCTCGATCTGGAGGCGTTCCATCGATTCCACCGCCGCCACGGCACGATCGCCTCCCTCGCGGTCTGGCGGGTGGACGATCCGACGGGATTCGGGGTCGTCGCGCTCGAGGGCGCCCGCGTCACCTCCTTCGTCGAGAAGCCGAAGCGCGAGGACGCCCCATCGAACCTCGTGAACGCGGGCCGGTACATCTTCGAGCCCGAGGTGCTCGACTTCATCCCCGCGGGCCGCGAGGTCTCCCTTGAGAAGGAGGTGTTCCCGAAGCTCGTCATCGAGGGGCTTCACGCGTTCCGCTACTCGGGCTTCTGGTCCGACGCGGGCACGCTGTCCACGTTCCTCCACGCCCAGGCGGTCCTCCTCGAGGCCGGCCGCGCCCACGTCGCGGACGACGCGGACGTCGCCCGCGCGACCGTGCATGCGCCCGTGCTCGTCGCCGGCGGGTGCTTCGTCGAAGGCCGGCTCGGCCCCCACGCGGTCCTCGGGCCCGGGTGCCGGATCGGTCGCGCCTCCGTCCGGGACGCCGCGCTCCTCGATCACGTGAGCGTCGACGACAAGGCGGAGATCTCGCGCTCGATCATCGGGGCGGGCGCGTCGATCGGCGAGGGGGCCGTCCTCGAGGACACGATCGTCGGCGACGGGGTCCACGTCGCCCCGCATGCGCGGCTCGTGGGAGCGAGGGTGTCCGGATGACGCGCCTCTTCGGGACGAACGGGATTCGCGGCATCGTCGGGAAGGACATGACCGCGGACCTCGCCGTCGGCGTCGGCCGTGCAATCGGGACGTTCTTCGGCCGCGGGGTCGTGGCGCTGGCTCGGGACACCCGGCTCTCGGGCCCAATGCTCGCGCGCGCGACGGCCGCTGGCCTCATGGCCGTGGGCTGCGACATCGTCGACCTCGGCGTCGTGCCGACCCCCGCGGCGCAGTACTACGTCGCGAAACTCGGCGGCCTGAAGGGGGCCGTCGTGATCACGGCCTCCCACAACCCGCGGGAGTTCAACGGGATCAAGGCGATCGACGCCGGCGGCATGGAGATGCGGCGAGAGGACGAGGAGGCGATCGAGGCGATCTTCTTCGAACGCCGCGCCCGCCCGGCGGAGTGGTCTGCGGTCGGCGATCTCCGTTCGGATCCGAGCGCGATCGACCGGTACATGCGAGGGATCGTGGCCCGGGTCGACGCGGACGCGATCCGCAAGCGGGCGCTCACCGTCGTCGTGGACCCCGGCAACGGCGCCGGATGCGTCGTCACCCCATACCTCCTCTCCTCCCTCGGATGCCGGGTGATCTCCCTCCATGGCCAGGGGGACGGCGCGTTCCCGGGCCGGAATCCGGAGCCCGTCGCGGAGAACCTCTCCGATCTTCTCCGGATCGTCCCCGAGGCGCACGCGGACCTCGGCGTCGCGCACGACGGGGATGCGGACCGCGCGATCTTCGTCGACGAGGCGGGCGACTTCGTCTACGGGGACAAGAGCCTCGCGCTCCTCGCGCGGGCCGCCCTCCGCGGCCGGGGCGGGACCGTCGTCACGCCCGTGAGCACGTCCCGGATCCTCGACGACGTCGTCCGCGAGGCGGGAGGCGAGGTCGTCCGCACGAAGGTCGGCGCCCCGATCGTAGCCCGGGTGATGTTCGAGTCCGGCGCCGCGTTCGGCGGGGAGGAGAACGGGGGCGTGATCTTCCCCGAGCACCAGTTCTGCCGCGATGGCGCGATGGCGGTCGCGAAGATGCTCGAGCTGATCGCGCACGAAGGGAAGCCGATGTCCCGGCTCGTCGCGGAGCTCCCGGCGTACCATCTGAAGAAGGGGAGCGTCCACGTGCCCGCGGACCGTCGCGACGCGGTCCTCGCGGCAATCGTCCGGCTCTCCGCGGACCGCAAGGTCGACGCGATCGACGGCATCAAGATCCATGCCGAGGACGGCTCCGTCCTCGTGCGCCCCTCGGGCACGGAGCCCGTCTTTCGGATCTACGCGGAGGCGCGCACGGCCGCGCGCGCCGAGGCGCTCGCCAAGGAGGGCCGGGACCTGATCGAGCGCGCGCTCAGAGCGTGAGCCCGCCCCAGGCGACCAGCAGGGCGTACGCGAGGGCGGCCCCCAGGCTCGTCGAGATCAGGTTGTTCGTCTTCTTGCTCACGAGCTTGCGGCGCTCGAGTGTCGCCCCGATCACGCTGTCGACCTGGCAGCCGACGAAGCCGATGAGTATCGGGATCGAGATGAACGATGCCCGCGCGGGCATCGTGAGCGCGAGCCCGTACGCGGACGCGAGGCCGAAGAGCGCGAACCAGCCGACGACCGCGGTGTACAGGGACGCGCCGAGGGCGCACAGCTGCCCGAGGGGCGAGATCCCGCCGTCCGTCCCTGGCGACACGTGCTCGAACGTCGTGATCATGTACACGCGCCGCGAAAGGATGCCGATCTCGCTCGCGAGGGTGTCCGCACCCGCGACGGCGAGGGCGGAGAGGAACACAATCCCGCTCGCCTCCTTCGGGAACCACGGGAGGCCAAGGGACGACAGGACCGCGACGGCCATCGGCGCGACCCCGTTCGCGAGGACGTTCGCGGCTCGCCGCTCCCCGCGCTCGCCCTCCTGCACCCCCATCGCTTCCTTCAGGGCGAACCGGTACCGCGTCGCGAGGAAGCTCGAGAGGAGAAAGAACAGCAGGAGGAAGAGCCAAGTCACGTCCCCGAGCACCCCGATCACCATGCCCACCGCGAACGCGGCGAGCGTCCCGTCCCACGTAAGTACGTCCCGACGGTACGCGAGGCCGCTCAACGTGCCGCAGAGGACCGTGTTGATCACGAGGGACTGGACAAGGTCCAGCGCCATAGCCGCGGGCAAAGAGCGGGTCGGATAAAGGCTTTGGCGCGTCAGAACCAACGATCGAGGGACTTCTGCTTCCGGCCCGACCGGGCCTCCGTGAACTTCGCGAGGGCAGCATCGATCCGCTCGCGGGAGAAGTCGTGCTCGTCGCACAGCATCGAACGCACGGCGTCCGGCTCGGGGTCACGGAACTCGATCGCGACCTCCGGCTGCACGCTCGGCTCGAGGAAGATCCTACGGATCTCGTCCGCGCCTTCGATCTCCGTGCCGAGCTCCGTGATCGCGGGCCCGAGCGCCCCGTGCTTCTTGATCAGAGCGAGTGCCTTCTTCGGCCCGATTCCCTTCACGCCCTCGTTGAAGTCCGTCCCGATCAGGAGGGCCATGTCGACGAGCTGCTCCCGCGTGACGCCGAGGGCCGAGAGCGTGGCCTCGAGGCCGATCTCCTCCGGCACGACGTCGACGTAGACTTCCTTCCTCGGGAGCTTCCGCTTGCCCGAAATCGCGAGGTTCTTCACGAGGAGCGGCGACCCGAAGAGGAGGGCGTCGTAGTCCTGCGAGACGACCGCGTACGCGGACCCCGCGCGCGCCATCGCGCTCGCCTGGGCCTCCCCCTCGCTCGGGGCCTGGACCCAGGGGATCCCGAGGAGGCCGAGGAGCCTCTGGGACTGCCCGACCATCTCGTGCGTGAGCCGGGACGTCTGCATCGCTTTCGTCCGCGCCATTGCGATGTCGCCGATCTCGAGCGCCTCCTTCCACTCCGCCTCTGCACGCTTCTTGACCTCGACACGGCCCTCGATCGTCCGGGCCTTGCGCACCGGCGGCGCTCCGTCGAACACGAACACGGGTCGGATTCCCGCGGCGA
>Ga0154849_107_pt1 | contig 11785 bp, 12 predicted proteins | sample Rifle2008BG16ft_FD_105577 | JGI IMG/M metagenome (GOLD analysis project Ga0154849, IMG submission 105577) | Euryarchaeota archaeon RBG_16_67_27 | reverse complement strand
TTGAAGTAGTCCGCGCGGACGAGGACCCGCCCTTCCTTTCGCCACGGCGTCGAGGAGTGGGCCTTCCCCTCCTCGAGCGTGGGCTCGAGTCCGAGGGCCTTCGCCGCGACGGCGATCTCCTGGACCGTCGGCGACTCGACCGCCCACTTCTTGGCGACCCGCCGCCCCTCCTCGCGGGAACGTCCCGCGTCGAAGTACGCAGGATACAGCACGATCGGTCGGTCCCCTTTCGGCATCGGTCGCGCGATGTCCGGCGGGACCATAAGAGTTTGCGGGGTCGGAACCGTTAACTTCCGCGCTCCCAATCCCCGCGCGGCTTCCGAGAGGAGGGCCCCCATGCTGGACACGGACCTTGTGGATTTCGCGGTCGACCACGCGCGGACGAAGGGCGCGACGTACGCGGAAGCGCGGTACGAGCATCAGGACCAGGAGAGCTTCATCCTGAAGAACGGGGTGCTCGACGCCCTGTACGTCAGCGAAGACCGGGGGATCGGCGTGCGGGTCCTCGTGAAGGGGGCGCTCGGCTTCGCGGCGACGAACCTCCTCACGAAGCCGGAGGTCCGCGCGACCGTCGACGCGGCGCTCAAGGCCGCGCGCACCTCGAAGCGGAAGACCCCGATCACGTTCGCACAGGAGCAGGCGTATGTCCGGAACTGGTCCGTGCCCGAGGGGAAGCGGCTCGCCTCCGTCCCCACGGAGGCGCGGATCGAGGAGATCCGGGACGTGGACCGGGCCGTGATGGCCCTCGGGTACAAGATCCCCGCCCGCTACTTCTTCCTCGGAAGCTCCCGGATCGAGAAGGACTTCGCGAACTCGGACGGTTCCCGGATCCGCTCGTACAGCCCGCGGCTCCGGTTCTTCTACTACCTGACGGTCGTCCACGGTTCGAGCGTCGAGCAGACCCACCGGAACTACGGCTGGTCCGGCGGCTGGGAGGGGATCGCGTCCTGGGACCTCACGAACCGTGTGCTCGAGGAAGCGCAGTCGATGCAGCGATCCCTCGTCGAGGGGAAGAAGTCGCCGGAAGGGAAGATGGACCTCGTCGTCGGGCCCCAGGTCTCCGGGATCGCGGCCCACGAGTCGTGCGGCCATCCGACGGAGGCGGATCGGGTGCTCGGCCGGGAGGCGAGCCAAGCCGGGAAGTCGTTCATCACCCCGGACATGATCGGCGTGAAGATTGGTTCGGACCTCGTGAACGTCGTCGACGACCCTACGCTCGAACATGCGATCGCGCACTACCTGTACGACGACGAGGGCGTGAAGGCGCGCCGCCGGTACCTGTACAAGGGGGGCCTCGTGAACGAGTTCCTCCATAACCGGGAGACCGCGGCCGCCATGGGCACGCGGAGCAACGGCGCGTCCCGTGCGGTGAACTACAACGTCGAGGCGATCGTCCGCATGGCGAACACGTTCGTCGAGCCGAGGGACCACGCGCTCGAGGAGCTGCTCGAGGATGTCCGGTACGGCGTCTACATGAAGTCCTTCATGGAGTGGAACATCGACGACAAGCGGTTCAACGCGAAATACGCGGGCCGCGAGGCGTACCTCATCGAGAACGGGGAGTTGAAGCACCCCGTGCGGAACACGGTGATCGAGCTCACCACGCCCGCGTTCTGGTCCGCGGTCGACGCCGTCGGGAAGGACCTCGACTTCGAGGGCGGCTACTGCGGGAAGTCGGACCCGGGACAGGCCCTCGATGCGAGCCTCGGCGGCCCCTCGATGCGACTCCGGAACGTGTACCTGAGGTGAGGCCATGGAGGACATCGCATCCCAGATCGTGAAGCGGGCCGTCGCCCTCGGATGCCAGGACGCTGTCGCGGACGTCGTGAGGAACCGGTCGTACCAGATCCGGTTCGCGCGGAACGAGCCCGTGATCAGCAACCGATGGCGGGAGGCGACGGCATCCGTGTTCCTCGTCGTCGACAAGCGCGTCCTCGCGAGCGACATCAAGGACCTCTCGAAGGTGGACGAGACCGTCGAACGTCTCGTGAAGATCGCGAAGAGGTCCCAGGAGAACCCGGACTACGCGGGCATCGCGCGCGGACCGTTCACCTATCCGCGAATCCGTCCGGATCCCAGGATCCTCGCCCTGGAGGACGGGAGCGACCACGTGGCCGCCGCGGTGAACGGCGCGCTGGAGATGGGTGCCACGGAGACCGCGGGGTCCTTCTGGAAGTACGAGGAGGAGCACGCCCTCGAGACATCGAACGGCGCGCACGGCACGGACCGCCGCGCGAGCTTGTATCTATCGATCCGCGCACTTGTCTCACCCGAGGCGAGCGGACACGGCATCGCGGCCGCGACGAGGCTCTCCCGTTTCGAAGCGGGAAAGGCCGGCCGCAAGGCCGGGCGCGTCGCCGCCCTCGTGAAGTCCCCCAAGGCTGGGACGGCGGGGACCTACGACGTCGTCTTCGACCCCCTTATCTTCGGCTCGCTGACGGACCAGGTCGCCGGACGGCTCAGCGCCTGGGCCGTGCTCGCGGGGCTTTCCCCGTTCGGCAAGAAGGTCGGGAAGCGGGTAGCCTCCGACGCGGTCACGATCCACGAGGACGGCTCCGCGGACTCCATCGCCCGCCGTCGGTTCGACGACGAGGGCGTTCCGACCCGACGGAAGCCTCTGGTCCAGAAGGGCATCCTGAAGACGTACCTGCACAACACGACGACGGCGAAGCGGTTCGGGACCCGGACGACCGGAAACGCGGGGCTCGTCACGCCGACGCACCACGCGGTCTTCGTGAAGCCGGGGGACTGGTCCAAGGACGAGGTCTTCCAGGAGGTCCGGGACGGCCTGTGGCTCACGAACACGTGGTACACGCGGTACCAGTCCTACGTGACCGGGGACCTGAGCACGATCCCCCGCGACGGGATCTTCCGGATCCGGAAGGGGGAGGTCGTGGAGGCCTGGAAGGACGTCCGCGTGACGGACAACCTCATCCGCCTGATGAAGAACGTCGTCGCCCTGAGCGACAGGACCGAGCAGATGATGTGGTGGGGCGAGGTGAGCGTGCCGAACTTCGTGCCGTATGCGCTCATCAAAGGCGTGCGGATTACGCGGTCCGCGGAGTGACCGTGGCTCCGGCGGCCGCACCCTCGAGGAGGACCGCGTTCACGACGCCGTCCTGGCCCGGACTCGACGTGACCTTGGCGAGGCCCGCCTCCGTCTGGATCGTCGCCCCGCGCGTGATGATGTTCCGCGTGACGAAGTGAGGGTTCGACGGGCTCTCCTTGACCGTGACGATCTTCACGCGCTTCGTCGTCGACGTCCTCGGGTCCAAGACGTTCGCGAACTCCGCCTTGAGGATCCGGACCTTCTGGTTCGCGCCCTTCGTGCGGTAGACCTTCAGCCTCTGCGGTCCGACGAACGCGTATTGCTGCTCCCTTCCGATCTCGTGCTTCCGCTTCTTCCGGAACGGGCGGTACCGGCCGCCTGTGGGCTTCCGTCGGGATCGACCTTGCCAGAGAGCCATCGTTGACCTCGGAGAAGCCGCCTAAGTCTGCCGCCCTATAAAGGCGTTGCGGGGATGCGTGGCGTCAGACGATTCCGAATGTCAGGATTCCGAATGTCAGGTTCCCGTACACGAGAACGTATCCGACGAGGAACCCCGCGATCGCGCCGCCGTTGAGCAGGGGGAGGCCCGCCTGGGGATTCCCACGGATCACGAACCGCATGAGGACGACGAAGCCGACGAGGGTGCCCGCGAGGCACGCGAGGGCGACGAGGACGTTGGAGCCCAGACCGGCCCAGGAAGCGCCGGTGGGCAGGAGGGCCGCGGACGCCGAGACGCTCATCACCCCGGGGATGATGAGATCCCCCAGGCCGATGAACATCGCTTCGCGCTCTTCGCCCTCCGCGATTTGCTCCTTGAGACTCTTCTGTTCGCGGAACGAGTAGTCCAAACGCTTCGGGATCACGAGCAGGACCGGGAGCCGCTGGCTCGTGAGCTCGTCCGCGAGGGTGACCATGTGCTTCGTCCGATAGACGGCGATCGCATCGTAAACCGCGAGCCCGCTGAGGAGGAGGATCGCCGGGAGGATGCCGAAGGAAACGCCCAGGATCGCGGTCACGCCGGCCGCCGTCGCCAGGCCGATCCCGTCGATGACGTACCACTCGGGATACTTGACGAGGAGGACGACGAGGAGTGCCGCGAGGCCGAATGCAATCGCGGTCGCGAGATTCAATCCGAATTCGTTGTAGAACAGTGGTTCGCTGACCAGGACGAGTCCGTAGAACACGGGAAGGAACATGACGAAGGCGAGGGTGAGGAAGATCGACGCGAGGATGATCCCCTTCGCGAGGTTGCGGCGGCGGTACCTCAGTAGGGCAAGGACGACCGCGGTGAAGGCGAGGATCATCGCGATGTACACGACCGCGTTGGTCGGGTCGTCCGGCTGGGGAAACGCTTGGAGGCCACTCTCTTTGAACGCGGGAGCGATTGCGAGGGCGATGAGCTGGGAGACCGCGAGGGTGACACCCATGATTGCGATCGACGCGATCTCGCGCCGCATGGGGGGCTACTCCAGGGAGATACGTCCGAAGGCCACCGTGCCCGCGATCTTCTCGATGTGCACCTTGACGATCGCGCCCTTCGCGGTCCCGGGCACGTAGATCACGTAGCGGTCGAGCTTCGCGATCCCGTCGCCTTTCTTCCCGATGTCCTGGATCATGAGCTCGTAGACCTTCCCCTCGACGAGGGGGGGCTCCTCGACCTTCGCGGCCTTCTTCACGGATTTCACGGGCCGCCGCGCGCCGCACGCATCGCACTCGAGCATTGCGACGCGGTCCTCCTTCACGAGCCGCGTGTCCGGCCGCCCGCACTCCTGGCACATGACGTACGTGTCGACGTAGGACTTCACGCGGTCCGCGACCTGCTGGCCGGTGACCTTGCCTTTGAACACGACGCGACGGCCGTCTTGCGCCCCTGCGGTGCCGAGTTCCCGGAGGAGGTACGTGAGGACCATGTTCGGATCCCGCCGGATTGCCTCGACGATGTCCAGGAAGTTCCGCAGGATCGTCGTCTTCCCCTCCACGACGATTTCCGCCTCGGGGATTTGGAAGCGCTCGCCGGTGCTCAGCGCCTGGGGCAGCGCCTGCTTCGCTCGTTGGAGGAGAGCATCGTACGAGGGAATCGCCATCGAATCCGGCCCAAGGGGGGCTCCGGTTTAAAGGTTTGTGCACCTAGGACGCCGCGGCGCGGACGAGGCCGAGGTGCAACGGCGACGGCCGCAGAGGTCTCGACCGGAGTTCCGGGTGGAACTGGGACGCGACGAAGAACGGGTGGCCCCGGAGTTCGAGGACCTCCATCCGTCGTCCGTTGTCCGACCGCCCGACGTACGTCAGGCCCGCGGCCTCGAGCTTCGGGATGTACTCCGGGTTGATCTCGTACCGGTGCCGATGGCGCTCGTGGATCGTCGCGGATCCGTACAGCTTCGAGGCCATGGAACCGGGATCGAGGTGGATCTCGTGCGCCCCTAGACGCATCGTCGCTCCCATCCCCTTCACGGACCGCTGCTCCGGGAGCAGGTCGACGACGGGGTCCGGCGTCTTCGGATCGAATTCCGATGAGTTCGCGTCTTTCAGCCCGAGTCCGGCTCGCGCGAACCCGACGGTCGCGAGCTGGAACCCGAGGCACACACCCTGGAACGGGATGCCGTTCTCCGCGGCGTACCGCGTCGCGGCGATCTTCCCCTCGATCCCCCGGTCCCCGAAGCCTCCGGGGACGAGGATCCCGTCCGCCCCTTCGAGGATCTTCACGCCCTTCTTCTCGATGTCCATCGACTCCACCCAGCGCAGGTTCACCCGCACGCGGGCGGCGGCCTCCGCGTGGTGGAACGCCTCGATGTGGCTGATGTACGAGTCCTTGAGGTGCGTGTACTTCCCGACGAGGGCGATCTCGACCTCCTTCTCAGGGGTCTTGAGACGGTCGAGGAAGTCCTTCCACGCCTCCAGGTCCTCCCCCTTCGGCTCGACGCGGAGTGTCTTGAGGATGTACTCCGTCAGGCCCTGGCCGTCAAACAGGAGGGGCACGTCGTAGATCGTCGCTGCGTCCGGCGCGCTGACGACGCCCTCCACGGGGACGTCGCAGAAGAACGCGATCTTCCGTTTCGTGTCGGGCTCGAGGGACCGCTCGCCTCGGGCGACGATCACGTTCGGCGAGATCCCCGCGGCACGGAGCTCCCGGACGCTCTGCTGCGTGGGCTTCGTCTTCTGCTCGCCCACGGCGCCCATGACCGGCACCAGGGTCGTGTGGACGAACAGGACGTTCTCCTTCCCGACCTCCTGTCCGAGCTGGCGGACCGCCTCGAGGAACGGCATTCCCTCGATGTCCCCGACGGTCCCGCCCATCTCGATCAGGACGATGTCCGCCCGCTCGCGCTCGCCGACCCCGCGGATCTCGGACTTGATCTCGTCCGTGATGTGAGGGATGATCTGGACGGTCTTCCCCAGGTAGTCCCCGCGCCGCTCCTTGTCGATGACCGCGCGGTACACCTTCCCCGTCGTGATGTTGTGGTCCCCCGTCAGGTCGACGTCGAGGAACCGTTCGTAGTTGCCCAGGTCGAGATCCGTCTCCGCCCCGTCGTCGAGGACGAAGACCTCCCCGTGCTGGTACGGGTTCATCGTGCCCGCATCCACGTTGAGGTACGGGTCGATCTTGATCGGAGAGACCCTCAGGCCCTGCGACTTCAGGAGGACCCCGATCGAGGAGGTGGAGATCCCCTTCCCGAGTCCCGACAGAACGCCCCCCGTGACGACAACGAACTTCACGTCAAATCACGGGATTGGTCCATCCTGGGAGTCGCAGATATAGTTTGTGTCACATGTGCCGGAAGACGCTCGTGGGGTTCACGCCGAGAGAACCGACGAATTCGGAGGCGATCTTCCATGCGTCTCGGCGCGGGTACATCCCCAGGACCGCGCTCGGGTCCGCACTGAGCTGGGTGAGGCCTTCCGCCCACGCCTCCACGTAGACGTTGGCTCCTCCTTGGGCACCTTGTGCCATCACGGCGAGCACGCGCCTTCCGGCCCAGAGCTCGCTGCCGCGGGACATCGCGACGTGGGAGGGGGACGCATGCTCGATCTTGAGGCCCCGGCTCGCGGCGAAGGCGGCCGCGGCCTGAAGGACCCATTCCTCTGTCCGTCCCGGCAGGTGGAAGTGAGCGACGCTCTTCCCCACGGCCCGGACATCCGCCCGCCGGACAAAAAACCTTATGCCGGAGGCTCGACTCCATGGAGTCGATGCCCACGGCCACCGTCCCCGGAATCCAACCCGGACAGCAGGCCCCCGAATTCGACCTGCCCGGTGTGGATGGCAAGGCGCACCGCCTCTCGACCTTCAAGGACCCCATCCTCGTCGTCTTCTTCACCTGCAACCATTGCCCGTACGTCCAGGCGTGGGAGTCCCGATTCACCGACATCCAGCGAGACTACGCGTCGAAGGGCGTGCGCCTGGTCGGGATCAACTCGAACGACGAGGACAAGTATCCCGAGGACGACTTCGCGCACATGAAATCGCGGGCGAAGGAGGAGGGCTACAACTTTCCCTATCTCCGGGACGAGAGCCAGAAGGTCGCGGAGGCCTACGGGCCCGTCGCCACGCCGGATTTCTTCGTCCTCGACGCGGCGCGCGTGGTCCGCTACCGGGGTCGGCTCGACGACGACCACCAGGATCCGAAGAAGGTCACGAAGCGCTACCTGCGGGACGCCTTGGACGATCTCCTCGCGGGTCGCCCGGTGAAAGCGTCCCTCACGCCCCCGTACGGCTGCTCAATCAAGTGGAAGCCGGAACACTTCAAGTGATTGCGTCCAAGTCTGCGATGCGACAGGATAGGCCTGAAGCGCGTTGACGACGTACCACTCCAGGATGACGGTAATGTCCGCGTGGAACGCCCTGCCTTCCGCGACGGCGATGCCCGTGACGACGAACTCCGCGAAATCGTGGATGACGGGCACGCTTCCATAGCTCGACTCTCCGTACACCCGCCACTCCACGAACGTGCCGGGGCCGGAGAAGTCCGTGTTGGGGCTCACGTACCCCGAGGGGCCGTGGATGCTCACTCCGTCGATGGTCGTGCACATCGCGGGACCGACCGCGAATGAGGTCCCCGGGCAGAAATCGCCGGGGATGCCGTTCCCGGTGTCCGCGCGGACGAGAATGCGATACGGTCTGACGTCCTCGTCGAACACGTGGTTCCAGACCCGGATTCGGATTCTGTACAAGTCCCATTCCGGCTGAGTCTCCGAACCGGGAATCCGGCTCACGTCGGTGCTGACGGTGAGGGCGCCTTCAGGAAGCGGATACCAGGATGGCCCGAGCCGAATGACGTCCGCTGCGACGCCGACCGCAAGGACTGACGCCGCGACCAAGACGGCGACGGCCGCAGAGACGAGCCGACGGCGAGCCCTGCGCTCTACCTCCGAACCTTGCGCGTGCGTGGCCTCCCTCCGGCGCTCTGTCGTGTCTTCGAGAACTTCTCGAGTCGCCACTCCAGGAACGAGTGGGCGGCTCGGAGGTTCCCGCTCTTCCGATACGTCCTCAGGATTCTCGTCGTTTCCGTCGGGTCCCCTCGGAGGTCTCGGACAAACCGCTCGACGTTCCGCAGGGCACGGGTCACGTCGTCCACGATCGGGATGGATGCCCGTCGGGACGTCCTCGAGAGGGGGTTGAGATCGACGCTGATGACCGTCTTGCCCATCTTCACGAGCGCCTCCGCGCGGTCGCCATCCTCTAGCGGGACGAGGACGACGTCCGCGTGGTAGATCCCTTCCCGGTGGCACAATGCCCGTTTCGATTCGAGCCCCGGAATCCTTGCATCCGGCCGCGGTCCCAAGACATGGGAGGCGCCGCTCCTCTCGAGAGTCCGCACGATCGTCCTCACCCGCCCTTCCGTGCGGTGGAAGAGATTCACCTCGATGGCCGCGGGGACCGCCCTCGCCAGACGCACGACGTCTCGTGCGGCGAGCGCGGCGACGTTCCCGTTCACGGAGACCACCGGATGCGTCGCAAGGAGGAGTGCCGCGGCCGCCGCCTTCTCTGCGACGAGGGCGGGCGCGCTCGTCTCCTCGCCGAGCAGATAGTCGAAGGCCTCTCCTCGGCCATGGGCGATGAGTCCCTCGGGGACGACGACGCCGGCCCTCCATGCCCTGACGAGCTTCTCCCGCCGCACGAGAGACTCGTACCTCGGATGGGACTTCGGGACTCTCACAACATCCCCTTGATTCTCTCGACGAACTTCGCGCAGCCATGCCAGAGAGGATCCGCCGCGGGCATCCCGTACTTCGCTTCCCACTCCCGCACGGTCGTCTCGACCTGCTCGCGGGTCATGTTCTCGTGGTTGATCGCGAGGCCGAACACCTTCGCGCCCCGCGAGAAGAACTCGAGCCACTCGATCTCCTCCTCCACCGTGGGCATCGGCCACGCGACGACGTCCCTGCGGAAGTTCCTCGTCCTCCGGGCGGGGGCATGCATCATGAGGATCGCGGACGGGAAGGAGGCCATGATGATCGCTCGCGTGCCGCACACGTATGCGGGGTGGGAGATGCTCCCCTGGCCCTCGACGATAATCGCCTTGGGCTTCGTCTCCTCGTACGCCCGGACGACCTCCGCCTCGAGCTCGCCGACCATGAAGTCCCCTTTGATCGAGTCGAGGGGCACGCCGTACGTCGACCCCTGCAGGAGCCCGGTCTGTCCCGTGGCGACGAACGTCGTAGGAATCCCCGCAGCAGTAAGGGCGTCCGTGAGGAGCAGCGCGGTCGTCCGCTTCCCGATCGCCCCGTCGGTCCCGAGGACCGGGATCCGGAGACACGGGAGCTTCCGGGAGCGGTCGCTGAACTGCTGGGCCTCGCGGATCGGGCGCGGCCGCCGGACGTCGACGAGTCGCACCCCGTGCTCCGCCGCGAGCTTCGCGAACTCCGGGTCGTCTTGAAGGTACTCGTGGAGACCCGCGACCACGTCCAGCCCGCGCTCGATCGCGCTCCGGAGGACCGGCCGGAACTCCTTCGGGATGTAGCCGCCGACCGTCGCGACGCCCACGATCACAGTCTGCGGTCGCGTCTTCCCGACGGCCTCGTCGAGGTCCCTGACGATCGGGATGCCGTTCGCGCGGCCGTCGAGGACCTCCCCGGCGTCCCGGCCGGCCTTCGTGCGGTCGATCACGGCGACGATCTCGTAGCGTTTCGAGTAGCGAACGAGCCCGTTCGCGGTCTTGCCCGTGTTCTGGCCGAAGTAGCCGTCGCAGAGGATCGCCGCGCGCTCCACGTGGATCGCCCACCCGTCGTGTCGAGGGGAGGGGGAGGGGGGCCTTGAGCCCTCCGTCGATACCCCTCTCCTCCGTTCTCAGGAATCTCCGTTGATAACGACGGAGGAAACTCCATACTGGCCTTAAACCTAGACGCCGTCAATGCTCAACGGGTTCCGCCGAGCCCTGAGAGGACGCTCTCCCCCGCGGGCGGGTCGGCGTCGCTCGGCGATCTGCGCCCTTGATAGCGGCACCCGGGCCCTGCGGCGGCGGGACCTCGAGGCCGCCCGGTCGGCGTTCGAGGCCGCGGCGAAAGCGGACCCGGACTGCGCCCCCGCCTGGAACAACCTCGGGGTCGTCCTCGACCGCGCACGGTCCCCGGAGGACGCCCTGAACGCGTTCAACCGCGCCCTCAAGCTCTGCCCGTCGTTCGTCGACGCCTGGTGCAACAAGGGCGTCGTCCTCCTCCGCCTCGGCCGGGATGACCGGGCGGCGGAGTGCTTCGACACCGCCCTGGGGCTCGACCCGCATTCCCCCCTCGCGCTGATGAACCTGGGAGTCCTCCGGGCGCGCCAGGACGATCCGATCGGGGCGATGGACCTCTTCGAGCGCTCGCTCAAGGAGGATCCGGCGTACGCCCCTTCGTGGGTGAACCTCGGTTCCGCCCTCCTCGAACTCGGGGACATCGAGCGGGCTCTCCAGTGCTACAACACGGCCCTCCGCCGGAGGCCCGAGTACGCGGAGGCGTGGCTCCAGAAGGGCCGCGCCCTCCTCGAGTCGGGGAAGCCGGGCGACGCCCGCTTCTGCTTCGAGCGCGCGCTCCAGGCGCGCCCGTCGCTCTCGGACGCGAAGGCGGCCCTCGCGGCCTTGCCGGAGGCCGGGTCGTGACCCGGCGCCTCGAGGACTTGCCGTCCTGTCCTGTGTGCGGGGGGTCCGTCCTCGGGCTCAGCCTGTGCGACTACTGCGGGGTCGCGGTGATCCGACGGGACCTGCGTGCGCTCCCACCGACGATCGACTGCCCCGAGTGCCACGCGGCGAACCCCGCGATGGTCATCTGCGACACCTGTCACGCGCGCCAGGCACTCGCGACCTTGCCCGAGAAGAGCGGCACCCCGGGTGCGTGTCCCTCCTGCGCGACGTTCCTCGCCCCTGGCGCGCGGGAATGCCCTGCGTGCGGTCGGAGGTTCGGACCCCCGGGGCCGACCCGGAAGCGCGTCAAGGCGCGCAAGCGTCGGCGGATCAAGGGCGCGGTCGACGAGTCCCTCCTCCGGGAGATGCGGCGGATTCCCGGCGTCGACGAGGCCCGGGCCCGGGCGCTTCTCGCCCACGGGTACACCGCCGCCTGGAAGATCAACCGGGCGAGCGTGAAGGAGCTCGCCGCGATCGAGGAGGTCGGCATCGAGGGCGCCCGGGAGATTCGGGAGGGCCTCCGGTTCGTGCGCCAGTTCCCGCAGCGCCGTCGCCGGGAGGTGCTCGACGAGGAGTACACGTGCCCCCTCTGCGACTGCGTGACCTCGGCGTTCTCCGCCGTGTGCCCGGACTGCGGGGTCGC
>Ga0154849_133_pt3 | contig 11863 bp, 16 predicted proteins | sample Rifle2008BG16ft_FD_105577 | JGI IMG/M metagenome (GOLD analysis project Ga0154849, IMG submission 105577) | Euryarchaeota archaeon RBG_16_67_27 | reverse complement strand
GCTCGATCGTCGACCGCATCGTCCATGAAGCGCCGGCGCACCTCCTCGACGGCGGCTCCCTGTGGATCGTCGCGCGGACGAGGCAAGGGGCGGATGCGATCCGCGCGCGGATGGAACGGGCGTTCGGGAACGTCGCGGTCGTGAGGCGCGGGAGCGGCTACAAGGTCCTCCGATCGACGAAGGCGACCCCGGAGGCCGGGACCGTCGTCGGCCCGGGAACGGGCTCGAGGAGCGCGTCCCGGGCGGACCCCGGGGACCGCCGCCGCGGACGATTCGCTGACGCCGGACGGACGGCTCGGGATCCCCCGTAGGAACGGAGGACGTGAGCTTGCAGACGGTCGATCGCGCGAGATCCACGGGGCAGGAACATGGCCGAAACGCGTGAGGTCAACATCGGCGATCTGAGGATCGCATACGAGCGGGCGGGTGACGGGCCGCCGCTCGTCCTGCTGCACGGGATGTTCGGTTGCGACAGCCGGGTGTGGCGGCGACAGCTCGACGCCCTCTCGGACGAGTTCACTGTGGTGGCGTGGGATGCGCCGGGCTGCGGCCGGTCATCGGATCCGCCCGAGACGTTCCGGCTGCCCGACTACGCCGACACCCTCGCCGCGTTCGTCGACGCGCTCCGCCTGGCTCGACCGCACGTGCTCGGCCTCTCGTTCGGCGGGGGGCTCGCTCTGGAGCTGTACCGCCGACATCCCACGGTCCCGAAGACCCTGGTGCTGGCCTCTGCCTATGCGGGGTGGGCCGGTTCCCTCCCCGCCGAGGTTGTCGAACAACGCCTGCAGCGGGCCTTGCGGGAGGCCGACCTGCCGCCCGACCACGTTGTGCGCGGATACGTCCCGGGCTTCTTCACGGAATCAGCGCCCGCGGAATTGGTCGACGAAGTGTTGGCGATCACATCCGAGTTCCATCCGGCCGGATGGCGGGCGATGGCGCACGCCTTTGCCGGAGCGGACCTCCGCGACGTGCTTCCGCGCATCGAGGTGCCGACGCTCCTCTTGTACGGCGACGCCGATCGGCGTTCCCCGGCTGAACGTGGCCGAGGACCTCCACGCCAAGATCCCTGGGTCGAGGCTTGTGATCATGCCCGGCGTCGCTCATCTGAGTAACGTCGAGGCCGCAGAGCGTTTCAACGCCGAGGTCCGCAGGTTCCTTCGGTCGATCCACGAGTGACCGGCGCACCGCCTCCGCGTGGATGCGATCGCCCGAGCTCCCCAGGGGGACATCGCCCGATGGACCGATTCGGGCCGGCTCGCGCCCAACCCTTAACCCTTAAATACGTCCTGGAGTTTGGAGCCATGTCCCCAATGGGGATTGTTGATGCCTGAGGAAAAGGTTCCTCCTGCACCCGAGGCCCCGCCATCGCCGGGCAAGGCGGAGCGACCGGAGAAGGAGAAGCGGAAGAAGCCGGAAGAGCCGAAGGAGGAGCCGAAGGCCCCGAGGGCCCCGAAAAAGCTCGAGGGCGTGAAGGAGGACTTCCGGTACATCGTCCGCATGGCGAACACGGAACTCGACGGCACGCGGTCCGTGGCGTACGCCCTCACCGCCATCGGCGGCGTCGGGATCCGTGTCGCGGAAGCCGTCGCGCACCTCTCCGGCGTGTCGAGGACGGAGCGCCTCGGCAACCTCTCCGACGCGGACACGGACCGGATCGCGCTGACCCTCGGGAAGCTCGGCGAGGTCTCCCCGCACTGGATGGTGAACCGTCCGAGGGACTGGGCGACGGGTGCGGACTTCCACGTGTTCGGCGCGGAGGTCGAGATCCATCGGCGCGACGACATCAACCGGATGAAGATGATCCGGTCGTACCGGGGCGTCCGCCACGAGCAGGGCCAGAAGGTCCGCGGGCAGCGCACCCGGAGCAACGGTCGGACGGGCCTGACCGTCGGCGTGATGAAGAAGCAGGCGATCCAGGCCGCGAAGGCGAAGGAAGCGGAAGAGGGCGCGAAGGAGAAGAAGGAGTGAGTCGTTGGGCGACCCCAAGTTCTCCCGCGCGAAGTTCGAGCGCCCGTCCCATCCCTGGGAAGGCCAGCGGATTCTCGCGGAGAACGAGCTCCTGAAGAAGTACGGCCTGAAGAACAAGAAGGAGCTCTGGCGGTCCCAGTTCGTCCTCCGGCGGTTCCGCCAGCGCGCGCGGGAGCTCCAGGCCCTCGTGCGGACCGGGGACACCCAGGCGCAGAAGGAGCGCGAGGAGCTCCTCCGGCGGCTCGGCCGGCTCGGGCTGTTGCCCCTGGAGGGCACGAGCCTCGACGACGTCCTCGGGCTGGACGTGGAGTCGGTCCTGTCGAGGCGGCTCCAGACACTCACGTTCCTCAAGGGCCTCGCGTTCACCCCCCGCCAGGCGCGGCAGTTCATCGTCCACGGCCACGTGTCCGTGAGGGGCCGGCGAGTGACGATCCCCGGATACATCGTGAGCCGGGTCGAGGAGATGGGGATCGTCTATGACGAGAGGTCGCCAATCTCGAACGACATGCACCCCGCGCGGCCCGGGTCGCAGATTCCCACGCCCCCGGCGGCGGCACAGGGGACCGAGGGCGAAGGACCCGGCGGGGAGGGCGTCGAACCCCAGCCCCCGGCGGGCGACGGCGGCGAGGGGAAGGAGGCGTAGGCATGCCGAAGTGGGGGGTCGCGCACATCTTCGCCTCGTACAACAACATCATCATCACGCTCACGGACGTCACGGGGTCCGAGACGATCACGAAGGCGACCGGCGGAATGGTCGTGAAGGCGGCGAAGGACGAGGCGTCCCCGTACGCGGCGATGAAGGCCGCGGAACGCGTTGCGGACGCGGCGAAGGAGAAGGGAATCGACTCGATCCACGTCCGCGTGCGCGCGCCCGGAGGGAACAAATCCCATTCTCCAGGCCCCGGGGCTCAGGCCGCGATCCGGGCGCTGTCCCGGGCGGGCCTCCGGATCGGACGGATCGAGGAGGTCACCCCGGTCCCGCACGACGGGACGAAGCCGAAGGGCGGGCGCCGGGGCCGGAGGGTGTAGATGAAGATCGACGTCCTCGAGGCGCGGGAGGACTTCCTGAAGTTCGTCCTCGGGGAGACGTCGCCCGCGTTCGCGAATGCCCTCCGCCGCGTGCTGATCGCGGACGTCCCGAAGATGGCGATCGAGGACGTCGAGTTCCACCTCGGACCGATCCGCGCGGAGGATGGGAAGGAGTACGAGAGCGTGAGCCCGCTCTTCGACGAGATCATCGCGCACCGCCTGGGCCTGATCCCGATCCCGACGGACCTCGGGCTGTACAACCCGCGGGAGTCGTGCCCCTCCTGCCACGGGGAGGGCTGCCCGAGCTGCACGATCATCTACTCCGTGAACCGGCGGGGGCCGGGGCTCGTGACCTCGGGGGACCTCGAGCCGATCGGCGACGCGAAGCTGCGCCCGAAGGACCAGGCGATCCCGATCGTGAAACTCGGGGACGGACAGGCGATGCTGATCTACGCAACCGCGGTCCTCGGGACCGGGAAGGACCACGCGAAGTGGCAGCCGACCCACGGCGTCGGCTACCGGTACTACCCGACCCTGAAGGCGGGGAACAAGAGTCTCGACCCGTTCGACCCGAGCGTGCCGTTCTGCGCGAGCCACATGGAGACGACCGCTGTGGAAGAGCACCCCGTCGAGCTGTCCGCCGAATGCGAGGCGTGCAAGGCGTTCGCCGACCACTACAAGACGGACACTCCGAAGGTCGGGAACGACCCGAGCCGGATCCTCATGCAGTTCGAGACCGACGGCTCGCTGAGCGCGAGGGAGGTCCTCCTCGCGGCGCTCGACCTCCTCTCGAAACGCTTCGCGGAAGTCGCCGGGGCCGCCGAGACGCTCGGCTGAACCACGCGCCCTTAGGGAAAACGTTTATCCGGATTACTATCCTTCTCGTATTCCGTGGAACTTGGCGAGCTCGAACTGGCCGTCCTCGGCGCGGTACGGTCCCTCGGCGAGGCGTCCCCGGGGGCGATCCATCGGGAAGTCCGCCGGACGCGGGACGTCGCGTACACGAGCGTGACGACGACCCTGTACCGCCTCGTCGACAAGGACCTCATCGCGATGCGCAGGGAGAGCGAGAAGCGGATCTTCTACCGGGTGAAGGACGGCCGGGCGTATCGGAGGGCGCTCGAGACGATGCTCGGCCGGCTCGTGGACACGTTCGGGGGCGCGGCGGTGTCGAGTCTCCTCGAGGACCGGGAAGGCCTCCCTCCCGCGGAGCGGGAGGCGCTCGAGCGGACGGTCGCCGAGGGCCGCCGGAAGGAGCGCGGGCATGTCTGAGGGGCTCGAGCTCCTCGGCAAGGCGATCGCGACGTACTGGACGTCCCCGGTCCCCCTCTCCGTCCTCGCGGTATGCGGGGCGTCGATGGGCACCCTCTTGTACGTGTTCGCCACGAACGCGCGGAACGCGAAGCTCCGCGTGAGCCTGCTCACGGGGCTGTACGCCCTCTCGATCTTCTTCTGGCTCTTCCTCGCGGTCAGCCTCGTGCTCTGCATCGCCCAGGCGAGGGATGTCGCGTACGCCACGACGGGCGTTCAGGTCGCGGTCGCGGGGGCCGTCCTCGCATCCCTCGTCGCCTCCGCGGCGGTGTCGTTCGGCGTCTGGCGGTACGCGCCCGCGTCCGTGCTCCGCCGGTTCGCTCCGCGGGAGCCGGGCGGGGACGAGGCATGGCTCCAGTCGTACGCGGACCTCGTGGCGGAGTTCGAGCGATTCCCCCGGCCCGCGGTGGGCATCGTCGATTCCGACGCGCCCTTCGCGATCGCCGTCGGGGGACGTCGCCCGACGGTGATCGTCGGGTCCGGCCTGCTCCGCCAACTCGACCGGGACGAGGTGGAGACCGTCGTCGCGCACGAGCTCATGCATCTCAAGCACCACGACGCGGGATTCAAGGTGTTCTCCCGCGTGTTCTCGCGGATCCTGTTCTTCGACCCGTTCAGCAAGTTCTTCGATCCCGCGGTGCACCGGGAGCGGGAATACCTCGCGGACGAGGCGGGTGCCCGGTCGACGGGGAAACCCGCGGCCCTCGCGTCCGCGCTCCTCAAGCTCTCGAAGGCAGGGACGCCGCCGCGGGCGACGTGGGGGCTGAGCATCCACGGGCCCGTGAAGGGGGTCTTCAGCCGCTATCCGCCGCTGCGAGAACGCGTGCGCCGGCTGCTCCTCTTGCGGGACCTGCTCGACGCGGGCCGGCGCGGGCAATGACCCTCAAGCGATCGTCGTTCGCTGGACCTCGAGCGTCGGCGTGACGCTGTGGAGCACGCCGCGAGGGAGCGGCTCGTCCGCCATGCCGAGGATCGGCTCCGACGCGGTCACGATCATCTCGCCGAGGTGGTCCTGATACAACGTGTAATAGTTCCCGTTCGCCTGGAAGTCCCGGTACGCGTGCAGGGCGACACCGTCCGTGAGGAGGAAGCTGAGGCTCGTGAAGCCCCCGTGGTCCCGGATCGCGCGGTCCCTCGCCTCGCGCGCCGCCTCCGCGACCGCCGCATGGTCGCGGCCCCGGAGGGCGTCCAGGAGGAGCCCGAAGAGGACCTGCGAATCGATCCGGTCCGCGTCCCCTCCGCGGGAGAGGGAGCCGTTGTGGACGAACGCCCAGGTCGCGCCGTCGCGCTCCTCGACGAACGGGTGGGACCACCGCTGCTGGACGCGGGACTTCTCCGAGACCCGGCGGAGGTGCCCCAGGACGATGAGGGAACGGCCGGGCTCCCGCTCGAGGTTGAGCTTCGCGATCTTCCACGCGGTCCCGTAGTACTTCGAGGCCTCCGTCGCGGCCCCGACGTCCCGCATGTGGACGGCGAGCCGCCCATCCTCGAAACACGCGAGCCCCCAGCCGTCCTTGTGGCCCCGCTCGTCCGGCGCCCCGATCGGGCACATCCCGCGGGTCGCGAGGTCCGCGAACTCCTCGAAGAGATCGTAGTACACGGGCCCGCGGCTCACGACCCCCATCATCCGACACATTCGCGCGGCGAAGGGCGGGAGTCGTATTTCAGGGTGGCGCGTTGCGCGGTCACGAATGGCCGCGCACGAACGGGAGCGGATGGAGCGCGGCCCGGAGATCCCACCCCGCGCGGTCGACGAAGATCGGGTCCCCCGCGGACACGCGGTCGATGCGGAGGAGGGCAAGGGCGATCGGGCGGCCGAGGGTCGGCGACCAGGCACCGCTCGTGACCCGTCCCACCTCGCTCCCGGCCGCGACGACGCGGTCCCCGTGCGCAGGCGGCACGTCCCCGTCGATCTTGAGGCCGAGGAGTTTTCGGTTCATGTGGCCTCGGTATGTGGCGCGGGCGACGACCTCCTGCCCGACGTAGCAGCCTTTCGTGAAGCTGATCGAGCCCTCGGGTGCGACCTCGAGGGCGAGGGTGAACTCCCCCATGTCCGCTCCGACCCGGGGGACGCCCGCCTCGACCCGGAGCGTCTCGAACGCGTCCCTCCCGACGGGGGCCGCCCCGGACCGGAGAAGGCGTTCCCAGATCGGCTCGAGGGTGCCGGCCGACGCCCACAGGGCGATCGCGGGCTCCTCCAGGGTCCGGACGTGCGCGGCGTGCCCGGTCTCGCGCTTCCCGAGAGGGAACGTCCCCACGCGATTCGGCGCCGTCGCACGGAGGTCCCTTCCGATCGCCGCGGACGCGGCCGCGACCGCTCGGGGCCCGTGGACCTCGAGGTGGCCGACGGACCCCAGGTCCACGAGGTCGACGTCGTCGCTCACGAGATGCCGCCGGACGTGGTCGAGGATCACCTCCTTCTGCGCGGCCTCGACGTCCAGGAGGAGCCGGTCCTCGAACGCGACGACGCGGACGTCGCCGACGACGCGGCTCTTGTCCGTCAGGACGAGCGCGTACGCGAGCGTGCCCGGCTCGAGGACCTTCACGTCCGCGGTGAGGAGCCCGTCGAGGAACGTCACGCGATCGGGCCCGCGGACCTCGACCTTGCCCCGGTCGGAGAGGTCGATCGCGCCCGCCGCCGTGCGCACGGCCGCGACCTCCGACGACACGGGGCCGTAGCTCCCGGGCACGGACCACCCGGCCTCGGACCGGAAGACCGCGCCGCTCGTCTCGTGGTGCCCCCGTAGCGGGAGCCCCGTCGTGCGCATCGTCGCGCAAGATGCGTCCGCACCTCTTGACCTTTGCGCGGTCCGCTCGCGCGCGGGACACAACCTTCATATCCGGACATCGCTTCGGACGCAGCGATGCCACCGGAGCTCCGCGAGGGCGCGATGTCGTCCTACGCGAAACGGCTCATGCGGAAGCCGCGGACCCTCCACTGCCCCTTCTGCGACGGCAAGGTCGTGTTCACCCGGAACGAGGAGCATCTCGACGAGAAGAACTGCCCCCACTGCGGAATGCGCGTCGTCCGGCGGGAGTGGCCGGAGAAGCTGTACGACCCCGGGCCCATCCTCCGGTCGAAACCGGGAGCGCGCGACGAGACGAAGGACGCGAAACCCTAGCCGAAGACGGCGCCGCACGACAGGCAGTCGTTCCAGTTCTTGCCGACCTTCGCCCCGCACTCGCCGCATTCGCCGTCCGCCGCGGTCTGAGGCGCCTTGATGACGACGAGATTCGTTGCCGCGAGCCGGTCCCACCGCGGTTCCCTCACGAGGAGGAAGTCGAAGTCGTCGGACCATGTCTCGAGTTCGAGGAACGCGACCCTCTTCGGGGCGATAAGCTCGTTCACGCCCTTCATGAGGTCGCGGGCGTCCTTGAACCGTACGACCTTCTCCTGCCCGCCGAGGACGAGCTTCGCCTTGCGCAGCCCGAGCTCCTGGTCGAGCCAGGACATCTCCCTCAGCTCAATCTGGATCCCGAAGGAGCTGAGCCGCGGGTTCGCCTCTTCGAGGAGCCTCGCGGGATCGAAGTCGTGGGCGGCATGGATCCCGAGCCAGGCCGCGAGGACCCGGGTCACGGCCTTGTACGGCTCCGCCTCGTACGCGCTCAGGAACCCCGGCTCCGCCCCGGGACGAGGGGCGAACCGCTTCGCGAAGATCGCTTTCGTCGCGGGGATCGTGAGGCCGAGCTCGACGAGCTGTCCGTGCGCGTCGAGAGCGGCCGCCTCCAGGGCCCCCGGGGGAACGGGCTTCGGCGCGGCGGTCGCCTCGGGGGCCACCGTCACCACTTCCGCCGCCGGCGCCTGGGCCTCCTTCTCCGGCCCCGGCTCCTCCTTGCCCTCGGGTTCCTCCTTCCCCTTCTCGGCCTTCTCCTTCTTCCAGAACTTGAAGGGCATCGGCCGCAGATAGTCGAGTGCCCGATAAAAAGGATTCGAGAGGAAACCCGGGCCCCGCGGGCATCGTTGGAGCTTTGTAGTTGGTCCGCGTGTCCCGCCCCGGGCGTTCGCGGGATGACGGGTCTGCCGAAAACGCTGAGCACTCGGCGGATCCGGGACGAATGGCCGCCGATCTCCGTCGACGAGGTCGAACTCCCGAGCGGCGAGCGTCGGGACTGGATCCGCCTGCACTTCGGCGTGTCCGCCGCGGTCCTGGCGATGACGAAGGACGGGCGCGTCCTGATCACGCGCGGCTACAGGCACGGCCTGGGTCGCGCGGCGTACGGGCTCCCCGGAGGCATCGCGCGCACGGGCGAGGCGCCGGAGGCGTGCGCCCGACGGGAGCTCCTCGAGGAGACGGGGCACGAGGCGGCGAGGCTCCTCCCGCTGTACGAGGGGAACAACCTCGGCGCGTACCTCGAGGGGGCGCTCCACCTCTTCTTCGCGAAGGACTGCCTGCGAACGGACCGCGCGCCGGATCCGAACGAAACCGAGGACGTCGAGACCTTGACGATCCGGGATGCGCTCGACCGGGCGCGGCGCGGTGAGTTCGAATCCTCCGTGGTGACGCTCGCGATTCTCCTCGCGGACGCGCGGGGCTGGCTCGCGCCCTGAGTCGCCCTCGACGGTGCCGGACGCGACCCGAGACGAAGGGTTATCTCACTCCGCGAGCTGCCGCCGCGCGTGAGCGCTCGGCCCTCCATCGATGCGAGGATCCGCCGGTATTACGTGTTCGACATGCTCGTCGGCTTCCAGATCTGGACCCCGTTCTGGACCCTCTGGCTGCTCAATCACGCGAACGAGTTCCAGGCGACCCTCGTGGACATCGTGTTCTGGACGACGAGCCTCCTCCTCACGATCCCCGCAGGGGCGATCGCGGACAGGTACGGCCGCCGGCCCGCGATCCTCGTCGGCGTCGCGGTCTGGGTCTCCGGCATCGTCCTCTTCGGCCTCGCGAACTCCCTGCCGATGTTCGCCCTGGGCAACGCGGTGTGGGCGATCGGAGCGGCATTCATGTGGGGTACCGTGTCCGCGTACCTGTACGACACGCTCGCGGAGGCGGGCATGGAGTCCCGGTACCCCGCGATCACGAGCCGGGGGACGATGCTCACCTTCATCTCCGCCGCGGCCGCCGCCCCCCTCGGCGGCTACCTCGTCCAGGTCTCCGGAGGGTTGAACCTCCCGCTCCTCGTCTACGCGCTGCCCGGCGCCCTCGCGCTCGTCGTCGCGACGACGTTCCCCGAGCCGTCCGTCCACCGGGTCCCCGAGGCGAACCTCGTCGCGCAGATGCGCTCGGGCCTCCGGACGACCCGCGGCCACCCGCAGATCGTCCTGATCATCGTCTTCCAGATCCTCATCGGCGTCGTCACGTACATCATCGCGTTCTTCCGCCCGCTGTTCATCGAGGAGATCGTGGGAGGCAACTTCGCCCTCATCGGCATCGCCTACGGCGGGTTCTTCTGCGTCGCGGCGGCCGCAGGTCGGTCCTTCGACCGGCTCCTGGACCGCTTCGGCGAGTCGGGCGCCCTCTGGCTCACGTTCTTCCTCGTCTTCCCTCCGATGATCCTTGTCTACGCGGTCTCCGCGGGCGTCTTCTCGTCGACCGCAGGCATCGTCGCCGGCGTCACCTCGCAGATCCCCTACTACGTGATCTGGGGGTTCGAGGGCCCGATCGTGACGACGATCATCAACCGCCGCGTGCTGTCGAACGACCGCGCGACGGTCCTCGCGATCTCGATCTTCTTCACGACCCTTTCCCTCGCGATCTTCGAGCCGATCGTCGGGTACGTGGTCACGGTGGTCGGCCTTGGCACGAGCCTCGCGCTCCTCGCGGCCATCGCGGTCGTCCCGAGTGCGTACGTGATCGCGGCGTTCCGCCGGAGCGGCGCGAGGGAGATCGTCCCGCGTCCCGTCCCGACGGGCGATCACGAGCGCTGACGAGGCTAGGAGGGGCTCGCGAAGGCCCGGCGGCCGGCCCGGCGCACGGCCCAGAGGAAGCCGGCCGCCACGATCCCCATCCCGAGGAAGATCGGCACGTGGACGGGAGACCAGATCGTCTCGACCTCGCCGACCGCCTTCTCGATCTCGTGCTTGTAGAAGTCCGCGGCGAAGCCGGCGTACGCCATGACGAGGCCCGCACCCATCGTCGTCATCGGACCGCCGATGCTCCTCAGGTATCGAAGCGCTCCCATCGTTTCATCTCCGGGTCTGCGGAGGGAGCGGAGACAGAAGAGCGAATAGGTCCCGCGCGGGTATTCTCTCGGGAGGGACCGAGCCGCGGATCCGCTCCGACCCCACTCCGGGTGCCGTCGCATGGTTCCGCGCCGCGGGAATCACGGATGAGTATCACGGGCGGCCTGCTTCGCACACCGCGCCCCGAGCCGCAGGTCCGGCCTCCGCGTCCGGGCCACGGCCCTCCGGGAAATCAATCATCACCGATAACCATCGCCAAAGGCTTTAGGACACAGGGGGCCACCGGACCCTCGTCGTGTTCGCCACGGGCCCGAGGCCTAGCCCGGCAGCTCGCTCCTTCGCACTCCTCGTCAGCGCGATCGCCCTCGTGGCGTCCCTTGCGTCGACCGGGGCCGCGGGAGGCATGCCGCCCGAGGAGACGCGCCCTTCGGCGCTGTTCATCGTCACGATCCAACCCGACCCGACCAACGGGACGGATGCGTTCATCCTGGACATCACCCGCGCGGCGAACTACGGGGACAACGGGACCCTGTTCGTTGGCCGGAACGCGGCGAACGGGAGTCTCGCGCGATCCCTCCTCCGGTTCGATCTCGGGGCGATCCCCATCGGCGCGACGATCGTGAGCGCGAGCCTCGAGGCGCAGCAACTCTCGGGGGGCGCTGGGTCCGTCCAAGTCCGCCGCGCCCTCGCTCCCTGGGAGGAAGGGTTCGGCGAGAACGAGTGGACCCGGGTGCCCGTGACCGTCCGCGAGACGGCGGGAGTGGGGCGGGTCCTCGAGCCGGTCGAGTTCACCTTCCCGTTCGCCCCGTACACGATCGCAATCCCGGAGCGCGACCTGATGGTATTCAGCGGCGGCACGCCCGTGCCGGCGCAGGTGTACGCGCAGACGATGTCGGGAGGCCAGATCAGCTCAGCGAAGGTCGTCTTCGGGGTGTCCGCGGGCCCTCTAGCGACGAGGACCTTCGACATCCAGTTCAGCCGGAACGGCACCGGTGTGCCCGCATATCGGACGAAGACGTGGAGCCCCGTGCCCTTGTGGACGTGGAACGCGGGGACGGGGTCCTCGGGCGCGTCGATCGTCGACCTGGACAGGGACGGCGCCCTCGACGTGATCTTCGGAGGGCAGAACGGCATCCTGTACGCCCTCACTGGCACGGGACAGCAGAAATGGGCAACGCAGGTTTCCACGACCCGCTCGATCCCGTACGCACCGCAGGTCCGCGACATGGACAACGACGGGGCCCTCGACATCGTCGTCGTGCTGAACGACCCGGAGATCGTCCGGATGAACGACGGCGGCGGGGTCGTGTGGAGAAGGTCGCTCTTGCTCGGTTCGATCCCATTTGGACCCACGGTCCTCGTCGACGTGAACGGCGACGGCGTGCTCGACGTGGTCTTCGGCGGCCGAGGGAGAGATGCGGAGGCGCT
>Ga0154849_105_pt1 | contig 12192 bp, 12 predicted proteins | sample Rifle2008BG16ft_FD_105577 | JGI IMG/M metagenome (GOLD analysis project Ga0154849, IMG submission 105577) | Euryarchaeota archaeon RBG_16_67_27 | reverse complement strand
CTTCATACAGGCCAAGGATCCGCGCGTCGCGGTAGTACCGTTCGACGTCGAAATCTCCGCTGAACCCGTACCCTCCGTGGACCTGGACCGCCCAGTCCGTCACCCGCTGGGCCATCTGCGCGCCGAACAGCTTCGCCATCGAGACCTCGAGCGTGTTGTCCACGCCGAGGTCGCGGAGGTGTGCGGCCCGGAGCGTGAGCAGGCGTGCGGCGTCGATCTCGACCGCGGACTGAGCAATCATCTCCCGGACGAGCTGGAAGTCCCCGATCGGCCGTCCGAACGCCCGGCGCTCCTTCACGTATGCCGTCGCGGCCTCGAGCGCCGCGCGAGCGACGCCGACGGCACCCGCGGCAATCCCGATGCGCCCGCTGTTCAGCGTCTTCAGGATCTGGTTCCAGCCGTCGCCTTCCGCCCCGAGGAGGTTCTCCCTCGGGATCCGGCAGTCCTCGAACGCGAGGTCCGCGGTGGGGCTCGCCCGGAGACCGAGCTTCGTCTTCGTCTCGACGTGGGTCACCTTGAATCCGGGCGCGTCCTTCGGCACAAGGAACAGGGAGAGCCCCTCATGCCGCTTCGACCCGGGCTTGCGGGCGTAGACCTGGATGTAGTCCGCGATGCTCCCGTTCGAGATGAACCGCTTCCGGCCGTCCAGGACGACCTCGTCCCCCTCGACGGCGTACGTCGTCTGAAGGTTCGCCGCGTCGCTTCCTGCCTCAGGCTCCGTGAGGGCCCACGCGCCGAACTTCTCGCCTTTCGCGAGGGGTACGAGCCAGTTCCGCTTCTGTGCCTCGGTCCCGAACCACATGAGGGAGGCCTCGCTCAGGGACGTCTGCACGGACACCGTCGTCCGGACGCTCGACGAACCGCGGCTGATCTCCTCGACGAGGAGCATGAACGAGACGTAGTCCATGCCCGCGCCGCCGTACGTCTCGGGCACGGGCGCGCCGAGGAACCCGAGGCCGGCCATCTTCGCGTAGAACGACCGCGGGATCTCGCCCCCCTCCTCCCATTCCCGCACGTGCGGGATCAGTTCGCGGTCGACGAAGTCCCGGGCGGTGTCCCGCACGAGCTTCTGGGCTTCGGTCAGCTGGAAGTCCATCCGCCCACCTGTGAGGGGGCGACGAACACGGTGTCGTTCCTTAAACCTTCGGCCCGAACCATTCGGACGGTGCGATGGGACGGGAGTCAGAAGGAGAAGTCCTGGTTCTCGGGTCCCCCGGCGATCGTCGCGATGACCCACATGCGACCTCCCTGGGCGACGACGATGCCCCGACATCGGGGCAGCGGAAGAAATCCGCGTTGCCGTCGGACCCAGGCGGCTCGCGGTCGGCGTGGAGGCACGCGTCTCGTGGGACGTGGCGACCCTGGAGGATCGCACTCATGCTCTGCTCTCCACGCGTTCGATGCAGGCCGCCGTGCTCATCCTTTCCATACATACGGTCCCGAAGCCTTCTTCCGGCGGGGGCGGATACCGCGGGGACATGGCCCTCCTCGCGGACGCGGACATCCTCCGGTACCGCGCGAAGGGTGAGATCCGGATCGAGCCGTTCGACGAGCGCAACTTGACGCCGAACGGGTACGATCTGTCCGTCGCCGAGGTCCTCACGCCCGGGAACGATGCGCGGACGACGACGGGCGTCGCGTCCGTGCCGCCCCTCGCGCGGTTCGCCGTGAGCACGCGGGAGGTCGTCGCCCTCGGTCGCCACGTTGCGGCGGAGATCTGGCTGCGGACGACGTGGGCGCGGCGCGGGGTGATCGCCTCGTTCGGGATTGTGGACGCCGGCTTCTCCGGGAGCCTGACGTTCGGCGCACTCAACGCCTCCGACGCGCCGCTCGAGATCCCGATCGGCGAACGCTTCGCCCAGCTCGTGTTCCTCCCCCTCGAGTCCCCGGCATCCGACACGTACGAAAGGCGTTCGGGGACCTACCAGGGCCAGCGGGGTGTCACCCTCGGTCGACCGTGAGGTCGAACGCGACGTGGTGCTGCGCCGGCGAGTACGCGCGGACGTTGTGCACGACGAGGTCGAGGATTCGGCGGTCCGCGCGGGCGACGCTCTCCCGGATTTCCATGACCCGGTGTTCGCGCTCGAGAGGGGACAGGATCCCGTACAGATGGACGGTGCCGACCGGTCCCAGCGCGTCGATGGCGTCGGGGAGGAAGTCCATCGCGGCGTGCGGGAGATCGAGGATCACGCGGCCCACGGGGGCGACCGACCGGAGGGTCTCGTGCCCGTCCCCTTCTCGGACCTCCACGCGGTCCGCGCGGTTCACTGCGACGTTCGTCCGGAGGAGGGCGACCGCATCCGGGTTCGCGTCCGAGGCGACCACCCTCGACGGCTTCCGACGCCTCGCGATGAGAATCGCGTACGGGCCGACGCCCGCGAAGGGGTCGGCGACGGTCTCACCCTCTCGGATCTGACTCGCGACTCGGATCCGCTCCGTCCCGAGCCGCGGACTGAAGTACGCCTTCGCGACGTCGACATGGTACCGCAGGCCGAACTCGACATGGACCGTCGTCGTGCGCGGCTCGCCCGCGATGACTTCGATCCGACGAACGCGGCGTTCGCCGGCGACACCCCGGTCCCTCGCGGCCACGCGGAGTCTCGGGTTCCATCGGAGGAGCGCCTCCCCGATCGCACCGACATGGGCGTCGAGCTCGTCCGGGATCCGCAGGACCGCGATGTCCCCGATCACGTCGAAGGCCGTCGGCAGGAGCCGTCGCAGGCGGTCCGGGACCTCGACGACGTCCTTGTAGCTTCGCACGGGGGCGAACGCCGCCGCGAACTCCCGCTCCTCCGTCGGAAATCCGATGTCGATGCGGGCTTTCGTCGGGAAGAACAGCCGGTCCGCTTCTCGCAGGACCGAGACGTGCGGGAGGAGGTGGCCGCCATCGCGAAGCACACGGCGGACCTCTTCCCCGCGGTCCTTCGCGACCACGACGCACCACGCGCGCATCGGGCAGCGATGCGACGGGGGCTATGAAGGCTTTTCGTGAGCAGGTGAGCAGGACAATGTTCATCCGCGCCCCGGCGGTTCGCCGCGGCGGCATGGGCGATCTCACGTTCGTCGGTCTGGGGCTCCAGGACGAGAAGGGGGTCACTCTCCTCGGCCTCGACGTCGCCCGCGCCGCAGACGTGGTCTTCGGGGAGTTCTACACCTCCGTACTCCCGGGTGCTCGCCTCGACGCGCTCGAGTCGCTGATCGGCAAGAGGATCCGGGTCCTCTCGCGGCCCGAGGTCGAGTCCGGGGAGGTCGTCATCGAGGCCGCGAAGGCGAGCCGCGTGGTCCTCCTCGTCGGAGGGGATCCGATGTCCGCCACGACCCATGTCGACCTGCGTCTCCGCGCGCACGTCGCGGGGATCCCGACGCGTATCGTCCACGGGGTGTCGATCCTCTCGGCCGCCGCGGGGGCGCTCGGGCTCCAGGCGTACAAGTTCGGCCGGACGACGACCGTGCCGTTCCCCGCGCCGAACTTCCGTCCGTCGAGCCCCCTCGAGACGATCCTCGCGAACCTCCGGCAGGGGCTGCACACCCTTGTCCTCCTCGACCTCCGGGAGGATGGGACGTTCCTCGACCCGAAGGTCGCCCTGCGAGAAGTCCTCGAGGCCGGGGAACGCCTCGGGACGCGAGACGTCACGGCGGACACCATCGCGTGCGTGCTGTCCTGCGTCGGTTCGGACGCCCCTGGGCTTCGAGCCGAGCGGATCCGCAGGCTCCTAGAAATGGACCTCGGCCCCCCGCTCCACTGTCTCGTGATCCCGGGTCCCCTGCACTTCCTCGAACGGGAGGCGCTCATCGCGTTCGCGGGCGCGCCTCACGACATCGGAGGCCCCTGACGGGCGAGTTCCGCGAGTCGGTCGATCCGCCAGAAGCATACGTCGGCGCCGAGGGACCTGCGGATTTCCCGGCCCACCCATTGTGCCCGGAGGGCTGCGATGACCTTCCTGTGCACCTCCTCGGGCGCCTCCCAAAGCGAGGAGTACGCCCGGGCCTCGAGCTCCGAAAGGACCGCGCTCGCCGGCACGACGTCCACGAAGGGGCCCACGGGCATCACGAGGTCCGGCGGGAGGACCTTCGGGAGGTCCCGCTCATGGAGGCCGGGGGCTCGCCACGAGTAGCCCTCCGCCTCCGCGAGCCGGTGGTACTCCTTCTGGAGGTCGGCGTCCATCTCCATCCTCTCGATGATCGTCGAGAAGCTCTCCCGCGTGACCCCCGCGACCTCGAGGAGGACGTCCCTCCAGTCGGGCAGGAGATGGAGGACGTGGTTCGTCATCGCGACGTCGAACGAGCCCGATGCGAACGGCAGCCGCGCACCGTCCGCGTACACGACGTCGCGCAGCCCCTTCGCGCGCCCCAGGGCGACCATCTCGTGGCTGATGTCGATCCCGACGACGGAGACGCCGCCCTTCTGGAGGGGGACCGCGAACCGACCCGTGCCGACGCCGACCTCGAGGACGCGCTTCCCGTGGAGCTCCTCGACCAGGACATGCAGGAGCCGGGCGTTCAGTTTCGGTGGGAGCCCTCGCGTCTCGTCGTAGATCGTCGCGATGCGGTCGAACGGAAGGCGGGCGGGCATCTTGAGATGGGAATTGCGGCCGCAGGGAAAAAGCTGTCCCGCGCTCTCGGAGGATGCTCCGGGAGGTGCAGGCAGACGGAGCTTCCGGACGAGATTCCACCCTTGCGCCGATGACGAGCCGTCTAGGGGTCCGGGACGGTGAATCCTGGTCGCGTCTCTACACGGACGAAGAGCCACGGAATGCCGATGGTCGCGATGAGTCCGACCAGGATTTCGAAGCCGTACTCCGCCGGCGCGAAATCAAGCGATCGGCCGGCGATCTCGAGTCCGGTCAGGGCGACGCCTCCGAGCAGGAGCCGTGTGGCCACAGACCGGTTCCCGCGCGGCGGAGCGAGGTCCACGAATCGGGGTTCGAGGGTCCATCCGACGGCAACGCCGGTCAGGAGGCCGATCGTCGTCGACACCTCCCGGACGGTAAGGTAGATCCCGATCTGCGCCGCGGTCGGCGCAAGGAAAGCGACGAGGAGCTGTGATCTCGCCGAGAGCCGAGTCCCCACGTTCCATCGGCGAGCGAGGAGCCATACGGCCCCGACCGCCAGTCCGATCGCGACACCGCCAAGGACGTCTCCCACGAAATGAACACCCAAGTAGACGCGTGAGAGTGCGACGAGGGAGAGGAAGAGGAGGGCGAGCGGAGTCCAGACGCGACCGAAGATGCTCGCCGTGGTCCCGAAGAAAGTCCCAGCCGCTTGTGCATGCCCGCTCGGGAACCCGGCACCGGAAACCGGGATCTTGTGCAGCTCGGCCGACGGCCGCGGCATGTCGAAGCTCGTCTTGAGCACGCCGTTGAGAGCCGCGCTCGAGAGGACCGCGAGCGCCACGAGGAACCCCGCGCGCTTGTTGACCACATACGCGACGAGCATCGAAAGGATGAACAGTACGTGACGCGAGCCGAGCTGCGTGATCGCGATGAATGCGATGTCCAGCCAAGGCGACGAGAACTGCTGGAGGGCGCGAATCGGATCCTCGGTAAACAGGACCATCCGCGACGAGTAATGTTGAACAGGACAATAAGGACTCTCGGACTCGGCATCGAGACGACGCAGGCTCGCCTCAAATCGATAGTTTCACACACCTCCCCGCCTTACCCTTTATACCATGGCCGGGGATGAGAAGAAAGGTGACAAGGTGGCCATCGCTGCGAAAGCGATCGAAGAGCTCCCTGGCGTAGGTCCCGCAACCGCAGAGAAGCTGAGGGAGGCGGGCTTCAGCGACCTGATGGCCCTGGCCGTCGCCTCCCCGCAGATGGTCGCGGACGCAGCGGAGCTCGGCGCGAACGTCGCCCAGAAGATCATCATCGCGGCCCGCGAGGCTGTCGACATCGGCGGCTTCGAGACCGGGGACGTGATCCTCGAACGGCGGAAGAGCGTCGCAAAGCTCACGACCTGCTCGAAGGCCTTCGATGAGCTCCTCGGAGGCGGCCTTGAGACGCAGGCGATCACGGAATGCTATGGCGAGTTTGGCAGCGGGAAGTCCCAGCTTGCGCACCAGCTCGCGGTCAACGTGACCCGGTCCGAGGACGAGGGGGGGCTCGGCGGCGACACCGTCTGGATCGACACGGAGCAGACGTTCCGGCCGGAGAGAATCCGGCATATGTCGGAGGCCCTCGACCTCGATTCCGAAGCGATCCTCAAACAGGTTCACGTCGCTCGAGCGTTCAACAGCCACCACCAGATGCTCCTCGTCGAGAAGGCGAAGGACCTGGCGAAGGACTTCCGAATCCGACTCGTCGTCATTGACTCGCTGACCGCGCACTTCCGCGCGGAATACATCGGGCGCGGCGTCCTCGCGGAGCGGCAGCAGCTGCTCAACAAGCACATCCACGAGCTCATGCGGTTCGGAGACCTGCACAACGCCGCGATCTACGTCACGAACCAGGTCCACTCCAAGCCCGACGCGTTCTTCGGGGACCCGACGCGCCCCGTGGGCGGGCACATCGTCGGGCACAGCGCGACCTTCCGCATCTACCTGCGGAAGTCCAAGGGCGGGAAACGGATCGCGCGCTTGATCGATTCGCCGAACCTCCCCGAGGCCGAGGCCGTCTTCAGCGTCTCGGAACAGGGGATCCGCGACTGAGCGTGTACCGTGTGAACGAGTGTCGGGACACCTTGAAGTAAGGACCCGCGCTTCGTAAGATACCGATGAGCGCGCCCCTCCTCTTGGTGCCCGGACCCGTCCCCCTCCACCCCCAGGTCGCGGAAGAGCTCGCGAAGCCGGCCCTCCCCCACTACGGCGATGCCTGGGTCAAGGCGTACGGAGAGGCGCTCGAGCTCCTTCGGTACACATGGGAGGCGCCGAAGGCGAGACACTTCCCCGTCGTCGGACCGGGCCATGCAGGCCTGGAGGCTCTCGCCCACACATTCCTCCGGCGTGGCGACCGTGTCGTCGTGATCGAGAACGGGTTTTTCGGCGAGCGCGCGGCAGAAGTCCTTCGAGCCCATCACGTCGACGTCGACCCTGTCGCGTCCACGTGGGGTGCCGGACCCGACGTCGACCGCCTTCGGCTCGCACTCCGTCGGCCCGCGAAGGCCGTCGTCATGGTCCACAACGAGACCTCCACGGGCGTCACGAGCCCCCTGGAGCCGATCGTCGAAGTCGCCCACGAGCGCGACGCGTTCGTCCTCGTCGACGCGGTTTCGAGCTTCGGCGGCCTGCCCCTCCCGTTCGACCGGCTCGGGATCGATGGCGCGTTCGCGGCCTCCCAGAAGTGCCTCGCGGCCCCCGCGGGAATCGCTCCCGTCGCCGTCGCGGGGTCGCTGTGGGAATCCGTCCGGCCGGAGGACGTCGAGGGTTGGTACTTCAACCTCTTCACCTGGGACAGGTTCGCGCGGGAATGGGCGGAATGGCATCCGACGCCGACGACCGTATCCTCGAATCTGTTCTACGCCTTCGCCCGTGCCCTGCATCTCGTGAAGGAGGAAGGCCTGCCCGGGCGTGTCGCGCGTCACGCGAAGATGGCCAAGCGTCTCCGGGATGAGCTATCACGGCGTGGATTCCCGCCGGTTGCGCCGCCGGACCTCGTCTCGAACACGGTCGCCTGCGTCACGGTCCCCCGGGCCGTCGATCCGAGCGCACTCGTACGCAGGCTGCGGGACGAGCACAACACCTACATCTCCGGCGGCCTCGGGTCCCTGCGAGGCAAGACGATCCGCGTGGGCACGATGGGCACGCAGGCTCAACCCGACATCATCGACCGGTTTCTCGGGGCCCTCGACGCCTGCCTATGAGCCCCGCTCGTACGGGAGGAAACGGTCCACCCAGGCGATCGTTGCCTCGATCTCGCGGATCTTGTTCTCCATCTTCCGCGGCCGGTGTCCCTCGTCGGGGAACTCGAGGTACTCGACCGTCTTGCCCGCGGCCTTCATGTCCGCGAACATCTGCCTCGCCTCCCCGACGGGGCATCTCGGGTCGTGCGCCCCGCCCGTAAACAGCACGGGGGCGACGATCCTCCCGAGCTCGAACCGTGGCGAGTACGTCTTGAAGTGCTCCGTCTCCAGCTCGACGTTGCCCATCTTCCAACGGTCGTACTTCATCAGGCTCCCGCGCTCGTTCGCGCATGCGGTGAACCAGTCGAAGTAGCCCACGATGCTCACCCCCGCCGCCCACAGGTCCGGCGCCTTCTCGAGGCAATGCGCGACCGAGTACCCGCCATAGCTGACGCCGACGATCCCGAGCCGGCCCCGGGGGACGATCCGCCGCTTCACGAGCCAGCGGCCGCCCTCGATGATGTCCTGCATGTCCGCGCCGCCGAGGTCGCGGTTGCTCACGTGGCGGTACGCCCGTCCCCACCCCGTGCTCCCCCGGTAGTTCGGGAAGAGCATCGCGAACCCCTGGGCGACGACGAACTGGGTGTTCGTGTCCCATTCGTTCATGACCTGCCACTCGGGTCCGCCGTGCGGCTCGACGAGCGCCGCACCCCGGAACCGGCTCTTCGGCGGCATGACGATCATGGCGGGGATCTTCCGGCCGTCGAAGCTCGTGTAGCGCACGAACTTGAGCTCGCCGAGCTCGTGGCGGGGGAGTCTGGCCCGCGCGCAGTCCAAGAGGACCGTCCGTCGGCCGCCCCGCTGGAGGAGGATCCGCGGCGGCTGGACGGACGACGAGTGGTAGTACAGGATCGACTTGCCGTCGGGATGCCACCGGGGATGGCTCGCGACGCCCTTCTCAGGGGAGAGGCGCGTCGCGCCGCGTCCTCGCGGATCGACGGTCTTCAGGACGACGTTCCCGTCGCGGTGCTCCAAGTACGCGATCCGCGAGCCGTCGGGGGACCACGTGGGCATCGCCTTGTCCCGTGGGCCCTGCGCGATCCAGCGGATCGCCTTCGTCTCGACGTTGACGACGCCGATGTCGACGTGGTCGTGGACGTTCGAGGAGAATGCGAGCTCCCGGGCGTCGGGCGACCACGGGTGGGCGTGGTTCCAGCCGCCGCCGAACTCGTCCGCGAGCTCGGCCTCCGCGTCCGGGAACCCCGCGAGACGCTGGACGTGCCCCTGGAGGTCCACGACCCCCACCCAGTCCAGGTTCCCCGTCCCGACCTGGAACGCGATCGCGTCGCCGTCCGGGCGCCAGGCGATCTCCTGGACGATGTCGTCCTCGAACGTGAGCTGACGCGACTCTCCGCCCGCGGCGTCGAGCACGAAGATGTTCTCCCGGTCGCCGTTCCGGTTCGAGATGAACGCGATCTTCGTGCCATCGGGGGACCACCGGGGCGACGCGTGGTCCATGGGCGGCTCCGTGAGCCGCTGGGCATGCCCTCCCTTCCTCGGGATGACGAAGATGTTCGAGTTCTCGTCGCCCTCGAAGTCCGCCTGCATCGCGATCCACTCGCCGTCCGGGGACAGCTCGGGGTTCAGGATCGCCTGCTCGGAGGTCGCGACCGTGCGATCCCGCCGCGTCTTCAGGTCCATGACGTAGACCGCGTACTGCTTGCCCTTGTTCGCGGAGTACGCGAGCCACCGTCCGTCCCTGGACACATCGAAGTTGTCGAGTTCCCAGATCTTCCGTCGGAACCGGGAGGGCGTGAACTCTACCCGTCTCGCCATGAATGCCACCGCCACCCGCGGCAACGCGAGGAGGGATAAAAGCGATGTCCTTGCTCTACGTTCGGTGTTGCATGGCACTCGACGTCGCGAGCCGTCCGATCACGGTCGGGGTCGGCGGCTTCCTCGTGCGGGACGGTCGCCTGCTCGTCGTGAAGAAGACGTACGGCCCGTGGGCCGGCCTGTGGACGATCCCGTCCGGCTACGTCGAGCCCGGGGAATCCATCGCCGGGACGATCGAGCGGGAGGTCGAGGAGGAGGCCGGCGTCGTCGGGAGGGCGGAGGCGATCGTCGCCGTGCGGAACCTCGTGAGCGCGCGCGTGAACGACACGTTCCTCGTGTTCACGATGTCCCACGTGACCGGAGAACCGAAGCCCGACGGGACCGAGGTGAGCGACGCCGCGTTCCTCCCTCTTTCCGAGCTCGCGGCCTCCGTCGAGGCCGCACCGTTCACGAAGGCGATGATCGCGAAGGTCCCCGGGACCGGCGGATTCCGGAGGGACGCATACGCCCCCCCGAAATCCGTCCTCGATCACGAGGCGTACCTCCTGTACGTCGAGCGCGCGAAAGGCCTTTAGGCCCGAGTCCGTTCCATCCGTCGTGGTGCTCGTCGTCCAGGCGCAATCGCTCGGGACGAAGTTCGTCCTTGACGCGGACGCCGTCGCGAGGATCCGCGGGGTCCTGGGCGCGGGCGGCCTCGTCGTGCATCCGACGGACACCGTGTACGGCGTCGCCGCGGACCCGTTCCAGGATGCCGCCGTGGACCGTCTCTACGCGGCGAAGGGTCGGCCGCGCGAGCTCGCGATCTCCATGGCCGTCGCCGACGTCGCGGACGTCTTCCGGTACGGCAGTGCCACGACGATCGCGGAGGCGTTCGTCGGGAAGAACCTCCCCGGTCCCTTCACCGTCGTGCTCCGCGCAACGCCCGCGGCGCCGCGCCCCCTCGTCTCGAAGGACGGCAGGATCGGTCTCCGCGTGCCCGACCATCCGATCCCCCGGCTCCTCGCCCGTTCCTTCGGGCCCGTCACATCGACGAGCGCGAACCGCCACGGATCGCCGTCCCCGGCGACGTGCGAGGACGCATTGGCCCAGCTCGGCGACGCGGTCGACGTCTATCTGGATGGCGGCCCGACGCCCCTCGGCGGGGAGTCCACCGTCATCGACCTCACCGGCCCCAAGGCAAACATCCTTAGGCAAGGCGCGGTACCGAGGACGTAGGCATGGATTCCGAGGTCCGGGACAAGCTGCGCAAGGCGGGCCGCGTGTCCCGCGCCGCGCGGGAGCTCGCGGTCTCCGAGGTCCGGGAGGGCGTCCTCCTGCTCGATGTCGCGGAGGCGGTCGAGGAGTACATGCGGACGCACGGAACGGAACCCGCGTTCCCTACGTGCATTTCGATCGACGACATCGCGGCCCACTATTCGCCGACCCATGACGACGCCCTGCGGTTCCGGCGCGGGAACGTCGTGAAGCTCGACCTCGGGGCCCACCTGGACGGCTGGATCGCGGACACCGCGGTCACCGTCGAGGTGGGAACCCGGAACTGGACGGATCTGATCCGCGCCTCCGAACTCGCCCTGCAGACCGCAATCGAGGGCGTCCATCCCGGCGTCGAGACGCGCCTTCTCGGCGCGGGGATCCAGAGGGCGATCGAGTCCCATGCGTACAAGCCGATTCGAAACTTGACGGGCCACACCGTCGAGCGGTACCTCCTCCACGCGGGGAAGAGCGTCCCGAACGTACCGCACGGCCACGACGTCCTCGTTGCAGGAGAGGTCGTCGCGATCGAGCCGTTCTCGTCCTCCGGTGCGGGCCAGGTCGACGGCCGCCGCACGGGGAACATCTACCGCGTCGTGCGCACGAAGCCCGTCCGTCGACCCGAGCTCAACGAGTTTCTCGTGCGGCTCACGGAGGCGTTCCGCACTCTCCCGTTCGCGGAGCGCTGGGCGCACCGGATCGACGCGCGCGCCCGCAGCTACCTGAACCAGCTCGTCCGGGCGGGCGCGATCATGACGTATCCCGCGCTCGTCGACGTGAAGGGAGGCATCGTCGCGCAGACGGAGCACACGATGATTGTCGGCCCCGACGGCACGGAGGTCACGACGCAATAGTTCAAGCCTCTCGGAGACGCGAGCGCGCAACGTTTATTATCGTGGGCCCCGATGGGTCGGACCTCTGGGAGCTGCGTCCACGTGAGCGACCTCAAACGGCTCGTGCTCGACGTCCTGAAGCCGCACAAGCCGTCCCTCATCGAGATGTCCCGCCGGCTGAGCTCCCTGAAGGGCGTGGACGGGGTGAGCTGCGTGCTCGAGGAGGTCGACCAGGATACGGAGAGCGTCAAGGTCACGATCGAGGGAAGCTCGATCAACTACGAGGGCGTCGAGGACACCCTGCGCGAGCTCGGTGCGGTCATCCACTCCGTCGACCTCGCGGCCTCCGGGAAGCGCCTCGTCGAGGACGTGAAGACCGCGCAGGAACAGCACTGAGGTCATCGGGTCGACTTGAGCCGCTCCGCGACCTTCCTCACGACGGAGGTCTTGAAGTAGTCCGCGCGGACGAGGACCCGCCCTTCCTTTCGCCACG
>Ga0154849_160_pt5 | contig 12337 bp, 10 predicted proteins | sample Rifle2008BG16ft_FD_105577 | JGI IMG/M metagenome (GOLD analysis project Ga0154849, IMG submission 105577) | Euryarchaeota archaeon RBG_16_67_27 | reverse complement strand
GGACGCGGAGGCGACCATCGCCTCGTCCCCGGTCCCGGGCATCGCGTCGTAGCCTTCGCCGACGAACGTCCAGATGTCGTCGAAGAAGCCGCCTGCATATATGTTCCCGACCGTGATCATCTTCGCGCCCGGGGCGAAGCCGAGGACCCTGCCCGTGACGTTCTGCGCGACGACCGAGGAGGCGCAGAAGGTCCCGTGATCCCCGCCTCCGAGGGCGCGCGTGTCGCCCATCGTGAGCGCGACGAGCTCCCCGTTGCTCGGGATCGGGAGAGGAATGCTGTACCGGCTCGCGATCACGTCGGAATAGGGGACGGGGTTCGCGCCGTCCGCGATGAAGTACACCATGCCGCCGGACATGTCCGCGATCCCGTCGCCCGTGGCGTACGATGAGTTGTCCCACGTGAGCGTGCCGGGATCGTAGTAGTCCGCCCAGATCTCCGGCGAGCCGGACCCGGCGGGCTTGTCGTCCCAGAACCGGTTGTCGTTGTCCAGGTCGACGTAGATCGCGTCGTAGACCCCCGGGGCGAGGGAGTCCGTGACGAGGAGCCCGACGTAGCGGTTGTAGCCGTACGTCGAGGAGAAACGCAACGTGCGGTCGGGGTGGAGGCCGAGGTGGTACACCCCGCTCGCGCTCGGGATCCCGCTCACGTTGTACACGCGTCCGAGGAACGGGGCGTCGATGAGGCCCGTGACCGGGTCCGCGGTCGTGTTGAACGTCGTGCTCACGTACCAGGAGTAGCCAGAGCCCGCGAAGCGCGAGCCGAAGAGCATCCAGAGGTACATCGAGTACGGGTCGAAGACGATCGGCCAGCCGAAGTACGGGGAGCCGGGGTCCGTGACATCCGCGTACGTGCCCTGGAGGTCCGGGTGGCCGAAGTCGATCCCGCTGTCCATCACCGCGACGCGCACGCCCGCGCCCGTGACGCCGAGCGCCCACGCGTCGGGGACCTTGTGGCCCTTGCCCGCCTCGATCAGGTCGGGGACCGCCTCCATGCCCTCGGGGATCGGGAGGTCCGGGTCGACCGCCTCCGGCGCCTCGGGGAGGAACGCGGGCGCGACGACGTACACGCTCTCGAGTGCGGCGACCTTCTCGAGGATCCCACTCGGGAGCTCGATCCGCACGACGCGGAGGTCTGCGTTCGTCGACGGGACGGAGCCGATCTTCGTGTCGACGCCGGCGGAGCGGAGGAACGCACCGAGCGCGTTCACGTCGTCGGTGAGGATCGCGACGTTCACCGTGCGCGCGGCCTCAAGGGCCGCGTCCTGAATCGAGGGCGTCATCTTGTCCCAGTAGGGCTTGTCGCCTACCGGGTTCTGCGCGAAGTCTACGAGCGTCGGGTCGACGTCGAGCGCCGCGGCCGGGGTCGTCGACCGGAACCCGGACGCGGGTCGGAGGGCCGGAACCGCCGGTGCGGCAGAAGCCGCGGGGACCGCGACGAGGAACGCCGCGGAGACGGTCAGCGCCACGAGCAGGACGACCAGAAGACGTCGGACGGGGGGGATCAAACCATCGCCTCTGCCATCGGGTCGCGGCGGTGCAGTCGGACGACTCCTCCCTTCCGCGCGCCCAAGGCGGGGCGCGAAAGGACCGGAGACGATATAAAAGCTCCGCGCTAGCGAACGGTGCCGCCTAGAGGGAAACACGCGTCTTCCCGACGGGCCCGGCGATGACCAGCGAGCACGCCTCGGGGTCGAAGGAGCGTCGCGCGGCTCCGCGGACGGCGTCGTCGGACAGGGAGCGCACGAGGTCCGCGTACCGCTCAAGAAAGTCCATGCCCAGGCCGTAATACTCCAAGCGGTGGAGCTCCCCGGCGACCTCCGCGTTCCGCTCGAGGGAGACGACGAGGGAGCCGACCTGGTTGTCCCGGCCGTTCGCGAGCTCGTCCGCGCTGAACGGATCCGTCCGCAGGCGGTCGAGCTCCTCGCGGATCCCGCGGACCGCGCGCACGATGTTCGCGGGGTTCACCCCTGCCGCGGCGGACCACAGGCCACCCGCCGTCCGCGTGTCGAGGCTGCTGAACGCGTAGTACGCGAGGCCCTGGTCGTCCCGCAGGTTCTTCCCGAGGCGGCCGAACAGCCCGATCCGCCCGAGCAGGAGGTTCGCGAGGTTCACCGCGTAGTAGTCTTGGTGGAGCCGGGAGACCGCCTGCGTTCCGATCGCGATGTCCGCCTGGGACTTGTGAGGCATCGGGATCCGCACGGTCCGCGGCCTGTGGGTTCCCGGAGGCGGGATCTCAACGGGGCCATGGCCGTCCCCCTTGAGGCGGGAGAGGGGTGCCGCGATCGAGCGCTCGATGAGGTCGCGATCGATGTCCCCCGTGACCGCGAAGATCAGTCCCTCAGGTCCGACGTGGGCCTCGTGGAACGCGACGAGGTCCCTCCGCGAGATCCGGCGCACGCGGCCGGGGTCCGCCTTCGGGTCCCGCCCGTACGGATGGCCCTTCGGGAAGACCGCCTCCGCGAGGGCGCGCATCGCACGGTGCCGCGTGTCGTCCGCCTCGATGCGGAGGTCGTTGAGAATCTCCCCGCGGACGCGCTCGACCTCCTTCGCGGGGAACGCGGGTCGCCCGAGGCATTCGACGAGGAGCCGGACGGTCTCCGCGGCCGTCTCCCGCGTGCACCGGCCCTGGAACGTGAGGACCTCCTCCGACGCGTGGAACTCGAGGGTCGAGCCGATCCCCTCGAGGCGGTCCGCGAGCTTCGCCGCGCTCGTGCGCCGCGTCCCGCCGAGCAGGAGCCGCGAGGTGAACTCTGCGACACCCCGGTCCTCGCCCTCCGCCGCGACGCCCGCGGGCACGCTCCCGCGGAACGCGAGGAACGGGTTCGACGGGAGGGCGATCGACACGAGGACGGCACCGTTGCCGAGGACCGTCCGGTCGGGCAGGCTCACGCGGACGCCTCCTGCGCATGGAAGCGCACGACGCTCCGCCGGTCGTCGACGAGGTGGCGCGCCGCGGCCCGCCGGATCTCCTCGGGCTTCACCTTCTCCACGCGGGCGAGCACGCCGTCGGCCGCGTCCCAGGAGGAGAGTGCCTCCATCACGGTCATCATCATCCCCTGATAGGTGACGCCGTCGTTCTCGTACCGGAACCAGGTGCGGACCTGGCGCTTCGCGCGGTCGAGCTCCGACTTCGCGGGCGCGGTCTTCCGGAGGCGTTCGACCTCGCGATCGACGACGGCCTCGACGGCGTCGAGGCTCGCCTTCGGAGCGAGGGTCGCGTTCGCGATCAGGAGCGCGGGGTCGACTTTCAACTCCTGGCGGACCGTCGTGTCCGTCGCGAGCTTCGTCTCCACGAGGGCGCGGTACAGCCGGTTCGACCGGGAGCGCCATTCGCCGGCCGCGAACGGCGTGAACCCGCGCCACCCGCCGAGGATCGTCGAGAGGACGATCAGCGCGGGGGTGTCCTCGTGGACGAAGGGGGGGACGTGCCAGCCGATCGCGAGGAGGTCCGCGGACCCCGGCCGCCGGAGATCGCTCCGGCGCTCGCCGCGCTGCTCCGGCTCGACGAGGGGCATCGGCTCCGGAGCGGGTTCCGGCTTGAGGGGCGCGAACGCCTCGCGGATGTGCTGCATCGCGACGGCGAGATCGAACCCGCCGACCATCACGAGGAACGCGTTGTTCGGCGCGTAGTACCTCAGGTAGTGCCGGTAGAGGGGGTCCCTCTCGAACCGGGCGAGGTCCTGCTTGTACCCGATCGGGGTCCAGTGATAGGGGTGGACGTGGAAGGCGAGGCCCCACAGCTCCTCCTCGACGAGGAACTCCGGCTGGTTCTCTGCTCCCTCTCGCTCGCTGATGACGACGGTCCGCTCCGCCTCGACCTCCCGCGGGTCGAACGCGGCGTTCCGCATCCGCTCGCTCTCGATCAGGAGGGCGGTGTCCATCGCGGAGGCGGGAATCGTCTCGAAGTACGTCGTGAAATCCGTGTCCGTGAACGCGTTCATCTTGCCGCCGAGGCGCGAGACGAGGCGGTCGATGTCCCCCTTCTTGAGCTTCCCGCCGCCCTTGAACAGCATGTGCTCGACCCAGTGCGTCGAGCCCGTCATGCCGGGGACCTCGTTCCGCGAGCCGATCCGGTACGTGACCCACGTCGACAGCGCCTTCGCGTCCGGGATCGGCCGGAGGATGACCTTGAGACCGTTATCGAGCGTCTCGACCCGGGTGGGCATCCGCGCCGGGGATGGAAGGCAAACTCATATAGGATTGCATCCCGAGACTCCGGGGTCCGCCTATGCGCGCGCGGGACCGTCCGGCCGTGCGGCCGTCGTGACGAGGAACTCGCAGATCTCGTCGCCCTTGCCGCGGCAGGAGGTCTCCTCGCAGTCCACGTCGTCGCTCCAGAACAGGGAACGGAAGAGGCCCGCGAAGTAGCCCCGGAGGAAGTGGCACGCGGGCGCCTCCCAGCGACCCTCGACGCCATACGTCTCGAGGGTGCGCGTGAGCCGGATCCGGGCCTGGTGGCTGACGGGATCGACCTGGATCGACTCCACGGCGAACCAGCCGCAGCGGGAGTAGACGTCCCCGATTCCGTCCACGATCTCCATGGGATTCTGGCTCCCCGTCCACTCCGCCATCGTGCCGACGAACGCCTGCCCGGATTCGACGCCGCAGCGGTACAGGACCTCGTCGACGCGAGGGCCGAGTTCCTCGCGGAGCTCGCGGAAGAACCGGTGGAGCGTGGCGCGGGAGATCACGACGACGGGGACGGTCGAGAGGCGCGTGTCCGCGGTCGTCGGCTTCGTCGTGAGCTGCCAGAAGTCCTCGATCGCCTTCATGGGGAGAGCCCCTTTGGAACCGAGAATTCACGTCTGCGCGGCTGAAGTCTTAAAGGGCGGCCCGCCAGAATCAGGCGTGATTACCGGCCGCCCCGACGGAGCTAACGATGGGCGCGTCAGGAGCTCGGAGAGTGCTAGGTCCGCCGGTCCCCGCCTTCACCCTTCTGCGCGCGGTACTTTGCGCTCTCGAGGTCCAGTTCAAAGTCCTCCTCTTTTACCTCGCCGGGGGTGAAGACCTTTCCGGCCTCGAACTCGAGCTTCTTCTCCTGCTTCTTGCGCTTCTTCGGGCGTTCCTCAACCTGCTGTGACATGGGATGTCTCCAGTTTCGTCGCGTACGGATCGAGGAGATCGATGCGGCGACGCGTCCCGTCGTTCACGATGATGACGGACCAATCGATCATCTCGATATTGAAGGTGTCGCATATCTCGCGGCGGAGCTTCGCTCGGGTGTCTTCCGGCGGCTCCCGGATCGCGCGCTTGATCGACTCGTCGTCCGTCACGCGGTCCACGAGGCCCGCGCGCTGCCTCTTGTAGAACAGGGAGCGCTCCGCACCAATCTCGGAGTACTGTTTGCAGGCCATCATCTCGACGTCCGGGCCCGCCTTGGACTCCATGGCCTCCTGGATCGCGAAGTAGCGGTCGAGCCACTCCACGCGCCGGGCCGCGTCCTTCGACCGTTTCTGCTCGAGGTCATCGAGGACCTCCTCCAGGACTCGGAGGGCCCGCTTCTCGCGGTGATCCTCGGCGATCGTCTCGATCTTCCCGAGGTAGTACCGCTGGATCTCGATCGGCGAGACGATCTTCCCGTCCTCGAGCTCGACGTGCCACTGGTCGGGGTTCCGGGTCTCCACGTTGTGCCACATGTCCCGGACGGGATCCTTGAGCTGCGGGACGTCCTCGAGGGCGTTCGCCTCCATGAGCTCGAGGATCGCTGAGGTCGTGAAATGTCGGAGCCAGATCGCGGTCTCGTTCATCAGGGCGTCCCCGACGATCACGTGGAGCCTTCGATACGCACGGCCGTCCGCGTGGGGCTCGTCTCGCGTGTTCAGGATCCCCGTGTCGTGCATCGTCTCCCCGCTCACGACGCTCGACGTCAGGTACGCGCTCGGGGACAGGACGTACTTCCCATCGATGAGGTCCCCCGCGCCCGTGAAGATGAACCGCGTCGAGAGATGGGGCACGAGCTCGCGCACGAACCGCTGCGGGAACGCGAGGTCCCGGGAGACGCAGTAGTTCTCGTGGGACCCGTACGAGGTCCCGTCGGGCGAGGTGTTGTTCTTGAACGCATGGATCTTCGCGCCCTCGACGAGGTACTTCTCCTCCATGACCCGGCGGAGCCAGTCGAGGATCTTCTCCCCGGCCTTCTCCCACACCACGACGTCGTGGAAGTTGCTTGTCTCCGCAGTGCTCAGCTCGAAGTGGCCGACGTCGTAGTAGGCGCGAGAGCCGTTGACGAGGAACTCCCCGGCGAGGTGCAGGTCGGAGCCCCGCACGAGGTCGAGGGCGAGGGTGTGCGGGTCGAAGCCCGCAGACCCCATCTTCCGGCAGAATAGGGTGTACTCGTGCTCGGTCCCCTGGACCCGTTTCCTCATGGCTCACCCGACCATCGGGTCCGCGCCGGTCCGGAAGACCTCCCGCTGCCGCTTCTCGAAGACGTACATCTCCGTGATCGCGTGCTCCTTGCACTCCTCGTCGACGGCCATCTCGAAGTCTCGGAGGGTAAGGCCCTCCTTCTTCCGGTCAGACTTCTTGAGCTGAATCACGCGCTTGACGAAGTTCTTCTTCGCGGTCGTCACGATCGCCTCGATGATCGCACCGGAGACGATGTCCTTCCGCTTCACGGTCTTGATCGCCTCCTTCGCCTCCGCGTCGAGCTTGACCTTCACCCACTTGTTCTCCCCGTACAGCTCGTCGAGGACGTACTTCCTCAGCACGTCCACGGCCTCGGTGCGTCCGCCGTGCTCGTGCTCGAACTCCACCGCCACGGGCAGCTCCTCCCCGAGGTAGATTTTCACGATGTCTGCGGCGGCGTCACGGTTCGGCCGTGGGATCTCGATGATCTCGTCGAACCGGCCGGGCCGGAGGAGCGCGGGGTCGACGAGGTCCGCGCGGTTCGTCGCGCCGATCACGAAGACATCATGGAGGGCGACGAGGCCGTCCATCTCGCTGAGGATCTGCGCGATGATGTTCTTGTGCACGCCGGACGTGTCCATCATCCCGCGCACGGTGAACAGGGCCTCGATCTCGTCGAAGAAGACGATGCTCGGCTTCTTCTCGTGCGCCTGGCGGAAGATCTCCTTGATGATCCGCTCGCTCTCTCCGACCCACTTCGAGAGGACGTCCGCGATCGAGACGTTGAAGAACGTCAAGTCGTTCTCCGTCGCGATCGCCTTCACGAGGAGCGTCTTCCCGCACCCCGGCGGGCCGTACAGGAGTATGCCGCGGGGGGCCTTCAGGTTGATCTGCTCGAAGAGCTTGGCCTCGCGGTACGGCAGGACGACGACGTCCTTGATCCGCTCGATCGCCTCGGCGAGCCCACCGATCGCCCCGTACTTCACGTTCGGCTTCTCGCCGAGCAGGAGGGACTTCACCTCGAGGTTCGGCAGGACGTCGAGGACCTCGAAGGTCGGCGGGAGGACAGTGATCTGGAACCCGGGCTTGAGCTTCTTGTAGGTCGCCTTGTCGCAGTCGATCAGTCGTTTCTCCATGTCACCCTCGACGGACACGACGAGCTTCCCCTCGATCATGTCCGCGACCTTCGCGATCATGCCCTCGTTCCGGACGGTCGAGCCTTCGACGATCGCGTACGTCTGCGGATGCACCCAGACGTACTGCCCGACGGCGAGGGCGGCCTTGTCGACGAGACCCGTGGAGACCTTGAGGAGCTCCGTCGCGCGGGCGACGACGACCTGGTTGCCGTCGAGGTCGGGACCTTCCTTGCGCACGACGTACGCGTAGAGGAGAGGCGGCTGCTTGATCTTGTTGAACTTGTCCTCGTATGCCTTGAGCCGGTACTCCCGCTCCTCGATTTCGTACCGGAACGCGTGGAGGTCCCGCTCGTACTGCCTCCGCAGGCGGTCGACCTTCTCCTCGAACTCGTCCCGGACCTCGTCCGCCGTCTTCGCCTTGCCGTCCCGTTCGTCACTCACCATGCGTGGATCACCGCGGGCGAGAGCCCGCGAGCCGTGTCAAGGCGCCGAGGATGCCCGCTCCCGACGAGAGCCTATGGAGGAGCGCCCGGGCGCTTCCCATCCCTTGATGCAAATTGGGTCGGAGCATTAAAGCTTTTGTTGTGAGTCCGGAAGATGCGACTTCCTCTCGGACGGAACGCGAACCTCACGGGGGAGCGCTCGGCTGCGGCCCGAGACCACGATCGTGGCGGGCGACCCGGTTTCGGACGGGCGAAATCGGAATTGTAAGGGCGCAAGGGCCAAGTGGTCCCAGGGGTTCCGTCCGCAGCGTGGAAGGGCTCCTCCCGTTCGCGAGCGCGCTCGGACTCATCCTCGTCCTCGAGCTCGGGGACAAGACGCAGCTCGCGACGATCTCCCTCGCGACCCGACATCCGTGGGCTCCCGTCCTCGCGGGCGCCGCGACCGGGCTCGTCCTCGTCACCGCGATCGGCGCTGCGATCGGCGGCGTCCTCGCGGCGTACCTCGATGCGTGGCTCGCGCCGGTCAAAATCGCCGGCGGGGTCCTCTTCATCCTCTTCGGAATCTGGTCGTACCTCCGGAAGGAGGACGACAACACCGCGCGCGGAGAACCCCGCGGGCCCTACGTCACCGCGTTCCTCGTGAACTTCGTCGCGGAGCTCGGGGACAAGACGCAGCTCGCCGTCATCGTCCTCGCGGCCTCGACGGCCGCGCCCGTGTCCGTGTTCGCGGGGGCGAGCCTGGGGCTCGCGACGATCGCCGCGCTCAGCGTCGGGATCGGCGCGGGTCTCGCGCGGGTGATCGAGGCACGCTGGCTTCGGATCGCGTCGACGGTGCTCTTCCTTGCCGCCGGCGTCCTCCTGATCGTGGAGGCAATCCTCGGCGGATGATCAGCGGAGGCCGTGGAACGGGAAAACGTTCCGCCGGAGCTCCTCGACCGTCCGCTTCGCCGCGCGCGGGACGTGCGCCTCCTCGTCCTCGCGACGGTGATCCCGGAGGGACTTGCCCGCGGGGACCTCGCCCGCGAGCTGATTGCACTCCTTGAGCCAGGCCACGGGGAGCGCGTCGTCGAGGGTCGCACCGGCCATCTGCGCGGCCGCGAGCGTCCACACCCGCGGAACCGCGGTCATGGCGTAGCCGCCCCCTCCGGTCGCGACCCAGCGCCCCTTGCACAGCTCGTTCGAGAGCTCGCCGAGGATCCGGGCGACGGCCTCGTACGTCTCCGTGGAGAGGCAGAGGTGCGTGAGCGGATCGAGCTCGTGCCCGTCCGCGCCGAGCTGGGCCACGATCACATCCGGCTTGAAGGACCGCGCGAGAGGGGGCACGATCTCCTGGAACGCGTAGAGATAGGACACGTCGCGCGTGTACGGCGGGAGCGGGACGTTCACGGCGTAGCCCTCGCCCTTCCCCTTCCCGATCTCGTCGGTGAACCCGCTCCCGGGGAACAGGTAGTGGCCGTCCTCGTGGAGGGAGATCGTGAGGACGCGGGGATCCTCGTAGAAGATCGCCTGGACGCCGTCCGCGTGGTGGGCGTCGATGTCCACGTAGAGGACGCGCTTCATCCCGTGGTCCTCGAGTAGGGAGGTGATCCCGAGGGCGAGGTCGTTGAAGATGCAGAAGCCCGACGCCCGGTCCGCCATCGCGTGGTGGAAGCCGCCACCGAGGTTGAACGCGCGCGACCGCCGGCCGGAGCCGACCTCCGCGCACGCGAGGAGGGTCGCGCCGGCGTGGAGGGCCGTCGCCTCGAACATCCCGCGGAACACGGGGTTGTCCGCGGTCCCGAGCCCGTGCTCGTACGACGCCCCGCGCGGGTCCGCGCTCAGGGTCTCCACGGCGGCGACGTAGTCCGCGGTGTGCACGCGGCGGATCGTCTCGACGTCCGCGGGCTTCGGCCGGAGCTCTTCCGCACTCCCGTCGATCATGCCGTACGCCTGGATGAGGTCCCGCGCGAGCTTCACGCGGAGCTGCCGGAGCGCGTGGCCTCCCCCGAAATCGTACGCGAGGAGATCGTCGTGGTAGACGATCCCGGCCTTCACGCGGACCGAAAGCGCGCGGCTGCACTTAAGCGTGCCCCGTCACCCGGAAAAGGTGGCGTTCGAGACCACGGCAATCGCCGATTCGTACGCAAGGAAGCCGGGCTTGAGCCGGCCCGCGTACGTGACGATTCCGAGGCCGGAAAGGAGGTACGGGGACATCCCGAGCCCGGTCCCGTCCTCGAGCGCCCACAGGCAGAGGCCGGAGACGGACCACCGGATCGTCGCCCCGGAAACGATCGACGCGATGAACCGCGCCTGCGCCTCCTCGCCGAACTGGACCGTCTCCATCCCGAACTCGGAGATCCAGAACTCTTTCCCCGGCGCGGCGCGCGCGAGCGCGTCGTACGCGTCGATCCGGGAGAGGTCGCCCGCGCTCCCGGGGTACAGGTCGAACCCCACCGCGTCGACGTCGGCGCTCGCGCGGAGGAGCGCGTCGAACAGCTCGGGACCCTGTGGCCCGTCCGCGACCTCGACGAGGACGCGGGTCGTCGCGCTCGCGGCCTTCACGTCCGCGGCCGTGGCCTCGATCGCACCGACCCACGCCGACGTGGGCATGGCCCGGCCGAGGTTGATCTGGACCTGCCCGTTCGGCTCGAAGAACGGGAAGAGCCACTCCGGATGATAGCGCTGCGCGAGGCGGACCGCATCGTCGTGGATCGTCCCGTTCAGGGACTCGAACGTGGGCTTGACCGCCGCCCATGCATCGCGGCCGAAGGGGGAGAGGATGATCCGGAACCCCTGGCCCCGGAGTTCCGCGATCGCCCAGTCGAGGGCCGCGAGGCCTTCCGGGGACTCGAGGAGCTCGGTCTTCACGTCAAAGCGCACGGCGTCGACGCGGAGCCGCGCGGCGAGAAGCACCTCCCGGCGGACCAGGTCCTGATAGTTCGGCGGTGGCGCGACGACGTCTGTCAAGGAGCCGAGTACGACCGCGAACGTCAGGTTTTCGTCGATGGCGTACGCGGCGTCACCCGGTGCGGGAAGCGCGTGGAACCCGCTGATCGCTTGGAGCGACGGGACCGCGAAGACGAGGAGCACGACGACGGTGTAGATCGACCAGAGGCCCACCGCGCGGCTCACGACCCGCGCGCCGCGAGCGACGAGCCGCCTCCGGGAAATCGCAGGGCTGTGGTACTCGGGGATTGCGGCTGCCGCTGCGCGGGGTCGGAAAGCCTTCGGCTTCGCGAGGACGGGCGGGAAGAGGAAGATCGGCAGGAAACCTGCGAGCGGGTAGAAGTGCAGGGTCTGGAACGTCGCGACGTCCCGCGTGAGGGCGTGGACGAGGAGACCGAGCGGGCCAACGTCGCCGCCGGACTCCTGCAGCGCCCAGGTCGCGAGGAAGGCGGTCCCCGCGGCGTTGTAGAAGGGCAGGAGCAGGTCCCTCTTGCCTCGGACCCCGGAGCGCCATACGACGACGATCGTTTCCCCCAGGGCAATCGCATACGCGAGCAGGAGGACCGCCTTCCCTCCGGTGAACAGGGACGGCATGAGGACGGACCACGCGACGACGACGAACCCCGACGCAAGGCCAAGGGCGACAACGGAGTCCGGGCTCGGATGCGGCGAGCGACGCCGCCATGACTGAATCCAGGCGACCGCGACCCACGCGTTCCACACCCCGACAAGGACAATCACCGCGGCGTACAGGAGGAGGCCGTAGGCGCCGAAGGTGAGGACCATGACCCCGAACGCGACGAGGAGGAGGGCCGCGCACGCGGCGAGGACACGGAGCCACGCGCGGCTCAGGAGACCGGCCATCGCAAGGGCATCCCGCGGACGGACTTAATATTCTCTCCCCCGAATGTAAATCGGGCTCAGAGGAGCCAGCCGCCCGTGACCCCGATCACGTCTCCGGTGATGAAGTCCGCGTCGTCGGACACGAGGAAGAGAACCGTCGCGGCGACGTCCGCCCCGGTCCCGGGACGTCCCACGGCCGTCGACCCGTCCCGCCGCCGTCGTGCCGTCCGGATGTCGATCTGGGGGTCCGCGATCACGCCCGGGGCGACGGCGTTCACCGTGATCCCGTCGCCTCCGACCTCCCGGGCGAGCGATTTCGTGAACGCGACGACCCCGGCTTTCGCCGCGTAGTAGGCGGAGAGCTTCGCGGAGCCGTGGGCGCGGTACGCGCCCGCGGCCACGAGGTTCACGATGCGACCCCACCCGCCCTTGCGCATGTGAGGCAGGGCGTGCTTCGAGCAGAGGAAGGCCGCGGTGAGGTTCGAGTCGACGATCCGACGCCAGGTCGCGAGGTCCATCTCCTCGACGGTTCGCTGCGCCCAGTCTCCGACGTTGTTCACGAGGACGTCGAGACGCCCGAGGCGGCGAGCGGCGAGGTCGACGGCCCGCCGGCAATCCGCGGGCCGGGTGAGGTCCGCGCGAAT
>Ga0154849_175_pt2 | contig 12533 bp, 14 predicted proteins | sample Rifle2008BG16ft_FD_105577 | JGI IMG/M metagenome (GOLD analysis project Ga0154849, IMG submission 105577) | Euryarchaeota archaeon RBG_16_67_27 | reverse complement strand
ATCGGCGCCTCCATGATCCACTCCGGCTTGACGCCCGACGTGACGTAGTCGACGACGCGGGCAACGGGTTTCACACCATGACGCTCTGCGGCCTCGCGGGACAGGACGACGAGCGCGGACGCGCCGTCGCTGAGCTGGGAGGCGTTCCCCGCGGTGACGACCCCGTCCGGCTTGAACGCGGGCGGGAGTTTCGCGAGCTTCTCCGGGGAGCTGTCAGGACGGATCCCCTCGTCCGCATCGACCCGCGAGCCCCCCGGGACGTCGACGCCTACGATCTCCTCCTTGAATCGCCCTTCTTGGGTCGCCCGCGCGGCGCGCCCGTGGCTCTCCGCGGCGAAGCGGTCCTGGTCCTCCCGCGTGACGCGGTGCCGCTCGGAAACGATCTCCCCGGTCATGCCCATGTGGAACGAGTTGTAGATGTCCCACAGCCCGTCATGGATCATCGCGTCGACGAGAGTCGCGTTTCCCATCGAAGCGCCCCAGCGCGCCTCCCTAAGGAGGTGGGGCGCGCGGCTCATCGACTCCATGCCGCCCGCGACGATGATCTCCGCGGAGCCCGCGCGGATCGCGTCGGAGGCGATCATCACGGACTTGAGACCGGACCCGCAGACCTTGTTGATTGTCACCGCCCCGACGCGATCGGGAATCCCGCCGAACAGGGCGGCCTGGCGCGCAGGGTTCTGACCGAGGCCGGCCTGGATCACATTCCCCATGATGACCTCTTCGATGTCGGCTCCGACGAGCCCCGCGCGATCGACCGCCTCGGCGACGACGATCGCACCGAGCCGGGTGGCATCGATCGAACGGAACGCCTTCCCGTACTTGCCTACGGGCGTGCGGCACGCCCCCGCGAGCACGACCTCCGTCACGGCCCTCGCCTCGTGACCGAACGGAGCCGGGCCTTCATATTTAACTTGTCGCACCGCGCACCGCAGGCCCACGTCGATTGCCGTACGTGCACGATGCGTGCACGCTCCCCGTTTATCCCAAGACACGGACGCTCCCGATGCCGCGCCCACGGAGGGCGCAGAGGTATCCAACATGGGACGTGGAAGGAGAATCGGCATGCGGGCGGCGGCGGTCCTCGTCGTCGCGCTCGCAGTGGGAGCGATGGGCATCCTCATGCCCTCGCTGAGCAACACCGTGGAGAAAGACACCCAAGTGAGCGGTCAGGCGATCACGCTCACCGTGGAGGGCGTGCCGGCGACCGTCGCGCCCGGGGACGTGTTCCGCGTGGTCGCGACGATGGCGAACAACGCGAACCGACCGATCCCCGCGGTCCTCCGATTTGAGGTGCGCAACCCGAACGGCACGACGCCGAGCGAGCTCACCGTGTACTCGGGATGCGGCGCCGAGGAGATCGTGAACACGCTCCGCCTGCGGTTCTACGTCGGTTGGCACGGCCCCCTCCTCGCGGCGAAGGGATCGTCTTTCGTCACCGGGACGAGCGTGGCGAGCGTCGCCGCGACGATCGCCGGGGCGGACTACTGGCCGATGGTCCTGCGCGAGACCCAGGAGAGGGACCCGTCGGGGTACGCCTCCCTCATCTCGCCGGGATCGAACGCGAGCGCGGGCGTACGGGCATCGGGCTCAGACCTCCTGAAGATCCTGAACTACTACGGGATGGTCCGTCTCGCGAACAGCGCCTCCGACGGATCGGCCAGCCTCGTGGACTGGGTTCTCACGATGCCGTTCTCGGATCGGATCGTCGCGGACGGAGATCTGTCGCAGGATGGGTTCCTGATCGAGGTCCACCCCCAGTCCCGCGGCTCGTTCGAGTTCAAGTTCTGGGCGGAGCGGCCGGATGGCCTCGGGATTCCCAGCCACCCGTACACCTGTGGGCCGCTGTGAGCCAGCGGCCCGGCTCTTTTTTATTCCGATGCTGGAATGGAAATCAGGACTTGGGAATCTCCTTCCGAGGGTCGATGAACGGCTTGCGGACCACGGTCGTGTCGCGCTCTCCCCGCGGGGTCTCGACCTTGAGTCGCGTCCCGAGCTTCGCATGGGCGATCGGGACCATCGCGTAGCCGATGTTCTTCTTCAGGCGTGGGGAATGGATCGCGGAAGTCACGTGCCCCACCGCCCGGCCACCCGCCCGGACGACCCACTTCGTCGTGTTGAACTCGATCGGGGGGCCGCCAATCTCGATGCCGACGAGCCTGCGCGTCACGCCTCGCCTCCGAATGCGCTCGAGCGCCTTCCGCGACAGGAAATCCGCCTTGCTGTCCAAGTCGACGAGCCATCCCAGGCCGACCTCGAACGGGTTGTTCTCCAGCGTCATGTCCGCGCCGTAGTTTAGGATGCCCGCCTCGATCCGGCGGATGTCTGACGGCCCCGTCGGGCGGATGTTGTACGGCCGTCCGGCGTCCATCACCTTCTCCCAGAGCTCGTCACCTTTCGAGCCGTCGCAGAGATAGATCTCGTAGCCCAGCTCCCCGGTCCACCCCGTCCGCGTGACAACGACGGGGATCCCGTCGAGTTTCGTCTCCATGAAGAAGTAGTAGCCGAGGTCGAGGACCTTTGGGCCGAAGAGGGCTTTCATGACCTGCTTCGCTTTGGACCCCTGGATCTGCATCGGAGACACATCGGGCTCTCGAATTTCCACGTCCAGATCCGCGAACGCGGCGACACCCTTTGCGAATAGGAGCACATCGCTGTCCGCGAGGGCGAGCCAGAACCGGTTCTTCCCGAGGCGCACGAGGACGGGGTCGTTCACGATCCCGCCGTCCTGGTCGACGATCACGACGTACTTCCCCTGGCCGAGCTTGCATTTGGACAGGTCGCGCGGCGTGAGGAGCTGCGTGAGGGCGAACCCGTCGCGCCCGGATATCTCCACCTGCCGTTCGACGGAGACGTCCCACACCGCGACGTGCTCGAGGAGATGCCAGTACTCCTTCACGGGGTCGTCGTACGCGCTGGGCAGGAACATGTGATTGTACACGGTGTAGGCGCGGCACCCATGGCGACGCGTCGCATCGAAGTAGGGCGACCGCCGCAACCTCGCTCCCCGCTGGACCAAGTTCATGTCGAACGTGTCGGGCATCTCTCGCCTCCGCCCCATCGGCGGCACGGTATCGAGGCAGAGGTTTTAAGGCTGACCGAAATCGGGATTCAAGGTTCGGACGGGCACGGAGGGATTCGAACCCTCGTCCGAGGCTCCGAAGGCCTCTAGCCTAGTCCAAACTAGCCGACGTGCCCGGCGGTCGAACCGCCGCGCGCGATAAAAGGGTTCCCTCCGCACATCCGAGGACGCCGCGCTACTCGCCGATGTGCTTCCGGTATCCGGCGGGGTCCAGGAGCTTCGTGACCTCGGAAGGGTTCGCGATCTCCAGGAGGACGAGCCATCCTCCGCCGTAGGGATCCTTGTTCACGATCTCGGGGCGATCCTCGAGGGTCCGGTTCACCTCGAGGACCTTGCCGCCGAGCGGCGAGAGGATCTCGCTCACGGCCTTGACCGACTCGACGGTCCCGAGGACCGCGCCCTGGTCGACGACCTTCCCGGTCTCGGGCAGCTCCACGTACACGACATCCGTGAGCTCGGACTGCGCGTGGTCCGTGATGCCGACGCGGGCGCGGTCCCCCTCGACCTTCGCCCATTCGTGATCCTTCGAATAGCGAAGCCCGTCCGGGACGGCCGACACGGTCGCACCGGGGCGGCCGATGCCACCTGCCGCTTATGAGGGTTTCCGTCAGCGGCCCTTCCAGTTCGCGCCCCAGGCCTGATGGATGAAGATGTCCTCGCTCCGAATCTTGTGGATGTGCCGCGCGAGGATGAAGATGATCAGGAACGCGAAGCCTCCGGCGAAGAGGATCAAGTACGCCGGGTTCTGGGCAAGGGCGGAGAAGAAGCCCTCGATCGCGGACGATAGGTCAGCCACGACGTCTCGCCTTCGCAAAAACGTTCCCCGAGCTGCGGAAAAAGGTTTCTCCCTCAAGGCCGGATTCGATAATTAATGACTCGAGCTCGCGTTCTTGGAAGAGATGATAATATCGCGGGACCGCCGATCCGTCGGGCATCGGCCATGGAATCTCGACGTCGCCTCGGACCTCCGGCGGGTACGACACCCGTTGCCGGGCGATGGCCGCGAAACGGGGCTGGTCGATCGCCCAGGCGCTGAGAAACGCAGGCCCGTCGGGCCTTAGAATCCGCTCGATCTCCCGGAGCACCGCGACGCGGTCGTCCCGGGAAGGGAGATGGTGGAGGACCGCGGCGCACACGCAGGCATCAGCGGAGCGCGGACGCACGGGGACCGCCATGGCATCCGCCTCGATCCATTCGATGCGGGCGCCCCATCCGGACCGCGCGGCGGTCCTTCGGCCGATCTCTAGGAGTCGCCGAGAGAAATCGACAGAGAGGACCCGATGTCCTCGGTCGGCAAGCACAGCCGTGTGCCGGCCGTGGCCGCATCCCAGGTCGAGGACCCGACGGTTCGCCGGGAGGGCATCGATGAATTCGGCGACCTCGGGCCAAGGCACGTGGCGCGCGGCGGCGTAGGAGTCCGCGATCGTCTCGTACGTCGCGCGGACCGAGGTGCGAGAGGGCGGGACCACGTCGGCGGAACGCGGGTGACGGCGGATAAAGGCGCGGTCATGCCTCGAGGCCCACGCGTGCAAGCTCGGACACGACGCGGCCGCGGATCTCCGCGAGGGAAGGGAGAGGCTCCACGGGCTTGCCGGCTCTCAGGTACTGGACGTGTGCGGGCTTCATGCGTCCGTCGCACTGCGGGCACGTCGACGCGCCGACCTCGAACGTCCCGTCCTTCGGACAGCGGAGGAGTTCCTTTCGCCCGCCGAACTTCCCGCGCTTCGCCACGGGCTTCCCCCGGAGCTCGACGATGTCGAGGGCGAAGTCGATCGTCGGCGCGTTACTCAGGGACGTGCCGATTCCGAATCCGTCGACGCCCGCATCGAGGAGCGCCGGGATCGATTTCTCGTCGATCGCGCCCGACACGTAGATCTTCGCGTCCTTGTGTCCTCGCAGGTCGAGCTCCCAGCGGACCTCGCGGACGATCGCAGGGAAGTTGCCGCGTCGCGACGACGGCGTGTCGAGGCGCACCCCGGCGAGATCCGGGATCGCCTCCGTGGCCAGGATCGCCTCCGTCTTCTCGTCGTAGTACGTGTCGACGAGGGCGATCCGGGGGATCCGCGCGTCGAGGTGCCTGTGGATCGCGGCGAACGCCTCCCGCGGCCCGCCCATGACGATTGTCAGGGCATGGGGCATCGTGCCGACCGCGGGGACTCCGAGGATCTCGGAACCGAGGGGCGTCGTGATCGCATCGAGCCCACCGATGTACACGGAACGCTCGATGAGAGGCGCGATCCCCGGGTGCATCCGGCGCACGCCGAAGGAGAGGATCTCCTTGCCGTTCGCGAGCTTCCGGATCCGCGCCGCCTTCGTTGCGATCCCGCTCGCCTGGCAGATCAAACCGAGGAGCGGCGTCTCGTACAAGGCCCACTGCCCGTACGGGCCTTCGATCACGAGGAGGGGGAGCGGAATCCCGCGAGGAGTCTTCGGCGGGAAGACGGTCCCCTCCGGGATCGACCACACGTTCACGGGCTTCCCCTCGAGAAGATGGACGACCTCCTCGAGCCCGCAGAGGACGCCCCACGGCCATCCGTTCGGCAGACCGCCGGTCGTGACCTCCGCGACGACGGGCTCCCGGTCCTTCCGGGCCTTCCGGAGGACGTCGAGAGTGCGGAGGAAGTACACGTCCGTCGTCTTGCCTGCGCGAATCTCCTCCGGCGAGGCGAGGTAGAAATCCCGATCCTTCGGAGCCGCGGGCATCCGTTCGAAGCGGCTACCGCCGTCCCGTATTAGAGCTTTTGGCCCGCGGCGAGGCGCGTCCCGAATTCCGCGAGAATCTCCGCGGCCCGGACTGTTTCCTGGAGGGAGACGCGTTCGTCGGGCACGTGGATCCTCTCCGTTTCGCCGGGTCCGAAGACGACGCAGCGCGGGTTGTGCTGCGCGTAGTATGCCATCTCCGTGGCGTACGTGACCCCGACGACCTCAGTGCCGGCGAGATCTCGGAGGAGCCGGACGTGTCCCGCGTCCTCGGGCACGCCGGCCGCAGGGACCTCATGGAACCGCTCGAGTCGGACCTCCTCGCCGGAGGCGGCGAGCGCCCGCCGCAGCAGAGCCTCGACGTCGGCCCGAGATGTGCCCGGAGGGTTGCGACAGTCCAGGTCCACGCTGCACTCGTCCGCGACGAGGTTTGGCTTTGACCCGCCCCGGATCGCGCCCAGGCTCACGGTGATCTCGTGCAGGGGGTCCCGGGGACGGCCGAGCGGCTCCAAGTGGGCCAGGACGCGTCCCATGCGATACACCGCGTTGTCGCCGAGGTGGGGCATGCTCCCGTGCGCGCTCCGGCCCCGCACGGTTGCGTGGTACCAGAGGACCCCTTTCTCCCGGGCGACGACCCGGAGCGCGGTGGGCTCGGCGACGACGACGGCCGCGGCATCCCGAACGACGTCCTCGGAAGCGAGCTTCACCGCGCCGTGCATCGTCGTCTCCTCGTCCGTCGTGAAGACAAGGGACACGGGCACCCCCCGGTCGACGAGCATCCGTGCGGCCGCGAGGCCCGCGACGCAGCCCGCCTTCATGTCCGCGGTCCCGCGGCCGTAGAGGAAGTCGCCGTCCCAGGACCCCTGATTCCGTGTCCAGCCCGACGCGAGGGGCACGGTGTCGAGGTGCCCGTTGAAGAGGACGCCGCCCCGTCCCGAGGAGGCGACGACCGCCCCCACGTCCTCGCGGACCTGGGGCCGGAGGCCGAGCTCCTCGACCGCACGGACCGCAGCCCGGAGGACTCCGCCCATGCCCGCCTCCGGCGTCGACGGGATGCCGACGAACTCGGAGAGCCGGTCTCGGACGTACGCGGTCACGTCCATGGAAGCCTCCGGTCGAGCTCGTTGTGGACGAGGGCGACCGCGTGGTCCGTGTGGAGCGCGAGAGGGCCAAGGCCGACGACGAGGGCGCCGCGGGCGAGCACCGCGCGTTCCTCATCCGCGGTGAGATCCTGGTTGTCCGAGAGCACGAACGTCGAGTCGACGGGAAGGTCCACGCCGCGGATATCCTTGCCGCTCTCCTTCAGGTACACGTACGCGGGACCGAGCCGGTCGAGTGCCTCCTCGAGCGACGCCTTCGACGCGAGGATGCCGGGGGAGGTCTCCCGCTCGACGCGGGACCCGTGGCCGAGCGCCCGGCGGAGGAGGGCCGCGTTGCTCCGGATGTCCGGCTGGTACGAGCGCAGGGCGTGGCCTAGCCAGCGGACGAGCCGCGGTGGGTCCGGGGGGCCGAGGAGGACCATCGCAATCTCGACATCGCGGCGGAGACCGTGCGCGAGGTGCAGGGCGGCGTTCGCCGCATTGAGCAGGATGTCCATGCGCCCGGCACCGCCCGGGAGATCGTCAAGGGGGAACGTCGGGGAGGTCGACGCACGGTGGCCGATGACGAGGAAGCGGCGCACGGGCCGAGCAAGGTCGGGGGAGCCTTAAGGTTTCACGCGGTCCGCGGGACTGGGTAGCCCATCGCGGCCATCCGGCCTAGGACCTCGTGGAGCTTGTCGACGCAGTACTGGTCGTCCGTGATCTTCTCGAAGACCCCCGCGCTCAGGAACATGATTTCGGAGCGGTCGAACAGCTCCATGTACGGGACGAACACGACACGGAGCACCGCCTGGTCGCCCCAGAGATAGATCTGTGCCTCCGCGCCGACGCGCTTGCCAGCCCGCATCAGGGATCCGAAGGGGACGACCTTGCTCACGACGTACGCCTTCGCCTTGCTCCCGAGGACGGCCTTGTGGACGAAGTACTGGCCCGTCCAGTCCCTCTTGCGGATCTCGAAACCGGCCTCGACGAGGGCCCGCTCGTATCCGCCAAGCAGGTCCTCCACGCTGCGCCCGGGGAAAGCGATCTGAGCGGTGGCACCGGATGTCATCCGGTGCCCGACATCTCGCGGGGGGCATCAAGGGACGCACTCGGGTATCGCGAGTGATACGCAGACCCGGATTCAGGGTGACCTACGACCCGCGTCGAAGCTTTCGATCGGCGGGCCGGAGGCAGCCGAGGCGAGGGCTGCGCGATGAAACGCGACGACGGGCAGGCGAGTGAGCTCGGACCGCCGAACCCAGCGCGCGCCGTTCGACGGGACGTCCGATGACGTCGGAACACAGCGGTAGATCGCTCCGGACCATTTGCGATGCGAGAACGTGTGCGCCACGTCACGGACCGGACCGCGCACGTCGACCGGGATTCCCGTCTGTGCGCGGACGAGCTTCGGGAGTTCGGTCGCGTGATCGCCGGCGTCCGGGAGTTCGCCCCCGGGGAGCGCCCAGAGTCCCGCGAGGAGTCCGGCCGCCGGACGGCGGACGAGCAGGACGCGGTCGTCCGCGGACATGAGGGCGAACGCAACCCGGACCGTGGGCGAAGGACGGCGCGGTCCATGGGTGGGGAGCAATCCCTGGATTCCTGCCCGACGGCCGCGACAGACATCGAGAAGGGGACACGATTCGCATCGAGGGACGCGGGGGACACATACGGTCGCGCCGAGCTCCATGAGCGCTTGGTTGAACGCTCCGGGCCGAGAGGCGGGGACGAGGCGCCGCGCGATCACATCGACTCTGGCTCGGCCGGGACCTTGCGAGACGTCCTCCCGAATCGTGTAGAGGCGGGCGAGCACGCGAGCCGCGTTCCCGTCGATCGCGGGAACCCGTTGCCCGAATGCGATGCTCGCGACGGCGCCGGCGGTGTAGGGACCGATCCCCGGGAGCGCCTCGAGGGCTTTCGCGCTCGTGGGGATCCGCCCCCCGCGTTCGTCGACGATCGCGCGCGCGGTCGCGTGGAGGTTCCGCGCACGTCCGTAGAATCCGAGGCCTTCCCAGACCTGGAGCACGTCGTCGAGCGACGCCGCGGCCAGCGCACGGATGTCCGGGAAGCGCTCGAGGAAGCGCTCGTAGTACGGCGTGCCCGTGGCGACGCGGGTCCGCTGGAGGAGGTACTCCGCGAGGAGGATCCGGTACGGGTCCCCCGTTCTTCGCCACGGGAAGTCTCGGCGATGGGCGTCGAACCATCGGAGGAGACGGGCCCGGACGGCGCGCGGGCCGGGGTTCTCCATGGGAGTCCCATCCCGTCCTGGATACTTAACCGCCCGTAGGTTTACGTCCCGTGTCGGGTTCCACGGGTGGATGCCCGGAACCCACGTCGTCGCGGTCGCGCTGCTCCGCGCCCGCGACCGCGTCCTCGTCGCCCGCCGACCCGCCTCGGCCCCACTCCCCGGCGAGTGGCAGTTCCCCGGCGGGCGGGTCGAGTTCGGGGAGCATCCCTGGGACGCGCTCCGCCGGGAGCTCCGTGAAGAGCTCGGGATCCGGACGACCCGCGGAAGGCTCTTCGGGGTGTCTCTTCGGGGTGTACTCCCGCGTGTACGACCTCGAGGGCGACTCCGTCCACTACGTCCTCATCGCGTACGAGGTGCCGATCGCGAGGGACCGGATCCGCGAGACGGGGTCGCGGACGTGGGCAACGGTCGCGGAGCTCCGCCGCATGCCCGTTCTCGCGGGTTCCCGCCCGATCGTCCGGGACCTCGGCTCACGACGGCGTCGTGGAGTCACTTGAAGATCTCGCCCGTCTCGCGGCTCCAGAACAGGAGGTCGAGCACGCCGACGGAGACGCCAATCGTCGCCGCGAACGCGCGCATCCGCGACTCGATCTCGACGTAGCGGTGCGACGTGAGACTCGTGGGCACTCGCGAGATCACGCGGTGGCGGACGAGGTTCCGCAAGATGTGCCTGTCGAGAATCGCGAGGTCCTCCCCCCGCCCGACGTTTCGAAGGAAATGGCTGGCCTCCTTGAGGCCGATGCCGTCGACTTCGACGGTGAGCCAGCGTCGGGCCTCCTCGGGCGAGCCGAACGCGCACACGGTGTCGCGGAGCTGGCCGCGGCCCTCCGGGAAGAACTGTGCCCTGGCGCGGACGAGGTACGCGGCCTTGTGGTTGTGGAAGCGGACCCGGCGACGGAGGTGTCGAGCAATCTCCGTACGACCGCCGGACCGCAGGAGGCCGCTCGCGTCAAGCCCGCGGACCGCGTCGTCCGCCCGGCGGGCCTTCGTCTGGACCGCGAGGATGCAGAAACACAGCTCGCGGAAGAAATCCTCATCGGAGCCCTCGCCCACGCGACGGAAGTCCTCCAGGCGAGCGCGGATCGCTGGGGCTTTCGTCGCGACCTCCGCGCGGAGGCCCCCGAGCCCCCGGTAGGCGGCAGGCGAGGGCGCTCTCCGATCACGGCGTGAACGTCCGGTAGTAGTCGCAGCCCGAGAGGTTCGCACGCGTGGCCTCCCCTTCGATGACCGTGTCGAAGCGGATCCTTTCCGGAGAAGGCTCGGAACCCACGCGGAACCGCCCGTTCCCGAGGGGCGCGAGAGGTTCCTCGCCGCCGTCCGGTCGAATGAACGAGAGCGTCCCCTTCCGGAGGACGACGCGGAAGTTCGAAAGCCAAGGATTGTGGGACCGGTAGTGGCCCGGGAACGCCGTCCACGCTTCAGGGACGGTGAAGGCGCGTGGCCCCTCGTAGCGGTCCGCGGGATGCCAGTCCGGACCATGGAAGGCTTCGACGACCGCACCTCCCTGACGTCCGAAACGCAGGAGGAACCGGTCGAACGAGGGGTGAGGCGCGTAGAACGTGTCCGGCCCACGAGGTTCGAGCGGGACCCGGCTCCCGTCCGTCTCGAGCACGAGACGCCCGCCCTCCGTGTGGATCGAGAGCCTCTTTGCGGTCGAGCCGTACACGCCGACGTACTGCTCGGGATTCGGTGTCTTGACGCGCGCCCCGAGCGGGACCTCGGCGGGCCAGGGGCGGCCGTCCGCCACGGCATGGAGCACGCGCATCGCGAGCTCCGCCACGGGGGCGACGTCCCTCGTGGAGTTCGACAGGAGGACCGCGCCGAGACCGGCGTCGAGGTCCGCGAGGATGCTCGTGTCGTACCCGACCATGCCTCCGGTGTGGCCCACGACCGTGTGCCCGTCGCGTTCGACGATGTTCAGCCCGTATCCGTACGCCGTGCCGTCCTCGAGTTCGAACGCACGATGCGTGAACCGATCGAACGCGCGCTCCGAGAGGATCCGTCCGCTCGGGCCCTCCCCACGGTTCATGACCATCCGGACGTATGCGGCCATGTCCGCGGCCGTGGACACGATGCTCCCGTCCGCGGTGGCCGTCTCGAACCACGTCGCGGGGATGAGCGGGTGGTCCGGATGCATCGGCCGATCGTCGTGGAGTTCCTGGTAGCCGACGGCGAGGTTCCGGTACCCGTCGTGAGTAACCACCGTGTCGGACGACGACATCTCAAGGGGGTCGAGGATCCGGCGCCGGACCGTCTCGGAGCAGGTCTGACCCGTGATCGCCTCGAGGACGAGGCCGAGAGTCTTGTACCCGACGTTCGAGTAGTGGAACCGTTCGCCGGGGGGGAACCCGGTCTCCATCTCGCGCAGGGACCACACCTCGCGGCGGGCCTCGAGGGTGGCCTCGGTCCCGAGGATGATCCCCGAGGTGTGAGTGAGGAGATGATGGACGGTGATCGGGGCGCGAGGCGATCGGACGTCGAACCACGGCAGGTAGTCTCGCACGAGGGCGTCGAGGTCGACGCGACCGGCTTCCCACTCCTGGAGAAGAGCGATCGCCGTGAACGATTTCGAAATCGAGCCGATCTCGAACCGATCCTCGGGAACGAGTCGACGGCGAGCCGCGAGGTCCGCGTACCCGAGGGCCGCGAGCCTGATCACGCGTGCCCGATCCGTGATCGCGAGGACGAGCCCCGGCACCTTCCGCGTCCGCACGTACCGCCGGGCGTGTCGCTCGATCCGGCGAAATGCATCCTCGAGTCGTTCCATCAATTCGCCTCAGCCCGACGTCAACCCGATGTCCAATCCCGGAGCATGCGGACGAGGAGCCGGACGCCATACCCGGACGCACCCGTCGGGAGGTACTCCTTCTTCGGGGAATCGGGCGCGGCCTCGATCCATGCCGGACCCGCGATGTCCAGGTGGGCCCATGGGACGCCCTCGGCGAACTTCTCGAGGAACTTCGCCGCGGTCACCGCCCCGGCGGACGGTCCCCCGACGTTCTTCACGTCCGCGGAGTCGCTCTTGATCTGCGCGTCGTACTCCGGCCAGAGGGGCATCTCCCAGACCCGCTCGGACACGGCCTCGGACGCGACCTGGAGCCGCTTCCGGAGAGCCGCGTCGTTCACGAACATCGCGGACGCCATCCGGCCCAGGGCGACCTTCGCCGCACCCGTCAGGGTGGCGAGGTCGACGATCGCCTGGGGCCCGAGGGTCTTCGCGTACCCGAGCGCGTCCGCGAGGACGAGCCGGCCTTCCGCGTCCGTGTTGATCACCTCGATCGTCTTCCCGCCGAACGCGCGGACGATGTCCCCGGGCTTCTGGGCGCTCCCGCTCGGCATGTTCTCCGCCAGGGGCGCGAGGGCGACCACGTTCAGGGGAAACTTGAGGCGCGCGGCCGCGAGCACCGCGGAGATCGCCGCGGCC
>Ga0154849_130_pt1 | contig 13161 bp, 10 predicted proteins | sample Rifle2008BG16ft_FD_105577 | JGI IMG/M metagenome (GOLD analysis project Ga0154849, IMG submission 105577) | Euryarchaeota archaeon RBG_16_67_27 | reverse complement strand
ATCTCCGCGCCGAAGTGGCGCGCGGCGCGGGCAATCGCTTCGGGGATCGCTCCCATGCCGCCCTTCGCCCAGCCCCAGGAGCCCTTCCGCCCTCCGATGGTACCGAGGCTGTGGTGACCGAGCACGAAGGCGGTCCCGGGCGTGCGTGGGCCTGCGAGCGTGCCGGCGACCGCGCTCGTCGCAAAGGAAGCTTTGACCTCCTCGGACTCGAAGAAATCGTCGAGGAGGTCCGCGATCGACGTGAGGACGATCCGCCGCAGGAAGTCCTCCGCCTCCGGCGTCTGCACGAGCGACACGAGGTCGGCGAGCGAGACAGGAGGCGCGAGGAGGGTCGGTTCGACGAGCTCCGCGAATCCCTCCCAGAACGTCTCGTATCTCGCGAGCGCGGCCGCGTCCTTCTCCGAGAATTTCGCGATCTGCTTCTCGTTCCACTTCCGGTCGTCGCGGTACAGGAGGTACCGGCCGTCGGGGAACGGGAGGAACATCGAGGGGTCGTACGGGTGCTCCTCGAGGCCGAACCGGGCGAGCTGCAGGTCCGCCTTGATCTCCGGTCGGAAGAGTCCGCACGTGTACGCGAGCGTGCTCACACGGAACCCCGGATGGATCTCCTCCGTGATGCACGCGCCGCCGACGATCCCGCGCCGCTCGAGGACGAGGACCTTGAGCCCCGCCTTCGCCAGGTAAGCGGCGGCCACAAGGCCGTTGTGGCCCCCTCCAACGATGACGACGTCCGTGGAGACCATGGTGCGGCTGACCCCAATCCGACGGCCGATAAATCGCTTACGCGCCTGCCTGTCACGCCTTCTTCCGCTCGGGATCGTAGAACGGACGTTTCACGACGGTCGCGGGAGCCTTCTTCCTCTCCCCCTCGACGGTGACCTCGATCTCGACGACGGTCCCGATCCCTGAGTAGGGTGCGTCGACGGTCGCGATGCACACGTACCGCTTGAGCGTCGGCGACCAGACCCCGCTGGTCGCCCGGCCGATCTGGGAGTGGCCGTAGTACACAGGGATGTTCGAGCGCCAGGCGAGACGGGGGGGCTCGGGCGGGAGGTCCTTCTCACGGAAGAACCGCGCCGCCACCTCCCAATCGACCTGGAGACCCACGATCCGGCGACGAGGGCCCTGGCGCGCCTCGCGGACGAGAGCCTGCCGTCCCACGAAAGAGCCCTTGTTCAGATCGACGGTCCAGTCGAGACTGAGCTCGTACGGCGAGTATCGCTGCGCGTCGATCACGGCCCTCCGCGACGGGACGTAGTCGACCTCTGCGAGAACGAAACCGGCCTCGATCCGCGCGATGTCGAGGGCGAGCATCCCCGCGGGCGTGATCCCGTGGGCGCGGCCGGCGTGCATGAGGGTGTCCCACAGCCTCTCGGCCGCCTCCCGCTCGACCCAGATCTCGTATCCGAGGTCGCCCGTGTACCCGGTCCGGGAGATCGTCGCCGCAACCCCGTCGAGCCGCGTCTGCGTGAAACGATAGAACCGCAGCTCGTCCACCGCGTCGTCGACGAGATCCTGGAGGATCGCCCGGGACATCGGTCCCTGGAGGGCGACCGCGGCGATGTCCTCGGACGCATCCTCGACCTCGACGTCGAGGCCCGCGCCCGCGTCCTCGATCCACCTCAGGTTCGGCTCCGCGGACGTCACCCGCCACGTGCCGTCCCCGAGGTTCCAGATCGTTCCGTCGTCGACGGTCTTCCCGTGCCCGTCGCACCACGGCGTGTACATGATCTGCTTCGGCCGGCAGGACGCGGCGTCCCGAGTGACGACCCTGTTCACGACGCGGAGCGCGTCGCCGCCTCGGACGTCGTACTTGAAGAGGGGCGACACGTCGATGAGGCCCGCAGAGTTCCGGATCGCGTGATACTCCATCTCCGGCACGAGCGTGTACGAACTCGCGGCAAGGTATCCGGACCAGTTCCGCCAGCTCTGCGACTCGCAAAGGGCGGATGTCCTCGAATGGAACGGGGTTCCCCTCGGCACGCCTTCTCCTCCGTTTCCCCTGTGCTCGGTTCCGTGTGGCGAGAGGGAAGCGGAGATTCTCGCTTAAACCTTCGGACGCGGGCGGAGTTCGCGATCCCCAGGGTCGACGACCGCGCGGGCGCCGACGCGGATCGGCGCGCGGCGCCGGCAATCGACGTGCGCGGACGCGGGAAAACATCAAGCGTTAAGTGTGGGACTACGTTATCCTCGCACTTCCATCGAGCGAACGGAGGAGGGGACGGTTATCGACGGCAGGAGCTACGACGCGATCGTCATCGGGGGCGGGCACAACGGTCTCGTGACTGCGGCCTATCTCGGGCGCGCGGGACGGAAGGTCCTCGTTCTCGAGCGTCGGCACATCCTCGGCGGCGCCACGGTGACCGAGGAGGTCTTCCCCGGGTTCAAGTTCACGGTCTGCTCGTACGTCTGCAGCCTCCTCAGGCCCGAAATCATCCGGGACCTCGACCTGCCGTCCCACGGATACCAGATCATCCCGGTCGAGTCGACGTTCTCCCCGCTCCCCGACGGACGGTACCTGTACCGGGGTGGAGACTCGGAGGAGAACCGCCGGGAGATCTCGAAGTTCTCGAAGCGGGACGCGGAGATGTACCCGCGGTTCGGCCAGCTCATGGTCAAGGTCGCCCGTCTCGTCGGGCCGCAGCTCGCGATGACTCCGCCGGACCTGGATTCCATGAGCCCCGGGAACCTGCGGAAACTCCTCGGGCTCCGCGGACACTTCCTTGGCGCCGACGAGGAGACACTCGCGACGTTTGCCCGGCTCATGACGATGAGCTCCGCGGACTACCTGGATGAGTGGTTCGAGACGGACGTGCTCAAGGGGACGATGTCCGCGAGCGGGATCATCGGAACGTTCCTGGGACCGCGGTCCCCGGGCACGGCATACGTCCTGATCCACCACTACATGGGGGAAGTCGACGGCGCGTTCCGAGCATGGGGGTTCGTCCGCGGCGGCATGGGGATGGTGAGCGAGTCGATCGCGGCCGCGGCGCGCTCCTACGGTGTCGAGACCCGGACAGGCGCGGAGGTCCGGCGGATTCTCACGAGGGACGGCCGCGCAACCGGTGTCGAACTCGCGAACGGGGAACGGATCCCATCTCGCGTGGTCGCCTCGAGTGCGGACCCGAAGCGCACGTTCCTCGGCATGGTCGAGCGCTCGGATCTGCCGCAGGACTTCGTCCGCGGGATCGAGGCGTACCGGACGGAGGGGTCGTCCGCGAAGGTGAATCTCGCCGTGAAGGAACCGCCGAACTTCACCGCCCTCCCTGGAGCGGGCGAGCATCTCCGCGGCGCGGTCTCGATCAGCCCGAGCGTGGACTACATCGAGAAGGCGTACGACGACGCGAAGCACGGGGACTTCTCGAAGCGGCCGTACCTCGACGTCATGGTGCCCTCGATGCTCGACCCGTCGATGGCGCCGCCCGGGAAGCACATCATGTCGATCTTCGTCCAGTACGCCCCGTTCCACCTGCGGAGGGGGGACTGGGACGACCGGCGCGAGGAGCTTGGCGACACGGTCGTCGACACCCTCGCGGAGTACGCGCCGAACCTGCCGAAGGCGATTCTCCACCGTCAGGTCGTCACGCCTCTCGATCTCGATCGGGAGTTCGGGCTCACGGGCGGGAACATCTTCCAGGGGGAACTGTGGCCCCACCAGCTGTTCTTCATGAGGCCCGTCCCGGGGTGGGCGCAGTACCGCTCGCCCATCAAGGGGCTTTACATCTGCGGCTCGGGTGCACACCCGGGAGGCGGCGTCATGGGTGCCCCCGGAGCGAACGCGGCGCGAGAGATCCAGAAGGACATGGCCGTGCGGAGGGTCTGAGATGCCCAAGGCCTACGACGTGGTCGTGGTCGGCGGAGGCCACAACGGGCTCGTTGCCTCCGCGTACCTGGCCCGCGCGGGGCGTCGCGTGCTCGTCCTCGAGAGGCGGTCCCTCGTCGGAGGCGCCGCGGTCACGGAGGAGGGTCCCCCGGGATTCAAGATCGACACCGCGGCGAACCTCTGTGGCCTCCTGCGTCCGGAGATCCAGCGGGACCTGAACCTCGCGGGTCTCGGCCTCCAGTTCGTTCCCTTCGATCCCGTCGTCGCCGCCCCCTCGGAGGATGGCAGGGTGATCCGCCTGTGGCGGGATCCCCGACGATCCGCGAAGGAGATCGCCGCGCTCTCGACGCACGATGCAGAGGCCTACCCGCGGTTCGGAGCGTTCCTCGTCCAGCTGGCGGCCGCGACCGACCGACTCGCCACGATGACGCCGCCCAGCGTCGACGCCGTGAGCCTCGGCGACCAGTTCTTCCTCCTCCGACAGGCGCTCCGGGTGCGCAAGCTTGGGAAAGCGGCACTCACCCGCGCGATTCGGATGGTGCCGATGCCTCTGGAGGACTTCCTCGGGGAGTGGTTCGAGACGGACCACCTCAAGGCCGTGCTCGCGATGGACGCCCTCCTGGGCGTGTTCCGTGGGCCAAAATCGCCATACACCTCGTTCGGGCTCCTCCATGCGTACGCGGGCGTCGCGAACGGCGGGTGGTCCTTCGTGCGCGGAGGCATGGGCGCGCTCACGAACGCGCTCGCGAACGCGGCGAAGGCCGCGGGCGCGGTGATCCGCACGGGGGCGGACGTCCGGCGGATCCTGACCGCGGACGGGCGGGTGACCGGGGTCGAGCTCGCGGACGGGGGCACGATCGCGGCCGCGGTGGTCGCGTCCAACGCGGATCCGAAGCGGACGTTCCTCGGACTCGTCGACCCGTTCGACCTCGACCCTGCGTTCCGTCTCGCGATCCGCAACTACGAGTCCGAGGGCATGCTCTCGAAGGTGAACCTCGCCCTTGACCGCCTGCCCGAGGTGCCAGGCGCGGACGGCGCGTCCCCGGCACACCTGCGGATCACGCCGTCCCTCGAGCACCTCGAGCGCGCGTACGACGACGCGAAGTACGGCAGGGTGTCCGCGAAACCCGTCCTGGACATCCTGATCCCGAGCGTCGTGGACCCGAGTCTCGCGCCGCCGGGGAAGCACGTCGCATCCATCGTCGTCCAGTACACCCCGCACGACCTGCGCGGCGGAAGCTGGGATAAGCTCCGCGACAAGCTCGGGGACGCCGTGGTGGGGATCCTCGACGCGGCGGTGCCGGGATTCGAGCGCGCCGTGGTCCACCGCGAAGTCCTCACGCCCGTCGACCTCGAGACACGGTTCGGCCTCACGGGGGGCCACCCGTACCACGGGGAGATGGGGCCCAACCAGCAGCTCGTCCTTCGGCCGGTGCCGGGCTGGGCCCGGTACCGGACGCCGATTGCGGGCCTGTACCTGTGCGGCTCCGGCGCCCATCCCGGCGGAGGGGTTTCCGGCGCTCCCGGGTACAATGCGGCCCGGGAGATCCTCCGGGACCTCGCCGGCCGGCACGCGTGACGCTCACGCGTACACGAACGGGATGTTCAGCGCGTCCGCGAGTGCGCGGTCCAGGGACCCGACGTCCTCGTGGCTCACGTCCGCGACCTTGTACTTCCCCAGGCTCGAGATGAGCATGCGGATTTCGACCTCCGTGGCCTCGAGGTAGTTGCGAATGCCCTTCGCCCCGCCGACGCCGACGGCGACGATGAACGGTCGGCCGAAGGCCACCGCGTTCGCGCCGAGCGCGAGAGCCTTCACCACGTGCCCGCCGTCGAACAGACGGCCGGAGAGGACGAACGGGGCCCGGAGGCCCTCCAGGCGGGCGTCGTTGATCCGCTTGAGACAGGCAAGGGTCGGCAGGCCGAGGTCCTTCAGTGCGATCACGGGGCTCATGCCGGTCCCGCCCTCCTTCCCGTCGACGAGCACGGCGTCGATCCGCTCCTGGCTCGCGACGCGAAACATGGCGAGGAGGTCCCGGAACGGGCCTGTCTTGATCCAGATCCGCGCGCGCGGGAAGTTCGTTCGGAGGGAGCGGAGCTGGCCGCGGAGGATCTCTTCCGTGTACGTGCCCGGCGCGCTGTGCCGCTCGTACAGGTCCAGCTCGACCGTGTCGGGGTCGTCGGGGAAGTAGTACTTCCCTTTGAGGGAGCGCGCGGCGTCCCGCGACACCTTCGTCTCGCCACCGAGGCCCGGCTTCGCGCCCTGGCCGAGCTTGACCTCGAACGCAACGAGCCCTTTGCGGAAGAACGGCTCGACGTCCGGGTCCGTGTACACCTTGTGCCACAGCTCGTCGAACGCGTCCTCGACGCTCTGCTGGATCACGACGCCGCCGAGCGGCTCCTTGACGTGGTCGAGGTACGCGAACAGACGCTGCTTGAACGTCGGCATCGACGCCTTCGTGCGCCGCGCGTAGCCCCAGACCGTTGCGATGTTCTCCCCCATCCCCATGGGAATCCCGGCCTCCGCGGCGCCGCGGCCGAGGTGGGGGCTCTGGGAGTGGGCGACATCCGTGGAGCCCATCGACGCCATCGCGAGAGGCAGGCGGGACCGGAAGCCGCCGATCGCGGTCTCGAGGTCGACATCGCTGAAGAAAGGCTCCCGCGCGAGCTCCGTCATCCTCTCGAGCCGCTTCGGGGTGAAGATCGGCGGGAGGAGGACGAGCTCATCGAGGGTGCTGAACCGCGTCGCCTGCTTGACGGAGATGTCCGCGCCGAGGAGAGCCCGGCCATACTCGTCGAGGTCGGAGAACGGATACAGGGCGTCCTTCCCGTGCTTCGCCTTCTGGATGATCTCGTCGACGGGGTACGACTCGAGGAACGTCCGGCCCGCGGCCGCGGCGCTCCGCACGGAGGCGACTTTCATGAAGAGCTTCGTCAAGGGCTCGCTCATCGGCCGGACCGCCTACGGGGAGAAGACGCCCGCGACCTTCGGGTACGGGCGCGCCTCCCAGACCGTCTTCAGCCCGCACACGTACCGCGTGAGGCGCTCCACGCCGATCCCGAACCCCGAGGACGGTGGGATCCCCTCGCGGAGCATGTCGAGGTACCACTCGTACTTCGACGGGTTCTCCCCGGTCTCCCGGAGCCGGGCGATCACCCGCGCGTACTCGTACTCCCGCTCCGCGCCGGAGATCGCCTCTCCGTAGCCCTCCGGGTAGAGGAGATCGAAGTCCCTCAGGATCCCGGGGCGGTCGGGGTGCTCGCGGTCGTAGAAGCCTCGGGAGCCCCGCGGATAGTCGTAGATGAAAAAGGGCGCTTGGAACCGCGTGGAGAGGAATTCCTCCTCAGCCCAGGGGATCTCCGTGGCATACGGGATCTCGCGCCCGTGGTCCGCGAGGATCCGGAGCGCCTCCTCGTACGAGATCCGCTTGTACGGCGTCCCGCCGCCGTTCAACCGCCGGCCGATCGCCTCCAGCTCGCCTCCGGCTCGCGCGCGCACGCCGTGCGTCGCATGCTCGACGAGGTCCTCCGCGCGCCGCATCGCATCCTCGTAGGTCGCCCCGGCCTCCTCGATGTCGACCTGCACGAACTCGACGAGGTGACGCCCGGTCGAGGCGGTCTCCAGCGGCTCGAGCCGGACGTTTGGGGAGAAGAAGTAGATCCGACCGAGGGACGCGGCCATCATCTGCTTGTACAGGATCGCGCTCGACGTCACCTTGTACTCCCGTCCGTAGAAGTTGATCGTCGCCTGCTTCGCACCGCGGATCCCCGGGTCCGCGACGGGGCCGATGATCGGCGGGAGAAGCTCCGTGAAGCCTTCGCCGTCGAGGTACTCGCGGATTGCGCTCCCGAGGGCGGCCTGCACGCGGAGGACCTTCTGCATCCGCGGGTCCCGGACGTGCCGGTACGAAGTGCGGAGGTGATCCTGGGGCGGCGCGAGACCCGGATCGGACATGGACGAGCACGATTCCGCTCCCGAGTCATTAACTTGCTGCTCTCGTTATTGTCTTTTCAGATTAAAAATGAATGAAATCAGACAGATTCATTATCACTATGACAATACGCCTCCGCACACAATCCTTCAAATCGCACGCCCGTTTCGGGCGACCGAACCATGGCGGACCTCCTCGTCCCCGGAACACCGGCGCCGGATTTCGAGGCGCGGGATCAGGATGGCCACACGTTCCGGCTCCGCGACTCCAGGGGGCGTCCCGTCGTCTTGTACTTCTATCCCGAGGACGACACCCCGGGATGCACGCGCGAGGCATGCGCCTTCCGTGACGATCTCGAGCGCTTCGAGGCGACCGGGGCGATGGTCATCGGCGTGAGCACGCAAGACGAATCGTCCCATCGCGCGTTCCGCGAGCGACACGGCCTCACATTCCCCCTCCTCGCGGACACGGACAAGGCAATCTGTCGGGCGTACGGCGCTCTTGGTTTCCTAGGGGTCGCGAAGCGGGTGACGTACGTGATCGGCCCCGACGGCACGATCCTCGCCGCGTTCCGGCGGCTGGATCCGAAATCCCACAGCGCGGAGGCCCTCCGCGTCCTTTCGTCGATCTCCGAGGTCGTACGATGAGCAAGGTGAAGCTCCCTGACGTGCGCGTGCCGAGGCGGATCCCCCTCAAGTTCGAGCGGTTCACGGACCATTTCAAGGGCTTCGAACGTGTGCCCGCGGTCCGGGCGATCTTCGGGCGGCGGACCGCGCGGGCCCTGCGATCGCTGAAGGTCGAGTTCTTCTCCGCGAAGTGGGGCTTCATGGCGGTGAGCGACGAGGACGGGCACCTCATGGCCTCGACGTACTACCTGCGGACGGGGAACCCGCGGGACATCTACCTCGACGTCGTCCACGAGCTCGTCCACGTGCGGCAGTTCCACGAGGGCAAGAGGCTGTTCGAGGACGGCTACGAGTATCCGGACCTTCCGACGGAGATCGAGGCGTACCGGACGTGCATCGCAGAGGGCCGCAGGCTTGGGATGGACGATCGCGAGCTGTTCGAGTACCTGAAGGTCTTCTGGATGTCGGACGCGGAGGTCCGCCGTCTCGCGAAGCACGTCGGCGTGCGACCGCCGCCCGCGAAGCCGCCGCGCCCCCGCAGGAAGCGTTAAAGAGAGACCCGCGCTGCGCGATCCGTGGTCGCCGGACTCCGCGATCTCCTCTCCACGTGGAGGTCCCTCCGGCGCAACGCGTGGCTCCTCCTCCTCGCCTCGAGCTCGGTCTCCGTGCCGATCGGATTCATCTCGGTGAGCCTGCCGATCTACCTGAAACGGCTCGGGTTTGACGAGATCCTCGCCGGGACCTTCTTCACCGTGAGCGGGATCACATCGGTCGCGCTCGTCATCCCGCTGGGGATCCTCGCAGATCGGTACGGCCGCCGACGGATCGTCCTCCTCGGCTGCTGCACGTTCGTCCTCGCGGTCGCGCTGCTCGTCCTTGCGGAGTCGTACATCGCCTTCGTCGCGGCCGCGGCCACCCTCGGGCTCGCGGAGGCATTGATGTACTCGACGTTCGACGCCCTCCTCGCGGACGCGACGACGCCCGCGCAGCGGACCGCCGCGTTCGGGTTCACGTTCTTCCTCTCGACCCTGGCGTTCGCGGCGGGCAACCTCGTCGCGACGCTCCCGGATGCGGCGTACCTGCGCGACCCCCTGAACGTCCCGGGCGCATACCGACCCCCGCTGACGGACATGGTGGTCGTCGCCGCCCTCGCGCCGATCCTCATCTCCGCGGTCCGGCTGCCGGCCGTCCGCGTGCTGCGCGGGAAGAGCCTCCTGCCCCGGAAGTCCGCGCCGATCCTCACGAAGTTCTTCGCATCGAACTTCGTCATGGGCATGGGCGCGGGCCTGATCATCCCCCTGTTCTCCCTCTGGTTCCTCCTGAAGTTCTCCCTCGGGGAAGGGGTGACGGGGCCCCTCATCGCGGTCGCGAACGTCGTCGTCGGGGTCGCATACCTCGCGGCCCCTCTCCTCGAACGGAGGTACGGCATGGTGCGGTCGATCGTGAGCCTGCAGTTCCTCGCGACGGGGGTCCTGTTCCTCATCCCCTTCACGTGGAATCTGTACGCGGTCGGCACGCTCTACGTCGTGCGGAACCTTCTCATGAACGTGAGCTGGCCGATGGCGTCGTCCTTCCTCATGTCGACGGTGGACGAGTCCGAGCGATCCGCAGCGTCTGCGGTCGTCGGCGCGTCGTTCCAGCTCCCGTTCGCGATGAGCACGGCGGTCGGGGGGTACCTCCTGACGGTCCATGTCGACCTGCCGTTCTTCGTGACGACGGCGCTGTACCTCACCGGAATCACGACCTTCTGGTTCTTCTTCCGGAACCTCCGGAAGCCGCGTGCCACGGCGGGCCGAAGCCTTTAGGAGGCATCGCGACCTCGCGGGTACCGAGGGAGGGACACCATTCGGACCGTCATCATCGGGGCGGGGGCCACGGGATCCGTGGCCGCCGCGCACCTCGTGCGCGTGAAGGAGATCGAGGAGCTCGTCGTCGCGGACCTCTTCCCGGAACGTGCGAAGGCGTTGGCGGCCAAGCTCAGGAGCCGGAAGGTTCGGGCGGCTCCCGTAGAGGGCTCCGGCTCCGCGGACCTCGGGCGGCTCGTCAAGGGCGCGGGCCTGGCGATCAACGCAGCGCACGTGTCGATCGACATCGCGCTCATGGAGGCGTGCCTGGACGTCGGCGCGCACTACATGGACCTCTCCTCCCTGCCCTCGCAGCAGTTCCCGTACGACGGGAAGTTCCGCAGGGCGGGCCTCACGGCGCTGATCGGGGGCGGCGAGGACCCTGGCCTCGCGAACGTCCTCGCGCGGCACGGCGCGGACCAGCTCGACCGGGTGGACTCCGTGAAGATCCGCGACGGCGACACCGCGTGGACGGACGCGACGCCGCTCCCCGCGGTGTGGTCCCCGGAGACGTTCCTCGTCGAGGTCTTCACGCCCGGCCTGTACTTCGAGGACGGGAAGATCGTGAAGGTCCCTCCGTGGAGCGGGAAGGAGATCTATCCGTTCCCCGCACCCGTGGGGCCGCAGCCCGTGTACCTGATGGACCATGAGGAGCCGGAGACCCTCGGGAGGTTCCTGGGGAAAGGCCTGCGGTACGCGGACCTCAAGCTGGCGATCGACGACGAGCTGTTCGCGGTCTTCCAGATGATCCACCGCCTCGGCCTCCTGGAGGAGGAGCCGATCGTCGTGGACGGCGCGAAAGTCTCCCCGCGGCGCGTCCTGATGAACCTCCTCCCGCGGCCCGTCGATCTCATCGGGAAGGTCAGGGGCGCGGCGATGCTTGTCGTCGAGGTCGCGGGCGCGAAGGACGACGCGCCGACGGACCTCCGCCTCTGGACGGGGATGAGCCACGAGGAGGCCGCGAAGCGCCATGGGGCCACCGCGACCGGCTACCTCGTGGGCACGGGCGCCGCGATCTTCGGGACCCAGTTCGCGCGCGGGCAGATCGGGACGACCGGCGTGATCGCGGCCGAGTGCCTCGACCCCGCGGAGAGCCTGCGCCTCATGGGCGAGTTCGGGCTCCGGGTGACGCAGGAGGCCCGGGCGAGGACGCCCCTGAACTGACCCGCGGATCGGCCGGGGACGGCCGTCGTGCCACGCCGTGACATCGTTACAGCATATGCGACTGTTTCAGGGAGTCCCCCGTGCATCGCGTCCCCGATCCTCATGCGCCCCCCGCCCACCATGAAGGGTCGCTTCGCCGAGCGCACGCGGTGGCTCACCGCATCCGACGTCCGCGAGCTCCTGAAATACGCGCAGAACCCGCGAATCATCAGCTTCGGCGGCGGTCTCCCGAGCCCGGACTCGTTTCCGCTCGAGGACCTCCGGGTGATCTTCGAGGAGCTCCTTCGCGAGAAGGACGTCGGCGCGTTCCAATACGGCCCGACCCAGGGCGACCTCCGCCTGCGGGAGGCGCTCGCGACGCGCATGAGGGCCCGCGGGATCCGTGCGGAGGCGGGCCGGGTCCTCGTCACGCATGGGGCACAGCAGGCGCTCGAGCTCCTCGGGCGAATCTTCCTCGAGGAGGGCGACATCGTCGTCGTGAGCCAGCCCACGTATCTCGGGATCTTCACGGCCCTCGCGACGTATCGGCCCGGGTACCACGGGATCCCGATGGACGAGGAGGGGATCCTGACGGACGTACTCGAGGAGGACCTGCGCGCCCTCGCCATGGACGAGCTCCGCCCGAAGTTCATCTACGTCGTACCGACGTTCCACAATCCCGCGGGGGTCACGATGTCCCTCCGGCGCCGGCGGGCGCTCGTGGACCTCGCGGCGACGTACGAGGTCCCCGTGATCGAGGACGACCCCTACCACGAGCTGAGGTTCGAGGGCGACCCCATGCCACCCGTCGCGGGCCTCGACAAGGAGGGCTGGGTGATCCACCTCGGGAGCTTCAGCAAGATCCTCGCGCCCGGCTTCCGGATCGGGTGGACCTTTGGCCCGCCGGAGGTCGTCAACAAGATGTCCCTTGCGAAGCAGGGCGCCGACCTGTTCACGAACGCGTTCGGACAGCGAGTCGCGGAGCGCTACGTCAGCCTCGGGATGCTGGAGCGCAATCTCCCCCGCGTGCGGACGATGTACCGGGAGAAGCGGGACGTCATGCTCGCGGCGATGGAGGAGCACTTTCCCGAGGACTCGCGGTGGACGCGGCCGCAGGGCGGGATGTTCCTGTGGGTCACGACGCGTCCAGGGCTCGACACGAAAGGCCTCCTGCCCACAGCCGCGGAGCGCGGGGTGGTCTACGTGGCAGGGCACGGATTCTTCGCGGGGAAGCCCGAGGTGAACCACATGCGCCTGAACTACTCGTTCCCCAACATCCCGGACATCCGCCGTGGGATCGCCACGCTCGGCGACGTGCTCGCGGAGAAGAAGCGGGTCAAGGCGCCCGCCGCGACGCCAGCGAGGACGTGAGCCGAGTCACGTGTCGTCGCGCACTCCGAACGCGGCGAGGGTCGGCTGCTTCGCTTTTGGACGTTCAAGATTCGCCACGCGGACCCCAAGGAGGCGAACCTTGCGACCGGGCGCCTCGAACTCCCGGATCAGGTCGCGTGCGACCTTCTTGAGGGCGTCCTCGTCGAGGATGTGGGAGCCGAGGGACCTCTCCCGGAGGTGGGTCCGGAAGCCCTCGAACCGGATCTTGATCCCCGCGGTCCGGAACGTCGCCCCCTGGGCCCTCGCCCTGAGGTGGACGTTCCGCGCGATGTCGTCGAGGGTCTCGAGGACCACGAACCACTCCGAGACGTCCCGCTCGAACGTGCGCTCGACGCTGATCGACTTCGGGTCCGGCCGTTCCTCGACGGGGAGCTGCTCAAGGCCGCGCGCGATGCCCCAGA
>Ga0154849_124_pt1 | contig 13195 bp, 10 predicted proteins | sample Rifle2008BG16ft_FD_105577 | JGI IMG/M metagenome (GOLD analysis project Ga0154849, IMG submission 105577) | Euryarchaeota archaeon RBG_16_67_27 | reverse complement strand
GCCCTCGATGCCCTCCGCGTCGGACCCGGGGACGTCGTCCACGTGGGCGACTCCCTCGCGGCCGACGTCAGGGGCGCGTCCCGCCTCGGCATGCGGACGGTCTGGGTGAACCGCGCAGGGGTGCGCCCCGGACCTGGGGACCCTTCGCCGGACTTCACGATCCGGGACCTCTCGGGGCTCCCCGGGATCGTCGAGCGGCTCCGCCGGGGTTTCGGCGCACCGAAAACGGTTAAGTAACGCCAGGCCGATGGCGGCACAGGAGGGTGGCTCGACCGCATGTCGAGCATGACCGTGGGGGAGCGCGTCCTCGTCCACCTGTGGGGCTTCGTGCGGTTCGCGGACGCGTACGAATGTCCCGCCGAGATGACGCAGGACGGCGTCGCGGCGGCGCTGGGGATCAGCCGTGCGCATGCCGCCCTCGAGCTCAAGCGTCTCCGCGAGCTCGGTCGCGTCGAGGAGCGGATGGCGCACGTCGCGAACGCGGCGGAAGGTGTACGTCCTCGGTCCGCCCGGCCAGGAGATCGCGCGGCGGATGCGGGACCATGCGCGCGAGCGGCGCGTCCTGTTCATTCGCGATGGCGCGCGGATCGACGTCTCCGGCGCGGAGGCGATCGACGCCCTCCGCCGCGAGGGCGTGCGGGAGTCCGAGGCGGTGTCGATCGTCCTCTCGGGGGACGTCGTCGCGCCGCCCCGAAAGGCGGCCCCTCCCGCGCCGCCGCCGCGCGGCCCGCCGTTCGTCGGCCGGGAGTCCGAGCTCCGCGCCCTCGGGGAGTGGCTCGCCACGGAGGGCCAGCCCGTCGCCGTCGTCGTCGGCGTCGCCGGAATCGGGAAGAGCGCGCTCCTCGCGCGGGCGCTGGAGACGTCGACCCGGCCGTCCCTCATGCGCCGGGTGTACGCGCACGACGACACGCACGGCCTCCTCGCCTCCGTCGCGGACTTCCTCGCACGCCAGGGGCGGCGGCGCCTGAAGGTCGTCGTCTCGCGCCCCGCGTACGACCTCGTCGAGGCGTTCGCGGTCCTGCGGCAGGACCTCGGCGGATCCCTCCTCGCGCTCGACGACGCGCAGGCGTCGCCCGCGGCGGACGGGCTCGTCCGGGGGTTCCTCGAGGGCGACACCTCCGGGAAGCTCCTCGTCGGGAGCCGCGTGCGGCCGACGTCGTACGACGCGCGGGACACCGCCGCCCACCGGGTCGCCGAGGTCTCGCTCGACGGTCTCGATCCGGCGGCGGCCGCGGCGCTCCTGAGCCTCCGCGCGCCGAGCCTGGACCCCCCGACGCGGTCCGCTGTCCTCCGCGCGGCCCGCGGGCATCCCCTGAGCCTCGAGCTGTTCGCCGCGGTCGGGCTCGCCGCGGGCGAGGCGGCGACGGAGCGGTACATCCTCGAGACGATCCTCGAGGGCCTCGACGACGCATCGGAGGGCGTCCTCCGCACATTCGCGGTCCTCCGGCGCCCCGCGGTGTCCCCCGAGGCGCTCGGCGCGACGGTCGCGGAGCTCCGGCGGCTCGTCCGCACGGCCCTCCTCCAGCATCGGGAGGACGGGTACGTCCTCCACGACCTGATCCGCGAGTTCTTCCTCGCCCGGATGGGCGCCGACGCGCGGGCGCGCGCGAACGCGGTCGCGGCGCGGTACTGGGAGTCCCGCGGGGACCCGCTCGAGTCCGCGCACCACCGGCTCGAAGCCGGCGACGTCGACGGGGCCGCGGAGCTCCTCGCGGCGAACGGCGCCGCGCATGCGGAGAGCGCACGCGCGGGGGACCTCGAGGCGTGCCTCGTGCGCCTGCCGCCGGCCCGACGGCCGGCGCGGCTCCTCGCGGAGACGCGGATGTTCCTCGGCAAGTTCGCGGAGGCCCGGGAGGAGCTCGAGCCCCTTGCGGCGAGCGCGGACCCCAGGGAGCGGCTCCGCGCATCGATCGACCTCGGGCGGATCGCGAACCGGCTCGGGGACTACGCGCGCGCGCGGGGGATCCTGGAAGGGGCCGTGCGGGACGCCGGGGAGACGGCCGCGCCCGACCTCGAGGGGGAGGCGTACCGCGCGCTCGGCGGCGTCGAACGGAGGCTCGGGGACCTCCCCGCGGCACTCGAACACCTCACGCGGGCGGTCGGCCTACTGGGGAACGAAGGGCGGGAGAGGGTCCGCGGCCTCCTCGACCTCTCCGCCGCGCTCATCGCGCAGGGGGACCTCGCGGCGGCGAGGACGCGGCTCCGGGAGGCGGAGCCCCTCGCGCGGAACGGGAGCCGGGAGGCCGCGGCGATCGAGAACAACCTCGCGATCGTCCTGAGCCGGGAGGGCCACGCGGACGAGGCGGCGAAGGCGTTCGCCCGCGCCGCGGACCTCGCGATCCGTACGGGGGAGATGCGGTTCGCCTCGTACGCGCTCGCGAACGCCGCGGACAATCTCCTGAGGCTCGACGACGCGAACGCGGCCGCGGCCGCAGCGGAGCGCGCGCTCAGCCTCGCGGCGTCGATCCGCGACCCCCTCGCGGAGTCGACCGCGCAGGCGAACCTCGGGCTCGTCCACGCACGCCGGGGGGAATGGGCGAAGGCGGAGGCGCATCTCCTCGGGTCCGTCGAGCTCATCGCCGGGCTCGATAACCCGTACAGCCTCGGGAGCCGCTGCGAGGCGATCGCGCGGCTGTACGAGGCGCAGGGTCGGACCGCGGACGCGGCGCCGTGGAGGGAGCGCGCGGAGGCGCAGTATGCGCGCCTCCGGGGCGCTCCGCCCGGAGCGCCCTCGCACATGGAGGACGTCCGACAGTCGCCTGACCAAACGATTAAGTAGGTCGGACATGATGATGCCGCCGGCCGGGGGCGTGCCCCCCGGCTCAAGGGATGGAATGCGCATGTCGCCGTCGAACGCGGCGAGCGGACGCGCGATGCGTTCCCTCGCGCTTGTGTTGGCCATCGGACTCGCCGTGGCGGGGCTCCTCGCCCTGACCCCGGCGCGAGCCGTCTTTGACCGAATGGAGGTCGACCCCGCCCAGTACTCGGGCGTGTGGTGGGTCTACGTCCCCACGGAGCAGATGACGATCACGATCTACGCGGATCCCGGCGACGTCGTCGACCTCGAGATCTACCGGGATTCGGGCGGCGGCCCGCGGACCTCCCTGTATCAGTTCGACGACGTCACCCTGGCGACGGGCGCGAGCTCGAAGGTCGTCACGTGGGACGTGCCCGCGAACGCGCGCGACGCGAACGACTACTGGGTCGGCGTCTACGACTCCGGGTTCTTCGAGGGCGGTGGCCTTGGCGGCCCCCTGCAACTGTATGCGTTCTGGGTGTACGCGTACTGGTTCAACGCCTGGATCGACCGGAGCGGGTATCTCCCCGGGGACACGGCGACCGTCGGATGGTCCGCGACGTGGATCAAGAACGGGAGCGCCGCGCCTCCGGGCGAGGGCTCCGTGCAGGCGTACGACGACACGGCGACGCGGATCGGGACCCGCGCTCTGAACGCCTCCGAGGGGACGTTCGCGTTCGGCGTGCCGGCGACGATGGGGCCCGATGCGTTCGGCCCCGTGTACTTCTGGTTCAATGACACCGCCGGGCTGCATCCGCAGCGGTGGACCCTGTTCTACTACGTCGGGGACCTCGGGGCGATCGTACAGACGGGGGTCACGTACCGGCCGGGCGAGGTCGTCGACGTGGACATCTGGACGAAAGTCACGAACCCCCCCGCGGGCCCGCGGTTCAGCGACCCGCCCGCGCGGGGCGTGTCCCTGAACATCACCGTCCTCGAAATCGCGACGGGAGCCGAGGTCCCGGCGTATGGCGCGACGGGCGTCGCGACCGACCTCAACGGCTACGCCCGGCACGTGTTCCGGCTCTCGGACACCGCGGCGGAGGGCGACTACCAGGTCCAGGTCCGCGCGACCTCATCCGGCGGCCTGAGCGCGAGCCAGTCCGTCTCCTTCGCGGTCGCGAGCCCGATCGAGATGAGCGTCGTCCTCGCGTTCGACCGCACGGACTACGCGAGCGGCGACACCGCGACGGCGACGGCGACCGTCTTCCGGACGGAGCCCGCGACGTACACGTACGCGTGGCGGGTCCTGGACGCCGGCTCGGGCGCGATCCTCGCGGCAGACGCGAGCGCGGGCGCTTCATACGCGTTCCCGATCCCGACGGGCTTCGCGGGGACCCTGCGATTCGAGGTCTCCGCGAACGACGGCGCGGGGAACGTCGTCACGACGACCCGGACGGTGACCGTGCGGTACGGCTACCTGTCCCTGAGCCTGAACCGGCCCGAGTACGAGGCGGGGGACACGCTGACGGTGACGTTCAGCCTGCGCTCGAACGTGATCACGAGCCCGACGTACTTCTACGAGGTCCGGGAGCCGGACGGGGACGTCGTCGCCTCGGGGACCGCGACGGGCAGCTCGGCGTCGTTCACCGTGCCGGACCCCGCGGTCGACGAGTACACGTTCGTCGTCACCGCGAGCCAGGGCGGCCGCACGGCAGAGGGCCAGATCAGCGCCCTCGAGGTCGACGGCTATCTCCTCACGATCGAGCTCGACAAGCCGTCGTACCTGCCGGGCGAGACGATCCGGATCCACTACGTGCTGAGCGCGCGCGGGGATAGCCCGATGCCCTCGCAGTTCGACTTCTTCGCGTCTCTCGGGACGTTCCTCGGCGCGCCCCTCGCGGAGGTCGTGACCACGTCCCCGGAAGGCGACCTGTACGTGACCGTGCCCCAGGGCACGAGCTCGGGGGACGTCCTCCTCTTCGTCGGCGAGGACGGGACGGGCTCCATGGTCCTCGAGACGGTCCGGATCGGCGCGACGAACACGTTCTGGACGACGGAGATCGCCGGGATCCCGCTGTTCGCGGTCCTCCTCGGGCTCCTCGTCGTGCTCCTCCTGCTCGTGACGTTCGTCCTGTGGCGCCGCGGTGGCGCGGGAGCCCGGATGGCCCCGGCCGCAGGGAAGCCGGTACCCCCGCCGCCCCCGAGCGGTCCCGCGACCGCCGCCCCGGGCACCGGCCCGATGTCCGTCGTCTGCCGGCACTGCGGGAAGCCGATCGACATCACGACGAGCAAGCGGCCGATCGAAATCATGTGCCCCGCGTGCGGGGAGACCCAGATCGTCCCGTGAACCCGTAGGCCCACCGGGGCCTACGTCTTCCCCTTTCGGCGGGTACCTCGCGAAAGCTTTTAGCCGGAGCGCGGGTAGGCGGGACCCTCATGACCGACGCGTTCCTCGAAGCGGCGAAGGCGGGGGACCTGGCGAAGGTGACGGAGATGCTCCGTGCGGATCCCACCCTCGCGAACGCCCGCACCGCGGAGGGGATCCATGCCGCGGTCCTCGCCCTGTACCACGGGAACCCGGTGATCGCGGACGCGATCCTCGCGCACCGGCCCTCGCTCGACGTGCACGCAGCCGCGACCGTGGGCGACCTCGCGCGGGTCCGCGAGCTCGTCGACCGGGACCCGGGCCTCGTCCGCGCGTACTCCGCGGACGGCTTCCCGCCTCTCGGCCTCGCGGCGTACATGGGCCACAGGGCGATCGTCGAATACCTCCTTGGGAAGGGCGCGGACGTGAACCAGGTCGGGACGAACCCCTCGAAGTTCACCGCGCTCACGGGCGCGGTCGCCTCGAGTCACCGCGACGTCGTGAAGGTCCTCCTCGAAGCGGCCGCGGACCCGAACTACTGGTACGGGGGCGGCTACACCCCGGTCCTCGAGGCCGCGGCGCACGGGGACATCCCGATGCTCGAGCTCCTCCTCGCCCATGGCGGGGAGCCGACCGGCGAGACGGAGCAAGGGAAGACCGCGGTCGCCCTCGCGCTCGAGAACGGCCATCCCGAGGCCGCGGCGTGGCTCCGGCAGCACGGCGCGAAGTAGGACTTCAGAGGCGCCCGACGACCTCCGCGATCCTGCGGACACCCTCGGAGATCGTTTCCCTCGAGGCGGCGTACGAGAGGCGTTGGTGGCCCTCTCCCGCCGGGCCGAACGCGCGCCCCGGGGTCACCGCGACCTTGGCCTCCTTGAGGAGACGCTCGCTCAGGGTCTGGCTGTCCACGGGGACATCGAACTTCGGGAACACGTAGAAGGCGCCCGCAGGTCGGAAGACGCTCACGCGGTCGATCGCCTCGAGCTCCTTCACGATGAGGTCCCGCCGGGCGCGGAACTCGCGGACCATCGCCTCGAGGGGCGCCTTCGGCCCGCGCAGGGCCGCGACCCCCGCGTGCTGCGCGAACGATGTCGCGCAGGTGATCGAGTGCTCCTGGACCTTCGCGACCTCCCGGACGATCGGAGGGGGCGCGACGAGCCATCCGAGGCGCCAGCCCGTCATCGCATACGTCTTCGAGAACCCGTTGACGGTCACCGTGCGGTCGAACATCCCGTCCAGCGAGGCCGGGGAGACGTGCGCCCCTTCGTACAGGATCTTCTCGTAGATCTCGTCACTGATCACGACGAGGTCGTGGTCCTTCGCGAGGTCCGCCAGGCCGCGGACCGTCTCCCGCGGGGTCACGGAGCCCGCGGGGTTCGAGGGGGAGTTCAGCACGAGGGCACGGGTCCGCGGGGTGATCCGCTCCGCGACCGCGTCGACCGACGGCACGAAGCCGTCCTCGTCCGCGGCGCGGACGGGCACGGGTCGCGCGCCCGCGAGCTCGACGATCGGCGCGTACGAGACCCACCCGGGGTCGGGGAGGATCGCCTCGTCCCCCGGGTCGAGGAGGGCCATGCACGCCATGTACAGTGCGTGCTTGGACGGGGCGACGAGCACGTGCTCCGGCGTCGCCGGGATCCCGTTCTCCCGCACGCTCTTCTCCGCGACCGCCTGCCGGAGCTCGGGGATCCCCAGGGAAGGCGTGTACTTCGTGTGCCCGGCGTCGAGGGCCTTCTTCGCCGCCTCGACGATGTGGGCCGGCGTGGGGAAGTCCGGCTCGCCGACGCTCAGGGAGAGGACCGGCTCCCCGCGCGCCCGCATCTCCGCGACGAGGTTCCCCAGGCGGACGGTCGGCGAGGACTCGATCGACGTCACGCGCTTCGCGAAGCGGGCCATGGTCGTCGGGAACGCCGCTGGATACAAAAGGTTCACCGCGACGGGTGAAGGTTCTTAGGTCCGCTCTCCGTGCGGACCGCGATCTGCATGACGAAGACCCGCACGCGCACGAGACCGCGTACGACGCCTCGAAGGGGCGTGAAGCCGACGCTCGACGTCGCGATCGAGCACGCGACGCTCGTCCGGGGGCCGGCGGAGCGGGTTTTCGACGCGTTCGCGACCGCGGAGGGCCTCGACGCCTGGTTCACGTCGGGCACGAGCCTCGAGCCACATCCCGGCGGTGCGTTCACGTGGCGTTGGAAGGAGTGGGGGCCGGACCGTGTGACCACGACGTCCCGCGGCGAGGTCGTGGCGATCGAGCGGCCGGAACGGTTCGTCTTCCTGTGGGAGTCGGGGAACGAAACGCGCACGCGTGTCGAGATCTCGTTCGAGGCCGTGGCCGATGGGACGGTCGTCCGGCTCCGGGAGACAGGCTACGCGGACACCCCGCGGGGCCGTCGAGCGTTCATGAACTGCGCGAGCGGATGGGGCGAGGCCCTCACGCTGGCGAAGTTCTACGTCGAGCACGAGATCCGATACTGAGCGCGTCCGCCTACGCGGGCGCCGGGGGACCGCTCCGTACGGAGCGGGCGGAACCCATCGTGACGACCAGGAAACCGACCAGCGCGACGGCGTTCAGGAGCCCTGCCCACTCCCGCAGCCCCTGCGCGACCGCGAGGTCCCCCGCGACACGGAGGATGAGGGACGCGTTCAACAGGGCGAGCGGGCCGTAGAACGCGCGTCGGAACGGGATCGGCCGGCCGAGGAGGGCGGGGAACACGATCGGCGCGTGCGCGAGGATCATCGACATCACAAAGCCGAGGAACACCGCGTGGAGCATCGCGTCATTGAGGTACGGCCCCTGGAGCGGCAGCGGCGCCGCGAGGAACACACCCCCGAGGCCGAGCCAGACGTAGCCGGGAATGAGCGCGGAGGCGATGAAGCGGCCCAGGCCCGCGGAGCCAAGCTGGGCGCGGGCCGAGTCGAACAGCAGGAGCCACACGGCGATCCCCGCGAGGGCCGCGCCGGCCAGGTGGTTCGCGGGCAACGGGCGCACAAGACCGACGACCGAGGCGACGATGAACAGCGCCGCGAGACCGTAAAGGGCCGCTCCGGCGGAGATCGCGGTGGGCCGGAAGCGAGCGAGCTCGACGCGCTCCCCCGCGATCAGGAGGACGGGGAAGCCGATCCACCAGAGGAGCGCGTCACCCGCGAGGAGCGCGGGGAACCGCGCGGCCCACACGAGGTTCCCGACGAGCCACGACGCCATGCCGGCACACATGAGGGCGACCGCGGGCGTGCGGTGCACGAAGAGGAGCGCGACGAGGAGAGCCACGCCGACGCCGCTCGCAAAGACGAGGAGGACCGGCGCGAGGAACTGGACGGGCGGGACCAGGAGCGCGAAGGACCCGAGGACGCTCGCCACGGGGGCGACGTAGCCCCACGACGCGCGCAGCCCCACCGCCCGCTCCAGGGAGATCAAGCTGCCGAGGAAGCCGGACACCATGAGGACCGCGTGCGCGGCCGGCAGGCCCGCCGCGGGACTCGGCCATGGCCAGCCGACCCGGAGCAGCCCGGCCCAGACCGCGAGGAGGAAGGCCAGGACCCCAAGGGCGAGGAACGGCAGTGGCGTCCGTCCGGAAGCCATCGTGATCGCTGACCCGGGGTCCGGGGGACCTCGGAGGCACTTGAACTTTCCCCACACGGGTTCGGGCTTGCTGGGATTCCTGTCTACTCCCTCCAGGCGTGACAAGTGTCCTTAGGAAAGACGGGTTCTCTGCTGAAGAAACCGGCCGGACGATCGCGGCATGGACCTAGGAAATCGAGCGGCGCCCCCAGGTCACCCTGAGTGATGTCCGTGGCAGCGAAGCAGGTCGCGTACGTGCATCGCCACCGTTCATATAGGAGAATCGCAATGCATGCATTGCATGCAATCCATGAAAGACCGGAAGCCTACGATTTCCCTGCGCCTACCCCGACCGCTGCTCGAGGAAATCGATGAGCTTGTCCGGCGGACGCGGATGCGCTCGCGTACCGAGTTCCTCGAACGAGCCGTGGAGACCTACGTGGACGAACTGCAGGAAGCTCGTATCGTCGTCGTGAAGCCGTGGACGGAGGCGAAGGCGCGGGCCGCAATCCTGCGGTATCTGAAGGGCCGGCGGGCGACGTACGTGACAGACATCGCAGAAGCGCTGAGGATGGACCTGGACCTGGCGTTCCGGGTCGTCGGGTCCCTCGCGAAGGAGGGGAAGGTCATTGACTGAGCTCGGAAGCGCGGGGGACAGCGTCACGGGCGAGAAGCTCGCTGCTGTCGGTCGGAGGATTGGAAGGGTGTTTGTCATCACCGGCACGGGAGCACATCGGGCTCAGCGAGTGTACATCTGGGGCGAGCCCGCGCGCTGCTACGTCGACAAGGCCATCCGTCGCCTCTGACCGATGGATGCGGCCCCGTCTACCCTTGCTGGCAGAGAATGCCTGTTCCGTTCTTCACACTGCTGCGCTGCTCCCGCACTTCCAGAAGAGCCCTTGGTCCCTTGCGTAGTCGGAACACGGAGCGGAGACTCCTGAGGCCGCGCTCACCGGTGCGCGAAGCAGGCGCGGACCTCGGCACGCGAGACGCGGTCGATCCGCACGAAGCCGACGCGCTCGAACTGCACGACGGTGTCGACGCGGAGGTCCGCGACGGCCGGCTCCGCGAGGCCGCGGGACTCGAAGCCGCTTGGCATGAGGACGACCGTCGTCACGCCATGGTCCACCCACTGGATCTTCGGGATGTCCCGGTTCTCCATGGACAGGAAACGGGCGGGCCGGTCCAAGCGGACGTTGCAGAAGTCCTTGAGCCGGACTTCCTGCCCGCGGAACTTCTCGAAGTCCGCGCGCGCGACGGCGACCTTCCCGTCGACGGGGAGCGTACGCTCCCCGCGGCCCGGGAAGTCCGGGTGGAGCGGCGCCTTGACGCTCGACACCGGCGGCAGCCCCTCGATCGCGATCGGGACGGGCTCGGGGACGAAGAAGTACCGGTTCGCGTCCTTGTCGATCCGCTTCCGGTTCTCCGCGTACAGGGTCTCCGCGGCGACCTCGATGTCCGACTGGCTCAGGCCGAACGAGAGGACGAACTCCCGCAGGGCCGCGGGCCGGATCCCGCGACGCATCAGGGACTGCAGGGACCAAGTGCGCGGGTCGTCGATCCCCGTGAGCCGTCCCTCCGCGATCTCGCGGCGGTACCGGGACTTCGACAGCTCGAGGTCCTTGAACCGGAGGATCCCGAAGTGGACGAAGCGGGGCCTCCGGGCGACCTCCAGGAGGTCCCAGATCCGCGTCTCCATCAGGTCCTCCATGATGAGGTCCTTCCCGCGGATCACGTGCGTCACCCCGAGGAGGTGGTCGTCGACGGCCCAGGAGAACTCGAGCATCGGCCAGACGCGGTACCGCGCGCCGACCCGGGGATGCTCGCGCTCCGCGACGCGGAACAGGACGCGGTCCCGGAACGCGGGGTTCGGGTGCGCGACGTCCGTCTTCAGGCGGACGACGGCCTCGCCCTCGCCGTACGTCCCGGCGAGCATCGCCTTCCACATCGCGAGGGTCTCGTCGACGTCCTGGCTTCGGTGCACGCACGCGAGGGCCGTCTCCCGGTTCCTCCGGAGGGTCTCCGCGTCGCACTCGCAGACGTACGCCTCACCCGTGGCGATGAGCCGCTCCCCCCACTCGTAGTGGATCGGGATCCGGTCGCTCTTGTACAGGACCTCGTGGTACTCGACGCCGGCCCAGTCGAGGCCCTCCTTCACCTGGTCGAACGCCTCCGGGAGGAGGGGCTTCTCCTCGGAGCCGATCGTGTCGTCGAAGACGAGGAGGAGCTTCCCGCGGTACCGCTTCGCGTACGCGTCGTTGAGGACGAACGCCCGCGCGTTCCCGATGTGCAGGGGCCCGCTCGGGTACGGCGCGAGCCGGAGGACGACGTTCCCCTCGACGGCATCCGGGAGGGGCGGGAGTTCCTTCGGGCCCGTCTCGGCCTTGGGCCGTTCGAGGAGCTCGGGGGCGAGCGCCGCGAGCTCGGCCTTCTGCGCCTCGAGCTCGAGTCGGTTCACGTCGTCGACCGTGCGTGCGATCTCGGCGGCGAGCTCCTTCGCCCGCGAGCGGAGGGTCGCGTCCTCCGCGAGGAGCTTCCCGAGGACCGCCTTGGGATCGGCCTTCCCTCCATGCAGGACCGCGTTCTGGAGGGCGTACTTCCGCGCGGACTCCACGGGCACGGCCGTCCGAACCGACACGAGGTATAAAGACCTCTGCCGTCGGGCGCGAGAAACGTTAAGGGGGATGGGACCGCTCTCTTCCTCGTGGAGCGCGGGGGGTTCCAGTCGTCGCTCCGGCGCCGCACCGGGATCGCGCTGACCGTGGCCGCGATCGCGTTCGCGATCCTCGCGGGCGCGAGCGCGGTCCCGTCGCCTCCCGCCGCGGAGCTGCGGGCGGACGATCTCACGCCGTTCGTCGGCGAGCCCGTGCGCTTCGACGCGTCTGCGAGCGAGGGGCACGACGAGGGCAATGGCCGAATCGTCGCGTACCGGTTCGACTTCGGCGACGGCAAGGGGACGGACTGGCAGCCGTCGCCCTTCGCGGTGCACGCGTTCTCCGTCCCGGGTCCAGTGACCGCGACGGTCACCGTGCGCGACGCGCGGGACCTGCGCGACCGCGCCTCGGTCCGGCTCAATGTGCGGAGCACCCAGCCTCCTACGGGGGACGCGCCCGACCTCTCGCCGGTCGCCGCCACATTCGACCCCGCGAGACCCGCGACGGACGACGTCGTGAGCCTCGCGATCACCCTCGTGAACCGCGGGGGCTCGACGGCGACGTCCGCGACGATCGAGGTGATGGATGCGCGGCCTTCGGGTGACGTCATCCTCATCGACCGCCTGACGCTCGCGCCACCTCTCGTCGCGGGGGAGATCCGCACGGTCATCACCGCGCGGTTCCTTGCCGTCGAGGCCGGAGAGCACACGATCCGCATCGAGGTCCGCGACGTGACGCCGGCGGAACCGCTGACCGCAGACAACCGACTCGAAATCGCCCTCGACATCGAACCGGCAACCGACGGGGGCGGGCCGAGCGATGGACCGGGGGGCCTGAATCCGTGGGCGATCCTGCTCGTCGTCGCGGCGTTCGGATCCCTCGCGGGCGCGTACGTCCTCCTGATGCGCCCCCGGGAGGAGGGACCGCTCGGGCCACCGCCCCCAAAACCGTCCGATCGCTCCCCCCCGCCCGCTTGGCCCCCGTGAAACCCAGGACCACCGCGCATTCGCGGGGGCGTCGCAACCTTTCTATCTTCCATGCGGTTTCAGCGGACGAGAGAATCCCATGGGGATCCGAACGTGGCTCGAGCGCTTCGCGGGCGAGACGGTGACCGTCGAGGACCGCGTCAGCCGCGAGATCGAGGTCACACGCCACCTCGTCGCGCATCCGAACGTCCCCGTGCACTTCCGCGACCTCGACGGGTTCGAGGCCGCGGGGAACGTCTGGTCGACGCGGGAGCGGGTCGCGGCCGCCCTGGGCACGACGAAGGACGCCCTCCTCTCGCGTCTCCTCGAGGCCCAGACCCACCCGAGGGACACGCGGTTCGTCGACCGCGCGGACTTCCTGACGAACGCCTCGACGGACGTCGACCTGCTCGACTCCCCCGTGCCGAAGCTCTATCCCGGTGACGCGGGGCGGTTCATCACCGCCGGGGTGTGGGTCGCGGAATGGAAGGGCGTCCGGAACCTCTCGTTCCATCGGATTCAGGTTCTCGACGCGAACCGCGGTGCGTGCCGGATCGTGCCTCGTCACCTGAGGCACATGTACAACGAGGCGATGCAGGCAGGCGAGGAGCTCAAGGTCGCCGTGTGCATCGGCTTGGACCCCTGGAACCTGCTCGCGGGCGGGACGTCGGTGGAGTACGGCGTGGACGAGAGCCGGATCGCGTCCGCCCTGACGCAATCGTGCCTGGGGCGGCCCGTGGACATGGTGAGGATCCAGACCGGCCTCGCGGTGCCGGCTGAGGCGGAGTACGTCCTCGAGGGCCGCCTGATCCACGAGACGCACGACGAGGGCCCGTTCGTCGACGCCGTCCGGACGTACGACCGCGTGAGGAAGGAGCCCGTCCTCGTCGTCGACCGGATCTACCACCG
>Ga0154849_167_pt2 | contig 13463 bp, 11 predicted proteins | sample Rifle2008BG16ft_FD_105577 | JGI IMG/M metagenome (GOLD analysis project Ga0154849, IMG submission 105577) | Euryarchaeota archaeon RBG_16_67_27 | reverse complement strand
CGACGAGCATCGGCACGGCGCGATCGTCCTTGAACTTCCTCGCGAACGCCTTCGCCTTCTCCAGGTTCCTCCCTGCGATCCCTACCCGTTCCACGCCCGGGCTCTCGAGCAGGTCGGGGACGGTCGATTGCGCCATGGCCCCGTACCCACCGAGGATGATGACCTCCACGGAAAACACCTCGTGAGGAACGGGAAGCCCGGACCCTAGATAACGCTTTTCCGCGACCTCGCTTGGTCGTAATTACGCGAGGTTGATGTACTCCCTGAGGAGCGCAGGGGCCCGCGGCCCGTCGGGTCACCGTTCCGACACTCGGTTCACCGCGAGGATAACGGCTCCGGCGAGGATGAACGCCGCGCTCGATGCGAACGCCCCGGCGTAGCCGAGGCCCTGTGCGACGAAGCCCCCGACGAGGGGACCGAGGATCGATCCGAATCCCTGCATCGAGTTGAATGCGCCGAGCGCCTGGGCGCGCGCTCCATCCGGCGCGAGTCTCGAGACGAGGGTCGATCCCGCGACGTTGATCATCGCCCAGCAGAGGCCCACGCCCGCGTGGAGGGCCAGGGCGGTCGCGAAGCGGGCCTCCCATGGAAGGGGCGCAAGGGCCACGAGGAAGAACGAGGGGAAGAGGACGGCACGGCCGAGCGACGCGTACAGCTGGACCCGGCGGCCCCCGTGGTCGCTCACCCACCTCCCGACTCGGGGGTAGAACGCGGCGGATGTGACCTGGCTCGCGATGAAGACGACGAACACCTGCGGGCTCGTCAGCGCGTACGCCTCTTTGAGGAAGATGGGGAAGAAGCCGTAGAACGCGGTGAAACCGCCGAAGAGAAGGAACACGCTCAGGAGGTAGGTCCGCAACGGACGCGCGAGGCGGACGCGGGACCCCCGGTGATTCCTTGGATCGACGTAGTGCAGGAGACGCATCGGGAGGTACTTCACCCGTTCGACGCGGAAGTGGATGTCCACGAGGTGGACGTCCCGCCGCTCAACGCGCACCGTCGGTTCCGCGAGCCAGCTTGCGGCGAGGATCCCCGACAGGAGACCGAGCGCCGCGCCGATCACGAAGAGTGCGCGCATCGCACCGAGCTCGCCGACGAGGACCGGGCCGATCGTCAGCCATGCGACGCCGAGGGCGAGGCCGACCACCCACCCAACCCCGCTCAGGCGGCTAAGGAACGCGAGCTTCGATGGCCACTTCTTGCGCTCGGACGTCTCCATGACGAGGACCGCGCTCACCGGCCCGCTCGCGGCACCTAGGAACCCGATGAGGAGGTTCGCGAGGTAGAACTGGGACATCGTCCCGCACAGCGCCATCAGCGCGAAGCTCAGGCCGGAGCCAAGGAACCCGACGAGGAGGAACACCCGCCTCCTCCCGATGCGGTCGGACAGGAGGCCCCAGAGCAGGAAAGCCGGGACGGACGCGATGCTCGTCGCCGCGGCGATGATTCCGACGTCGGCGAGGTTCCCGCCGAGCGCGTACGCGAACAGTGGGATCAAGGTCGACGTGGCCCCGCCGGCCATGCCGTGGGGGACGAACGAATAGAACCACCGGGAGCCGTTCGCCTGGGACATCCCATCCCCGTGCGCAGGAGGGCGGGGACCCCTTCGGGCGTATTTGGGCCTTTGTGTCCAGGGCGTCGAACGTCGGCGTCAGAAATAAAACAGCAGAAGGAGCGGGGCCGCGAAGAGGGCGACGAGGAACGCCCCGATCGCCCAGTTGCTGTGGAACACGACTCGGTACGCACCGTCAATCCCGCGGCTGTACCGTCTGTAGCCGATCAGCGCAAGGATCGACACGAAGGTCACGCTTGCCATCTCGAGCAGGACGATGTTCGCCAGGATGCCGCCGCCCATGACGATCGCGGCGATGAGGGTGTCGATGAACGTCGTGATGTTCGCGCCCATGATGTACGGCACGATCTTCCGGCGGTCGATGTACCCGTGGAGGTAGAGGGGGACGAGGAGGCCGAGACTCAGGGAGACGCTCGTCGAGGCGAAGGTGATCAGGGCACCGACCGCGAACGCGGCCGCGGGGTGCTGGAGGTAGCGGTGCATCCGCGGGGACTTGAGTTCCTCGGCCTCGCGGCGACCGAATGCTTTGTCGAACAGGGCGAGGCCCGCGTAGATCGAGACGAGGGCGACGATGAATGCGGCGATCGCGGGGAGCCGATCCGAAAGGACGCCCACGAAAGGCGTGAAGAGGCGGTCGATAAAGTCGAGCAGCTCCGGAGGCGTCGGGACCGCGTACCATTCGAGCACCCCGAGCCGGAGGAGGATCCACCCCAGGAGGATCGCGGGGAGGTAGACGGAGTACGTCACGAGGAACGACAGGACCCCCATCGCGAGGGCCTTCTCGCGAGGCTGGCCGCGAGACAGGGCGACGAGTCCGATCACGAGGACGATGAACGAGGCCCCCAGACGGGAGCCCATGATCATCATGTACGTGGTCTCGGCGGTGATGAAATCGGAGGTGTACAGCCCGAGGGAGAACGCGGCGACAGGGGACCCGCTCATCACCCCGTACGCGAGGAGCCAGCCGAACGCGAGGGCGTGGAGGGGCTGCTCGCCCACCTGACCGAGGACGATCTCCAGGAGCGGGCCGACGCCCGCGGCGACGGTCCGCATGAGCTGGATTCCCAGGATGAAGAGGAACAGCCCGACGATGGCGAGGAGGCACCGGCGGACGACGTCACCGACGCGCCAGAGAACGCCGCGCTTCCGCGGTGTCGCCTGAGACGACGCAGCGGGCTCGGTCGGAGGACGGGACGCCATGGGCCTCCAATCGGGTCGTCGATCGCGGCCGCCCTCCATGCGCGGATGCGGACATAAACGTATGGTGCTAGACGAGGTCGAAAACGAGTTTGCCCGCGGCGAGGAACAGGACGAGGATGAAGATGAGGGCCACGGACCGGGTCTTCAGACGGGCGAGCCCCCAGCGCGATCCGACGTACGCTCCGATGAACACGACGGGCATCAGGATCGGGATGAGGACGAACGGCTCGGGCACCGCAAGCGTCCCGGAGCCGACCCAGAGGGCGGCGAGGAACGCGCCGAAGCCGACGGCCGCGGTCGGGATGATCAGGAGGGACGACGTCCCGATCGCGAGGCGGGTCTTCCGACCCAAGCCGTACACGAGGAGGGGGACGTTCAGCAGGCCGCCGCCGATCCCCATGCTCCCGGAGAGGAAGCCGGATCCGGTCGTCGCCCCGGCGACGGCGGCGAGCCGTCCGCGGGTCATCTTCGATTCGTCGTCCTCGTCGACGGAGCGCGCGTTCGTCGTCCAGTCCCGGAGCATGTATGCCCCGAACACCAGGAGCACGGACGTGAAGAAGGCCTTGAACGCGGTGTCGTCGAGCACGAGGAGGGTGAAGAGCGTCCCCACGATCGCGCCGACGAGTGCGCCCGCGACGAGGAGTCCGCCGAGTCGCATGTCGACGAAGCCGCGGCGACGATGGTTGATCACGGACGAGGTCGCGGTCGCGATGGTGAACGTCAGGGAGACGGGCACCGCGACGTCACTCTCCGGGATGCCCGTCGACAGAAGGATCGGCACGAAGAGGAGCCCGCCGCCAAGGCCGAGGTTCGAGTAGACGAACGCGACGGCGAAGAGGAGGACGGCCTGCGCGAGGAGAAGGAGCGCGTCCACGAGCCGCGTAAAGGCGCGGCGTATTAAAGGTGTGCGACGCGAGATTTATGTACGGCCCAGAGGGTGGGATGGCCGTGGTCCTTCTCGTCCGATTCGGGGAGCTCGCGCTGAAGAGCCGGTTCGTCCGGCGGCAGCTGAGGGACCGCCTCGTCGGGAACATCCAGGACATGTTCGCGTCCGAGGGCCTCGAGTGCGTCACGGAGGCGGACGAGGCCCGCATCTACGTGCACACGGCGAACGAGGCGCGCGCTCGGTCGATCCTCGCCCGGGTGTTCGGGATCGTCTCCGTGAGCCCGGCAACGGAGACCCGCACGGACACGGAGTCCCTGCAGACCCTCGTCCTCGCGCAGGCCGAGAAGACGTCCCTCGCGGGCAAGGCGTTCGCCCTCCGGGTTCGCCGGGTCGGCTCGCATCCCTTCACGAGCCTGGATCTGGCGAAGAGGATCGGCGCGGCCGTGCTGGCGGCGAACCCTGGGTCTCGGGTCGACCTCTCGACCCCGGACGTCGAGATCCACGTCGAGGTCCGGCAGAACCGGGGGTTCGTCTTCCGGGAGATCTGGCCGGGTCCGGGAGGCCTTCCCCTCGGGAGCCAGGGGCGGGCCCTTGCCGTAGTCGACGATTCCGCGGGGATGGTTGCCGCCTGGCTCGGGATGAAACGAGGATGCCGCGTTGCGGTCGCGTCGCGGGGGAGCGCCGACCACGTCGAACCGCTCCGCCGGTGGGACACACACCTCAAGGTCCTGGAAGCGGGACCTCATGCGACGGTCGACGAGCTCGCGCGCATGGCGCGGGCGGACGCGCTGATCCTCGGCACCTGCTGGGCACACTTCGAGCCGACGAAACGGCCGACGGTCAGCGTGCCGATCTTCGAACCCGTGATCGGCCTCGAGGCCGGGGAGATCGCGCACCTCGCGGCGACCGTCCGCAGCGCCTGAGCCTCACTTTCCGCGGCGCTCGTGCGCCCCGATGCTCGGCCGAACCTTCTCCGCGCCCTTGCCCTTGTACAGGAGCCCTCGGCCCTTCTTGCCCGCGGACGTCAGGCCGCGGAACGCGCGACCGCGATGCCCGGGAGTGCAGATCCAGTTGATCTTCGGGTCGCTGCGGATCACGGGGTGCTGCGGGTCCACGAGGATCACCTCGTAGTACTTGTGGGTCCCGTCCTCGCCGACCCAGTAGGAATTGAGCACCTCGAGGTTCGGGAACCGCTTCGCCGCGCGCTCCTCGCCGATCCGCTGGATCGACTTCGCCATCGTGATCTTGAGGAGACCCCGGCGTTTCGGCTTCCGCCCGCCCATCGGGTGCGGCTTCCGTCGGCCCCCTCGGCGCACGCGGATGCGCACGACCACATAGCCCTGCTTCGCCCGGTAGCCGAGCTCCCGCGCGCGATCGATGCGGGTCGGCCGCTCGATGCGGAGGACTGCGGGGCCCCGACGCCACGCCACCATGCGGGCCCAGTGCGTCTCCTCGACGACCCCCACGTGGGGATTCTTCCACGCCTGCTTCACATACCCGTACAAGTTCCGCGGGCGGGCCGGAGGCTTCTCTCCTTCCTCGCCTGCGATGCTGGGCTCCGCGTCTGGAGCCTTCGGTTCCTCGGCCATCGACCATCCCCCTGTATTTTTGGATTCGCCCGAAGGTACATCTCCCGACCAGGGTCGCTGAAAGCGGGATGCCAAAGAGGGTGGCCTATTAAACGCTTTGCGTGCGGCGCGGCCGCCGCCGGTTCCGTCCGTTCCCCGCGTGGAGGGCGAGGGCGTACGATTGCCGGATGAGCCGTACGGCCGGGCCCAAGTCGCGCTCGCCGAGGATGTCGAAGCGGGAACGGAACCATCCCCAGCCCTGGGTCGGCGGCGCCCTCCGGGCGAGACCCCGTGGGTCCCGGAGATCCTTCGCGCGGGGCAGGATGAACACCTCGATCCTGTGTCGGTGGGGCCGGACCTCGGCGAACACGCGACCCGCTCGGCGGCTGCGCACCGCGATCCAGTCGGATCCGCGCCGCCAGTCGATCACATCACCCGCATGGCCCCCCATGTCCGCGAGGAGCGTCCCCAGACGGGAGACGATGTCGTCCGATTCGTCACCCGCGCGTTCCTGTCGTCTCTCCATTTCGATTCCACTCCTTCTCCTTCCTCATGATGAAGAGGAACTTGAACCCGCGAAGGAAGAAGTTGAACCGGCGTGCCCGATGCTCCCACATCGGGGACGCAGAGCGGTCGTGGTGCCGGACGAGGACGACCGTGTCGATCGGACGGAAGCGCCGCGCCAGGACGTCGAACATGCGGAACCCCGTGGGGGTGTACGTGCTGCGCCGGTACTCGTCGCTGATCACCCAGGCGAGCACGCCGTTGGGCCGGAGCACGCGGTGGGCTTCGACGGCCACGCGATCCATCTCCTCGTAGAATCGGGGCTCCCGGCAGGGAATCCGACCGAGGCATCCGTCCCCGCCCCCGTAGACGACGTTGTCAGAGTACGGCGAGTCGACGATGACGAGGGCCACGACCCCGGAGCGGACGGGGCATAGGCGAGCGTCCGCGCGGGCGATGTCCCGGCGCCGAGGGACGAGATCGAACGCGGCGACACGGCGCCCCAGGGAGGTCGTCACATCGAGGACGGTGCCGGATCCGGACATCGGGTCGAGGACGAGGTCGCCGGGACGCGTGTACCGGCGGACGAGGTTGACGACGCAGCCGACGGGCGTGACCCCGTTGAACGCGGGGTCGCCCAAGCGAAGACCGCGGGAACCCTGGTCCGGGAAATCCCAACAGGTGGAGGGCTCGAGATCTGACCGGCCCAGGGCGGCCCACGCCTCCGCGTGCACGCGAGAGGACCCATCGAACGACGGGGCGGGGGCCATGGAGCACGATGAGGCGATCACGGGCTTGAATGGGGTGCTCGGGGGGAGATCGGTGAAAGTGAAAATCAACCGGGGAGCGGGTGGAGATGCGGCGGTGCGGACGTCAGCGAAGACGGGTCCCCTGGAACGCACGCACCTCGCGCGAGCGGGGGTAGGGACGCGCGCGGTTCGCGAGGTGGAGCGCCCCGCATGCGTTCGCAAACGAGAGCGCCTCGGAGATTCCCGCTCCCCTCGATCGCGCTGCGATGAACCCTGCGTTGAACACGTCGCCGCATCCGGTCGGGTTGTCCTCAGTCACACGGAACGCCGGTGACGAAGCCGAGTCGTCCGAGCCGACCCACGTCGCGCCCTGCGCGCCTCGGTGGACGACGACCTCGCCGGCGCCGAGACCGCAGATCGCGCGCGCGGAATCGAGCGTCCGGGGTCTCCTGCCGACGGCGCGGACCTCGACCTCGTTCCCGAAGAACGTCGACACGTGCGGAAGGCACCGCCGCACGGCGTCCACCCGGGAGGGCGGCCACCCTCGCGGGTCCGTCGAGACATCGAGGGAGGTCGTCGCGCCGAACCCGCGGGCCCGGCGCAGGATCCCTGCGCTCCCCCGATCGATGAGACGGGTCGTCCACCAGAACCCGGCGCGGTGCACATGGCCGGCGGACGCGAGCGCCTCGTCGGCCACGTCGCTCGCCCGAAGACCCGCGTTCGCCCCGGGGGCGGTGATCAGCGCGCGTCCCCCTCGGGCCCAGGTCACCGCGACGGTCGTGCCCGTCGGACGCACCGGGTCGATGCGCAGCCGCGCAACCGCCCGGCCGGCCGCGAACGCTCGACGGATGACGTCGGCGAAGGAGTCGGAGCCGACGCATCCCAGGAACGTCGTCGGGATTCCGAGGGCCGCGGTCGCGAGGGCGAAGTTCGTCGCGTTTCCTCCGGGGAGGATCGAGTGGAGAGGGACCTCGAGCTGCGCGTCGCCGGCGGCGAACGCGGGGAGGGGCGGCGTGACGACGTCGACGATCGCATCCCCGATCGCGAGGACGCGGAGGGTCGCCTCGCCCACGGCTCACCCCTTCCAAAGGCCCTGCCGCTTCAGTTCCTCGACGACGAGTTTGTAGTCCGCGGGCCGGCCGCAGCGCGGGCAGAAGAGGGACCCGTGGGCGTCCCGCGCCGGATCTGCCCCCTCCCATCCGCAGAACCGACAGGCGGCCTCGTCCCAGGACGTCAGAAGAAGTCCTCCAGGGTGAGCCTCTTATCCGTCTTCGCGGGCGCCCCCTTCCTCGGAGTGTCGGCGAAGTTCGTGTGGAAGAGGGTCGCCTGCTGGGTTCCGAGATAGAGAGCCTTCTCGTCCCAGCCGTAGATCTCCGTGACATACGCCAGGGTCTGCGCGACGCGCCGGGCGTAGTAGTCCCAGTCCGGACTCCGCTCGAACGGTCGGCCCGAGATGTACGGATCGACCTCCATCGGGGACTTCTTCGCGTCGACGACGATCCAGGAGACCTTCATCCCCGGGACGATCTCCTCGCCCATCGCCCGTAGCTTGTTTGCCGCCTGAACGTTCGCCATGGAGTCCGGGTTCGCGTAGCGCGTCTCCTCACGGACCGTGCGCGAGATCACGAGCGGCTCGATCGGATCGCCCTCTCCCGGGAGGAGGTCGTCGGGGATCCGGCCTGCCTTCACGCTTTGCACGAGATCGCGCGCGAACCGGATCGCACCGTCGGTGTCCTTGTCGAGGATCATCGCGAACACGCGCTTCTGCGCCTCGCTCTGGAGGTTGAACGCATCCGTGCGGCGGATCTCGTACCCCCGGACGATGAGCTCGCCGGGCACGGGCCATGCGGTCTTCGCGGCGTACCGCTTCTTCTTTCCGTGGCTGAAGAAGGTCTCGAGCACCCGCTCGAACTCCATGTTCACGCTGCCGTGGCTGAACCGGTCGGCAACCTGCCGCCCGATCCGCTGCGCCGCCTCGAGGTCCTTCTCCGGGGACTCGAAGAACACGCTGTCCGTGTCCGCATAGATCACGCGAATGCCGTCCGCCTCGAGCTCGCGGATGATCGACTTGATGTTCTCGCGGGCGAACGACGTGATGCTCGCGCCGATCTCCGGGTTCGTGAACCGGTAGAAGGACGAGGCGAGGACGCCATAGAACGCGTTCATGAGGATCTTGATCGCGAACTGGAGGCGGTCGTAGTACGCACGCCTCTCCGGGTCCGCCTCCGTCTTCGCCTTCGCCTTGACCTCGCGTCGCTCGCGCATGAGGTTCCCGAGGATCGTCGGCAGGAGGCCGACGCGCACGGACGTGTCGAGGAATCGCACGCCCGTGGGGCTCGTGATCGTGCCCCCGGGGTTGAGGGTCGTGAAGCAGATGTTCTTGTCGATGATGATCGACGGGTACATGGAGGTGAAGTCGAGGACGCCAACCCACTCGTACAGCCCGCCCTGGAGGCTATGAACATACCCGCCCTCGATCGAGCCCTCTCCGCGCCCCTGACGGGTCATCGGGATGCCGAAGCCGCCGCGGTCCGCGGCCCGGATCAGGATCGAATCGATGAGCTGGGACGTCCGGCCGTTCAGGACGTCGTCGAGCGGGAGTTTCGACACGACGGCGAGGTCCATGGACTTGTCGATCCGCGAGACCTTCTCGAGGATCCGCAGCGCGAGCTCCGCGTCCTTCTTGCAGTACTCCATGACCTTCTGCGGGTCCCGCGCCCATTCCTGGTCCATGTTCCGTCGGTCGACGTCGTGCTTCCCCTCGTTCAGGAGCCAGCGCGCGACCGCGTCGAGGGTCTCCTGCTTGGGATGGAGCTCGATCTTGACGGACCACCACGCGTCTGCGATGATCCGCCCGTGGGCTCGCCAGAACCGGTCCCCGAAGTTGCTCGCGGTCTGGCCGTCGCGCGCGATGGGGAGGCCTCCGAGGCCGAGCGCGCGGGAGCGGCTCTCCAGGACGGGGAGGTCGTAGCCGTCGATGTTGTATCCCGTGATCACGTCGGGGTCGAGCTTCGCGACGCGGTCGAAGAAGCCGCGAAGAATCTCCTTCTCCGGCCCGCTCAGGCAATCCGTCCGGATCGCGTTGCCCTCGCGCCAGGCGAGTCCGAGGCAGAGGATCGTCGGGTCCGTGAGGGAGTTCTCGATGTCGAACGACAGGATCGTAATCCGCGGGGTGAATGGCTCCGTCGGCTCAAACCGCTCCGCGAGGACGACGAGCTCCGTGGAGTACGGCCCCTTCGTCTCCTTGCCGATCACCCGGACGCAGGACGCGAGGTCCATGTCGAAGATGAACCGATGCGGAAACGGGATGTCTGCCGCGAGGACCTCCGAGTTGTACTTCCGGCACCGCTCCCGGTACTCCGGCGTCTTCCACGGGTGGTGCATAACGACCTTGCCGCAAGCGTGCTTCACGCCGGCGACCTCCCGCTCGACGGGCGCGACCTCGAGGACCTCCGGGTCGCGGCGCAGGTAGTCGAGGAGGGCCTGGGTGGGCTCGATGCAGTAGAAGTAGGGACGGAACCCGCGGTACTCGACCGTGATCGACTTCCCGTCCCGGGTCCGGCCGAAGAGCTCGAGGACGGGTTCCTCGTTCGGTCCCTCGCGGCGGTACGACGCCGTGAGCAGGCGGACGTCCCAGCCGTTCGTCATGCCTTCGCCACAATCTTGAGGATGTCGCCATCCTCGACGGGATGGTCGTGCCCGACAACCATCTTCGTCCGTCCGTTGATGGCACGGATGAAGTGGTTGCCCAAGTCCGTGTGGACCTTAAAGGCTACGTCCCTCGCCGTGCTCCCCCGGGGGACGAGGAACGCGTCCGGCAGCACGTTCCCTTTCTTGTCCGTCCAGTGGGTCTCGTCCTCGACGGGGTAGACGACGATCCGGTCGAGGAGCTTGTGGACCGCCTCCTCGAGACACCCCTGCACGCCCGTCGACCCGCGGTCCTCGAGGAACGTGCGGACGCGGTCGAGCGCCTTGCCCTGGACGGGACTCAGCGCGGAGGGCTCGCGCACTCGGAACATCCGGGCACCGGGCTCGTATTCGACGAGACCGGCCTTCGCCGCGCGGCGCAGCGCGAGCTCGTACTCCGCCGAGGTCGCGACGACGCGGTATCCGTCCGCGGAGGTGAGGCGCGCGAGCTGCTCCCGCGTCGCGAGGTCCGCCTTGTTCGCGGCGAGGATCATGGGCTTGCCACGGCGCTGGAGGCTTCGCCCAAGGCGCACGAGGTCGTCGTGGGACCACCGGGCCATCTTCGCATCGAGCGCGGTGTCCCGGAGGGCGAGGTGGATCTGGGTCTCCGCGAGGCCGAGGCCGGTGAGGCGGTCGTGGAGGACCTTCTCCGGCGCAGTCCCTTCGAGGTCCGCGCGGCGCGCCTCCTTGTCCCACTGCCGAGCGAGGATCCCCGCGATCCAGTGCGCGAGCTCCTCCTCCAGGAATCGCACGTCCTCGAGGGGGTCATGGGAACCCGGTGGCACGGGGTTCCCTTCGAAGTCCGTCGCGCCGCTCGCGTCGACGACGTGGACGAAGGCGGACGCCTGACGCAGGTCGTCGAGGAACTTGTTCCCCAGGCCGCGTCCCTCGTGGGCCTTCGGGACGAGCCCGGCGACGTCGAGGAGCTCGACGGGGACGAGTCGGGTTCCATCCTGGCAAGGCGCGTTGCTCGGCTGGCAAGGCCGGCCGAGGTCGAGGTGGGGACACCGCTTCCGGACATACGCGATTCCGCGGTTCGCCTCGATCGTCGTGAACGGGTAGTTCGCGATCACCGCCGGGGCGAGGGTCGCCGCGGCGAAGAACGTCGACTTGCCGACGTTGGGCTTCCCGACGACCCCCAGCTCCATCGTCGCGCGGAACGGGGTCCACGTTCAAGTACCTTGGCGGGGGTCGGCGACATCATTTCTCCGGGCGGCGATGACGGCGACGCCGGAGGCACGCGAGACCGAGGAGCACCGTGCCCGCGACGGGCGCCAGAGCGACCTCGAACTCGGGTGCATTGATTGTGATCGGGAAGGAGAACTCCGGGGCGGGGAACGGGGGCTCGATCGTCGCGTTCACCGGGTCCGTGAGATCGGTGATCCCGGACCAGTCCGTGGACTCGAAGACGACCCGCGATCCGTTCACCCCGAGGACCATCGGGAACGACCCTTCGATCGCCGAGGCGTTCTTCGCGAGCACGATCGTCGCGCCGGGAACGGTTCGCCAGCCGGAGGACCATTCGTACAGGGCGCGGGAGGTCACACGACCGCTGTGGCCCCGGACATCGAGGAGGAGGTCCGCTCGGATTCCCCCCACGGCGAAGCCGTCGGGGACCGAGGCGTTGCTTTCGACGTAGACACGCAGGATGTCCTCACCCGTCACCCGGGCCCGGGGTCCGGGAGGCGCGGGTGTGCCGCCGCCGCTCCCTGGGGGGGAAGGCCGGTGCCGCTGGGGGACGGAACCGCCGAGGGCGGTCCCCGCGACCTCCGTGAAGAAGAAGCCGGACGCGAGGTCCGTCGCCGCCGCGTAGCGGACGAGGTCCACGTTCGGATTGTCAACGGGCGAGAGATCCGTGTCCGGGACCGCGTCCGCGGCCCACTCCGCGAACAGGCCGTCGATCCTCGTGGACGTCGGCACGGACAGGACGTACGCACGGACGGGCTCGCTCGCGACGGCCACGGGCCGGGGGCCCGCGGCCCCGACGAGCTCGACCTCGACGACGTCGCCGGAGAAAAACCCCGAGACCTGGACGGACACCGTGATGACGTCCGTCGGTCGGTCCCGGGTGATGCTCACGGATTCCGCCGAGAGTGCATAGGGAAGGCCGAGGGTCGCGCGGAACGAGAGGCCGGACACGGTCCACGTCTCGCCGACGGGGATCCCCAGGCCTCGCGCCCGGACCTCCAGGAAGTCGGTCGACCCGGGGCCGACGATCGTGGCCAGCGGCCGCGTCTCGAGGAGGACGAATCCCCCGGAGACGGAGAGAGGGGCGCGCCCGCGGCTCGAAGCGCCCGCGTAGTCGTCCGCGTAGACGGCGATACGCGCCGCCGTCGGGTCCAGGTCAAGGACGTATGCAGAGACGAGGACCTCGACCCCGCGGTTGCTCGCCGCGATGGGGAGGCTCGGGCCCGATTCCCTCGCGCTCCAGTTCAGACCCGCGGCCGGCGGGAAGGAGAAGAGCCTCGCCGACACGGAGGAGACGTTGCCGTACGTCTCGACGACGTAGTCGATCCCGAGCCCGTCATGGAGGAGCCCTGTCGCGGCGGTCCCGTCGGCGTCGATGAGGAAGTAGATGCCGTCGAAGCCGGTGACGTCGCCGAACGTCGGTCCCCGGGTCGCGGCATGCAGGAAGAGCGCGGTCCGGTCCAGGAAGGCCGCGTATCGGACGATCTCCACATCGGGGTTCGCCGACCGCGTGGCGAGGTCGAGGAACGGCACGGCGGCCCAGTCGTCGAACTGTCCGTCAATCGTCACGGGCGCCGCGGGCGCGGCGGGTGGGAAGAACAGGAAGGCGGAGAAGACCACGAGCATTGCCAGGCCGGCGGCGATGAACCCGTAGGTCGCCCGCCGCGGGGTCGCTGGGAGCCGGGCGATCGGGATCCCGGCGCCGTTCACGTACCCCTTGCCGTTGATGAAGCCGTTCACCCGGCCCCGACCGTTCACGAGACCGTTCACCCGGCCGTTCACGAGGCCGTTCACCCGGGACTTCCCGTTGACCGCACCCGCGCCGTTCACGTACCCCTTGCCGTTGATGAAGCCGTTCACCCGGCCCCGACCGTTCACGAGACCGTTCACCCGGCCGTTCACGAGGCCGTTCACCCGGGACTTCCCGTTGACCGCACCCGCACCGTTCACGTACCCCGGCCGGCGGAGAAGGGACTTCGAACGGAAGCCGGCGGCCGTGGACTCGTGCCGACCGACGGGCCGCGGGGGCCGCCGCTCCGCCTCCGAGGGCGGTTTCGCCCGGATCGGCCCCGGGGTGGGCGCCTCCGGCTCCACGGTGACGGCCTCCT
>Ga0154849_157_pt2 | contig 13668 bp, 15 predicted proteins | sample Rifle2008BG16ft_FD_105577 | JGI IMG/M metagenome (GOLD analysis project Ga0154849, IMG submission 105577) | Euryarchaeota archaeon RBG_16_67_27 | reverse complement strand
TCATCGGGTCCGGCGTGTACGCGGGACCCCAGGGCGCGGTGTCCGTGACGGGGATCGGCGAGGAGATCATGAAGCGCGTGCTCGCGAAGTTCGTGTACGACCGGATCGCGGATGGACTGCACCCGCAGAAGGCCGCGGACCGCGGGCTCGCCCTCTTTCCGCGGGACGTGTCAGTCGGAATCATCGCGGTCGCGGACCGCGGCTGGGGGAAGGCGTGCGACGCCCGAATGGCGTTCCACGCGTCTTCGCCCCGGCGAACCCTTTAAGGCTCCGCCTGCTATCACGGGCCATGTCACGACTTCTATGGAGGCGGTTCACACGACCCGACGCTCTGCGTTGACGAGCAAGATCGAGGCCGAGGTCAAGCTCCTGCAGCGCCACGTCGCCATGCTGAAGGCGATCATGGAGAACCAGCCGATCGGGATCATCCGGCTGTCCGAGCTGCTGGCCTTCCCGCAGCACAAGGTCCGGTATTCCCTTCGGATCCTCGAGCAGGAGGGCCTGATCAAGCCATCGCCCGAGGGTGCGGTCACCACGGACAAGCTCCAGGAGTTCCTCGACTATCTCAAGAGCGTTCTCGACTCGATGTCGTCGACGGTGATGGAGCTCCGGAAGTCCCTCGAGTGAAGGTTGGCCGCACGGGCCATGGGGCCGCCGCGCACGCACGTCGAGGCCGCCCGCGAGCACGCGGCATCCGTGGGGAGGGCGCGCGCACCTGCACGATTAAGTATTTTAGGCGCCGCCACCTGTGCGCGCTGGGCCGTCGTAGCTCAGTCTGGTAGAGCCCCTGACTGTTAATCAGGTGGTCTCCGGTTCGAATCCGGACGACGGCGCTCTCTACCATACTTTTTCTGCTCAATGGACAAGGAATTGACAAACCGCCAGAGTCCCAGAAATGCGTCTACCGATAGTCTGTCCCACCCATGCCTGGGCCATACGGCCTCGGCCCCTTACAATTTCGAATTCCGACCGTCGCCTTCGAGAGGACGTAACCTTCTCCTTCAGCGCCTCGGAACCCGGAGACATGACAAACCACTCGAGGTTCCCTTCGCCGTCGGCAATGGACCTCAGTACGATGACGCCCGCCTCTTGCGCGGCCGTGCACGCACCGCAGTCCCGGCTGTCGACGAGTCCCACGAGCCGTCGGCCCTCCGGGTCCATCTTCCCGATTCGGACGCCGCTCGCCTCGAGGCGTCGGGACACGAGGACGAGGGGATCCTCGCCCCCCGTCGGGAGGATGCTGCAGTCCGTGATCCGGGTCGAGCGACGCGGAACCTTCGCGATGCCTTCGTGGGGCCCACGGCCTTAAGGGGATTCCTCTGCAGTTATCCGGGCGGATAACACGGAGCGACGACTGTCGTCCCTGGATCCTCTCCAAACGGGACGGGCCAGGCTGCCGGTCCCTGCGCCCTCGCCGCGCGAACCGCGACCCCGTAGAAGGTTTCCGACGGAAGTGCCCGGAGACCGCGTCCTCCCCGAGGACGGGCGGCCAACCGCCTGTCAGCGTGGCATACGGCGATGCTTTGCATTCGTCGGTTGTTGCAAACGGGAGGACCATTCCATGTCGAGCGCGGATGCCATGGACAGAACTCACACCAGAAAGACAGAGCTTGGATCGGTGATCTCACGCAGAAGTGGGCCGCCATGTCGTGCGGAGAATCCTGCCCCGAGAATGAACACCGTGTTCGCTTCGCCGTCTCCCTTCAAAGAATGTTTGAGGGGGACAATAAATGCTTCAGCCACGGGCAGGCGCGTTCCTCAGCCGGAACTCGCCACAGAGCTTGCACCCGAAACCTACAAGAACGGAGAGTGTGGCAGAGCTCCCCGCGTCGTGAGTTTCGCGGAAGACGGCTGAGTGGGCGCCTTCTCGAGGACACTCGAGTGGGGGAAACGGAACAATCTTCGTTCGGGATTCAAGAAGTCCTGCTGAGACTCGCCTCGCCGGAGGTGAGCCAACGACGATTCCAGTTGCAGGACCGGACGCGCCGCCGAAGCCGCCGAACTAGGCTGAGATGCGAGGTGTGTCCTGCACGGACGGGACACCGGACAGGGAATCGATCTCGGCGAGCAGCGCTTCGTTCCGCGCCTTGCGGGCGATGGCGCGGGCTTCCTTGAGGTACCTTTCCCCCGAGGCGACCTCGCCTTGGGTCAGGTGGAACCCTCCTACTTCCTTGAGGGCCCGAGCGAGATCGATTGGGGAAGCGCACTTCCGGAGCTCGTCCAAGCCACGGTCGAAGGCGCGAACCGCGCGCGACCACTGGCTCAGTCCCATCTCCCACTGGCCTTCGTAGATGCGGAGGAAGGCGAGGGTGTCCCGTTCCTCCAGGATCTCTACCAGGCCGACAGCCTCCTGGAGCGGAGCACCCGCCTCGGCGTACCGGCCCAGATCGAGGAGCGCCGCGCAACGATTCATCGTCCCGTACGCAACGAGCCGGAGGTTCCCGAGCAGTTTTGCGATTGCGAGGCCCTTCTCGTAATGGTGAAGGCTCTCGCCAAAACGGCGCAGTTCCCCCATTGCCGTCCCGACGACGATGTGAGCGCGGGCGACCTCCGTAAGGTTCCCGGAGCGCTCCGCGATGCGCAGGCCCTCGAGATTGTGCTGGAGGCCTTCTTCCCTGTTTCCTCGCTGCGTCTCCACGCTCCCTAGGGCAAGGAGACTCCGCGCGAGCGAACCCAGGTCCGATGCCTCCGTGGCCAGGTCCACGGCTTCGCTAAGGTGGTCCCCGGCTCTGGACAGCTCCCCAAGAGCCTGTTCCACGAGCCCCGTCTCGCGGAGGATTTCTCCCGCTTCGGCAGGGTCCTGACGCGGATCGATGCGCGCGAGAGCCTCCACGACATACCCGAGAGCCTTCGGGTATCGGTTCCGGCATCGTTCGATGAACGCCATTTTGCGCACCAGCCGCGGGATGCGAGCCAGACGCCGCGCCCGCTCACACTCGCGAATCGCGTGTTGGTACTGGAGGAGAGCAGGTCCCAGGTGGCCCAGGATCCGCAGACTGTCGGCGCGTGCCTCGGCGAAGACGCAGGCGGTATGGAGGGTCAACCGCGTCGGGTCGACGTTCCGGAGGAGTTCGCGGACATCGTTGACGAAGACGGAATCCAAGAGGGTGGAGCCTTCCGCATCCAGAATGGCGGCGGCCCGTTCGGGTCGGCCAGCCGCAAGGAGATGGCGAATGCCCTCCCACCGGTCGGGGGCATCTCGCAAGGCGAGACAGTACGCCGCCGCTTTCAGGTGCAGTCCGCGGAGTCGGGCCGGCCCCATCCGATCGAGGAGGGCGTCGCGCAGGATGTCGTGGACGAGAACCCCACCCGCGACGGTCTGTTCAAGGAGATTCCTCGATCGAAGGTCCTCGACGATACCGGCAGGTGCCCGGGAAATCCGGTGAATGCCGTACGCCGGAATCGGTCGTCGAAAGATGCAGATTGTCTCGAGCGCCCGGCGTTCCGGTCGCGAGAGGGTTCTCAGGACACGCTCTGCCAGAATTGCCCGGAGGCCTTCCGGCCTGAGGGTTCCTCCCGCGGCCGCAAGCCGTAGCAGCATGGGATGGCCGCGAGCCGCAGCGACCGCGCTCCGGATTGCCGGGTCGGATGTGAAGCCCTCGCTCCGCAACACCGCCACAGCGCTTGCCGGATCCAGGCCTCCGATTTGAAGGACGTCGACGACACTCGGGAGAGTCTTGGCTCGGAGGATCCCTTCCGCGGAGCGGCGTGAAATGAGGATGAGCTTGAGCTGCCGCCGACGCGCCAAGGCGAGGATCGGCCCCCGTACGAGCCGTACGACCTCGGGAGCGGCACGGTCCGCGTTGTCTAGAATCAAGAGGAGGGGAGCACGCGGGGGATCGCGGTCCAGCATCCTTTCCAGAAGCCGGAAGTCCAGGGCGCCCGTCGTGAGGAGGTGAGAGCCCTGCGATTGGATTCCGATTTCATGGAAGAAGCCTCCGAGGTCGGCGAGGAGCGCGGCTGCGGTCGTCGATCGATGGAGTTCGTGGGCGAACACGGAGGCCTTGGGTCGGCGTCGCTGGATCCATCCCGCGACGAGAGCCGTTTTGCCGATGCCGGGGAGTCCGGTGACCACGAGGGCCGGAGTGCGCGAGGAGAGCCAAGCGTCCAGCCTACGAAGTTCCTCGCCCCGACCGAAGAGATGTTCGACCCGCCGAAGGTTCCCGCTCCAAGGGGGAGGCGTCCGGGTCCCATAGGCCCGTCGGGGATTGCGTGTGAGGTCCAGCCTCCCTTCCCGGATCAGCGACACGACCGTCGTAAGATCGATCCGCTGTGCCGGGAGGGTAGGAATCTCGGCGACGGCCATGGGGGCTCCGTCCAAGGTGGGAAGGCGTACTTGCACCACGTCGGCAGAGAGCCGCCGTAACAGGGCCGCGGCCTCCGACGATCCGTTCCGGGTCAGACGGTACACCGTCTTTGGAAGAGGATGCCCACGCACGCGGCATCGCTCGTGCGCGAGGAGACCACGTCGCTCAAGACGTGCCAACCACTTGGTCACCGTGCTCCGGCCGGAGAAAATCGCCTCGGCGATTCCCTCCTGCGTAGCCGTCCGCGGGCTTGTGTCGCCTCCGAAGCCGTCGGCGGACAAGCACACGAGGATGCGCTGGGCGGTATGATAGTAGCGCTTCCGGGAGTACCGTGCCGCCACGAACCGGGATGGGGCGCACGGGCTTATAAAGATGGGGAAAATGGAACAATCCGGCCGACATCGGTTGGGATTATCAAACACGAGAACCGGGACGCCGTGTATTAGAGACCGACCCGGGATGCGCAAGGTCGGCCCTAAGTGCCAGGAGCGGCGAGACTAGGGACAGCCAGGACGTGAGACGAAATGGACGAATGGTTTCCAAGCCACTATTCCGTTCTTCTCAGCGGACCACCCGGAGTGGGGAAGTTCGAGTACATCGTCACCCGATTGGGGCGGGTCTTGCGAGCCGGCGGACCAGCCGTCTTCGTGACCCTGGATGTGCATCCGGAGGAGATACGCGCGCGTGCCAAGAGCCTGGAAGTCGACCTCGGGATGTACGAGGGACCGTCCTTCATGTTCGTCGACTGCTACACCCCCGCGGCCGAGATGCACTCCGAGGCGCCCACAGGTAGGAAGTCCCTCGTCGTCTCCAGTTTCGGTAATCTCGAGGGGATAGGAATGGCGGTCGGCAAGGCCGCCCTCGAGCTTGGGCCGCCCGTCCACGTGTTCCTCTATACCATCTCGACGCTGTTCCTCCACAACTCAACGCCGGCCATCGCGAAGTTCCTCCAGATTGTTACCGCGCGAGTGAAGACGAATATCGGTTTCATCCTGTACGCGGTGAACGACGGAGTGCACGATGATCTCACGATGAACCTCCTGCGGTCCTTGACGGATGGCGTCATCGAGATGCGATTCAACGACCAGATGCAGAGGGAAGTCCGGGCGCATCACATGCGCGGCTACCGCACGGACCCGACGTGGACCGCCTTCAGCATCGATCCGGGATCAGCGAGAGTGGTCGCCTGATCGATTCGCCTGTGGTGCCACGCGCCCGGATCATCGGAGTGAGCCAATTGACACCGCGCCATGGGGTCGCCCGCAATCCCGCGTCAAAGCGCTCGAAGGAAGGCGGAGGTCCCAGTCCATGGAAACGAAACGAATGAAAACGTTCGTGACCGGGCTCGATGAAATCCTCAGCGGAGGCCTGCCCAGGGGCCATGTCGTCCTCGTCTCAGGACATCCCGGGACGATGAAATCGACCTTCGCGTACGCGATGCTCTATCACAACGCGAAGGAACGAGCCGCGCGTGGCCTTTACATCACCCTCGAACAGACGCGCAAGAGCTTCGAGAGCCAGATGGCCTCTATGGGCTTCGATACAGGCCATGTGCGGAGACGCCTCCACGTCCTGGACGGGGCCTCCATCCGGAAAGGCCTTCTGCCGGGACCTTCGCAGGTGTGGATGGACTTCATGTATCGGACGATGAACACGAAGAAAGACATCTGGGGCATCGACCTGCTCGTCATCGACTCTCTCGAGGCACTGGAGGTGCTCGCCCAGATGCAAGATCGGCGCACGGATCTCTTCGGACTGTTGGAGTGGCTCCGGGACTTCGGTGCCACGAGCCTCCTAGTCACGGAAGGCGCCACGGACGAGCTGATCGTCGAAAACGACGGCACACACATCCGAAGGGACGAGGGCTTCCTCGCGGACGGCATCATCGAGCTCAAGATGCACCCGATCTCCGACACAGATGTCCAGCGGCGCATCCGCGTCATCAAGATGCGCGGCTCACATCACAAGACCGGATTCTACACACTGGTCTTCGAGGATGGTCGCTTCCAGGCCACTCGAGCCATGAGTCGTTAGGAGCGTCATGACAGAGCCACGTGTCTGCCCCGGTTGCGACACCGTCAACAAGCCCGCGGCAGCACACTGCCGGCTTTGTGGCAGGAGCTTCCGGACGTCTCCGGGACCGAGAGCGCAACAGCAGCCGGTCCTCCTTGAACGGGTGATGTCGGGCGAGGTGTTCACGGCAATCATCGGGCATTGGGACGGGGCGCATCCGGCTCGGAAGGAGCCATCGCGGCCGAGGGCGCCTGAGACGCAGACGGAGTCCGAAGCCCACGCTGGCGCACTTCTGGACGACATGTCTTGGGCGCTCCAGCGGAAATCGGCAGAACTCGGAAAGGTCCTCGAGCGGGACGAGGCCTCCACACCTCGCCGACAGGCGAGGGAGCCGTCGGACGACGAAGCGCTCGAGGCTCTCGAATCCGCCATGTCTGCGATGCAGGAACAGCGCTGGGATGACGCCGCTCGATTTGTCCGAAAGGCCTTGGAACGCAACCCAGACGATGCGAGGGCATGGATCCTCCTTGGCGAGAGTTCCCTGCTTTCAGAGCAGCCCATCGAAGCTGCGGCTGCGTTCCGATCCGCACTCGGGCGGAATCCGCGGCACGAGGCCGGATGGCTCGGCCTCGCCAAGGTCTTCCATGGGCTGGACGACCTCCCGCGGGCCCTCGCAGGCGTGGAACGCGCCGTGGAGCTCAATCCGCGCATGCGGGAAGCCTGGATCGAGCGCGGACTCGTCTTCGAGGCCCTCCACGACCTGTCGGAGGCGCTCCGCAGCTTCGCAAAGGCACTGGAGCTGAGCCCCCACGACCCCTTCGCGAGAGCCCGACATGCGAGCCTCGGACAGCGTCTCCGAGCGGAGGCGACAAGGGCTTCCGGGATGGCCGCCGGAGCCGAGGTACCCGATGTGCCCGAAGGCACGTTTGGGGCGCCCGCGCCCCGCAGGGGAGCCGTGGCGAAGGTGGGAGCCCAGCCGAGGTCCGCAGCGAATCAGACTGGCGAGTCACCGAACGGGCGGTTGCTGTCGCGCGTCCGCACCTACGCCGAGGGGCTTGATGACATGATGGAGGGCGGCATCCCGCGGGGTCACGTCGTCCTCATCCAGGGAGCGCCGGGGACGATGAAGTCATCCTTTGCCTACTCGATCATGCTCCAGAACGCGATCCGCGACGGCCGCCACTGCACATATATCACCCTCGAAGAGCGCGTGGGGAGCCTTCTCGGACAGATGGCCTCCCTGGACCTGTCATCCGAGGTGACGCGCGGCTCGCTGGTCTTCGTGGATCTGCAATCGGTCACGAAGTTGCTCGCGGGGGCGAGCGATTGGATCGACGCCTTCGGCCACGTGTTGGACGTAATCCGGGAGGAACGTGGACTCGACATTGTCGTCATCGACTCCCTCGAGGCGCTGGAGGTCTTGGCCAAGCTCAAGAACCGTCGCGCTGAAATCTTTCGTCTTTTCGAGTGGCTGCGCCAGCTTGAGGTGACGAGCCTCGTCATCGCGGAGAGACTCGACCAGGGCGCCGGAGGGTATCCCGCTCAACAACATTGGGACGAGGACTTCCTGGCGGATGGGCTGATTCAGATGCGGACGCACTCCGTTTCGGATCTGGAGGAGCAGCGCCGCCTGAGAATCGTCAAGATGCGCGGCGCGAGGCACGAGATCGGATACCTCGCCCTCCTCTTCGACGAGGGTTCCTTCCGGGTGACCCGGGCCCTCAGTACTTGAGGTGATCGTTTGGCCAACGCTCTCGTAAGGACGTATGTTCGCGGGCTGGACGAGGACGTTCTCCGAGGCGGCATTCCGACCGGCCACGTGGTTCTCCTTCGTGGCGCGAGTGGGACGATGAAGTCATCCCTCGCATACTACATCCTCTACGAGAACGCGCTACACGGGGCTCCGGGCCTCTACGTGACCGTGGAGCAACCCGCCGGCAATCTGCTGGATCATGTGGCGTCCCTCGGTCTCAAGCCCACGGCCGTCTCGGAAGCCCTGCCCGTCCTGGACGTTAGCCGCGGCCGTGAGCATCTCGAGTCCTCCGCGAGCCGGCTCGCGAACCTGTCGGAGGGCCGGGTCGATTCGTCGTCGGTCGCGCTCCGGATCCTGAAGGACAAGATCACGGACCTTCAACGACCGTCGGGATTCCGACTCCTGGTGATCGATTCCTGGGATGCGCTCGGACTCATCCTCGATTTCTCAGGCGACCGGGCGCAGACCTTCTCGTTCTTCGACTGGCTTCGCGACCTCCAGATTACAAGCCTGCTGATCTCGGAGGAGCCCGCTGCCGATTCCAATCTCTCCAACCTCGATGAGGAGTTCCTCGCCGACGGGATCATCCACCTTCGCAACGTCCCGATTTCGGAGACCTCGTTCCAGCGGCGGATCCAGTGCCTCAAGATGCGCGGCGTGAACCAGAACACGGACTTCCGGACCCTCCTCTTCGAGAACGGTCGGTTCGAGGTCGCAAGAGCGATCGGGTGACGGCCGTGGACCGAGCCTATGTCAAACTGATGAGGTGGGGCCTGATGTTCGGCCTGTCGGTGCTCCTCGTCGCAGGATTCTATTTCCACGCCGAGTTCTACGCGCTCGGCCTGTACCCGCTCCTCGTCATCGGCGGATTCGTCACGCTCCTCGTCGTTTTGTCCTTCCGGATTGTCATGACCGGAGAGATCCCGCGCGGCAGACCGTCAGGCAACCTCGTATTCCCACTCGGAGCGGGGAACGCGGTTGCAAACGGAGGTGTCGAGATGGCGATCGTGCCGCAGCGGGACGAGGCTCCGACCGTGGGACGAGTCGTGCGCGCGATGTATCCGACCGGGGCTGAATTCGGACGTCTTCTTGTCCTTGATGCGACGCGGAAGTTTCTCGACGATATCACGGATGAGGACGCCCGAATGGCGGGGTACAACAGCGCGCAGGTCCTCCTCTCGGATTCAGAGATGCGCCTGCGCCTGGATGTGGACACCTTCGGTACGCTCGTTCGCTTTCGATTCCTGGGGAAAAAGACGTGACCGCTCATGGCGGTCTTCTGACACTGTTCATCGGAGCGGATGTTTCGATCCTCGTTTTCGTCTTGCTCCGGGTCCGGCAAACATGGAACAAGACCCTTTTCGTAGCCATGGCCATGTCCTTCGTCGTCTACGGCGCGGCCATCGCCGGAGAAGCGGAGGGGGTCGACAACCCGCTCGTGGCCGCAATCGCGTTGTGGGCATTCGTCCTGGCACATCCCCTCATCGCCATCGCGGCGCTCGCTGCCTTTCATGGGGAGGACCTCCCGAGGAGGCGGCCGGCGATTCTGCTGCTCCTCCTGCCTGTCCCCGTCGTCGCTTCGTTCGCTGTGGCGGAAGACATGACGACGGGCCAAGCATACACGGACCCGGCGCTGAGTAGCTTCTTTGCGGTCTGCTTCGCGGTGGGGCTCGCGGAGGCACTGTATGTGCGCATGAGCAGCCCGGTTCTCGCCTCCGAGGCGACGTGGATCGGGGTGGGGATTGTGCTCCTAATCCTCGCCGGGCCTCTCATGACAGTCGAGCTCGATGCGCTCGGCCTACCGAGTGCGGGCAGCCTGATCCTCGGGACGCCGCCCGCCCTTGCGGCGTTCGCACTCGCCTTCGCTCGGACGGACCCGTTCGCGGTCACGGACGGCGTGAAACGAGGAGAGGCATGGTCGGAGCCGAGCATCGTGGAACGAGGCGTCGCCTTCGTGTTCGACGAGGCCCGACCCAAGAACCTCATGATCACCGCACGCCGAGAGGCAGACCGCGGACGACCTGTGCTCATCCTCCGCAGGAAAGGTCGGTATTCCGATCCGGGAGACGGTCGGACCTGTCTTTCAGAGATCCGCCCGTCGGCCCACGCCGCCGCGATGGCGCTCGCGACCGTCCGCGGATTTCTCTCCAGATCGCCCGGCGGACTGCTCGCGCTTCCGGACCTCGCAGGGATTGCGACCCTGTGCGGATGGCCGAAGACCCTCGACCTTGTCCGGCAGATCGTCCGGATATCGAGACGCACGGATACGACACTCCTCATTTCCACCTCGCTTCTCCAAGAAGACGAACGAAGGGGCCTGAACGGCCTACGCCTGGCATGGTGGATCCTCCCCGACCCGGCGGTCGAAGTAGACGTGATGCTGCGCACGGCCTTCGGCGCCGCCGGGAGTTCGATCTTCGACGGCTTCCTCAAGGCGAACGCCTTGACCAGGGGGTCGTTCAATGCGCATCACGTTCTTGCTCTTACGACTCATCTGGGAACCGCAATGGACGCGTTCGCGTCCTTCGGAGCCGAGCTTCATGTGGCGGACGGGCTGCGACAGCTGGTCGCGGAGGCCTCGGAAGCGTTGCAGGAGTATTCGAGAAGGTCCGCCCTGGACCTTTCTCAAGCGGATTGGCCCTCCCGTGACCCGGAGTCCGCAGACGAGGCAATGCTCGTAACGGCGATGGACCACTGGCGGGGAAAGGAGCCCGAGCCGGCGGTGCGAGGGGACCGCGCAACGGATCCGGGCCATTCCCTGTACAAGAGGACCCTCGCCATCTTCGTCCGCGAGCTCGGCCCGACGGGGGAGGGCCTGTTGAGATTCGAGCTTCGGAGGCTCGGTCGAGGCGACTCGGAGCTTCGTCCATCCGATCTCAAGCGGCTCGCGGATCGGGTGGACGTCGCCCTCGAGACGATGGTGGAGATCGTGGACGTGCCGGAGGCGCGTCGAAGGCTCCAGGAAAAGCTCGGCGCCATCCGGCGGCAGATGGGCCTTATCGAAGAGGAAGGGGTCTGACGTGAACGGGATGAGGCGAATCCGCACGTTCGTGAGTGGCTTGGATGAACTTCTCGAAGGCGGCGTCCCCGGGGGCAGCATCGTGATGATCTCCGGAGCACCCGGGACCATGAAGACCTCCCTGGCGTTCAACATCCTGCACCAGAACGCGGTCAGAGGCATCCGGGGCCTCTACATCAGCTTGGAGCAGCGTCGTGAAAGCCTGCTCGACCAGGCTGGCGGGCTCGGACTCCGGGTCGAGGACACCAAGGGAAACCTGAGCGTACTGGACCTCGCTGCGCTGCGAAAGAAGCTCGGTGGTGAGAAGGACCAGCCGTGGCTCGACCTCCTGAAGCTGTACGCACAGGGAATCAAGACATCGTTCGGCTTCCGACTCCTCGTCCTCGATTCCCTCGACGCTCTCGAGATTCTCGCACGGTTCGGCGACGTGAGGCGAGAGCTGTTCGACCTGATCAAGTGGTTACGTGGTCTCGAATGCACAACCCTGCTCCTCACGGAGCTGCCCACCACGCTCAGCCCTACGGCCCCACCGAACGCGTTCGCGAAACACAAGGAGGAGTACCTCGCGGATGGCATCATCCATCTTCGCCTGGCAAAGCAAGGCGAATTCGGAGTGCAGCGACAGCTGAGGATCGCGAAGATGCGCGGCACGCGGCACGATACCTCCTACCACGCGCTGATCTTCGAGGACGGGTTCAAGCTCACCCAGGTCTTGGGATAGGTCTCGGAGGACTCGAATGCGCATCTCCAAACGTGTGGCCTCTCCGTCGTGATAACGAGGCACGAGGGTTGATATGGATTCCCATTCACCGATGCGCGTGGACGTCGCGGGTGTTTTCAAGACGAAGGTTTGCCTCATCGGTGAGGCGGCGGTAGGCAAGACCTCCCTCATCCGGCGGTATGTCGAGAACGCCTTCGATGACCGGTACGTGACAACGCTGGGAGGCAAGGTCTCCCTCAAGCCCATGTGGCTGACCGCGAAGAATGATCCCTCGCGGGTCTACGAGGTGCAGATCTCTGTCTGGGATCTCCTTGGCGAGCGATCGTATCTTGACTCGATCCACAAGGAGTACCTGAAAGGGAGCCAAGGCCTGATTGCGGTCTGCGACATCACGAGGTACTCGAGCTTCGAAGCCCTCGACGAATGGATTTCCGCAGCGCTCCGGATCACGGGGGACGTGCCCCTCGCCCTGCTCGTCAACAAGATCGACCTGAAGGAGCAGATCATCTGCCTCTACGACGAGCACGAACCGCAGGAGAAGGCGGCCCGCTACCGCGGCTTTGCAACCGCCACAAGCGCCAAGACCGGGGAGAACGTGAATGCAGCTTTCGGCCAACTTGTGACCGAGATCGTCCGCCGGTTCGCGGCCCCCGCGCTCACATTGGTTTTCGAGGCGAAGTGAGCTGCGTCCCATCGAGGCAGCCGAAGGAAGCACCCGCCTTCCTTAGCCACAGCGTGGGGAGCTTGGTCATGCTCGAGTCCCTCGTGCTGTAAGCGGGGTGCCCGGCGCGTGACGCGCCCTATCTTAAGGCGGCGTAAGGCCCAGTGCGCTGATAGAACGAATCGACCTCAGATCGCCGAGCCGGACGGTCGCTCGCACCTCGGCGGACGTGGAACACGCCTCTTTCGCGGTGCTGGTACGCGGGTTGATCTCCTTTCGGCACCCTCAGCCCGACGATCTGTCTTTCGTTCAAGGACACAACGTCGACGACCATGAGGGGATTATGCCAGCGTCCCGCGGAGCTCGGAGAGCTTCCTCTGGAGGACCTCGAGGTCTGCGGCGTACCTAACCCTGCGCCGTCCGGCGACGAGGTCTCGTTGGGCCCTCAGGATCTCCGGGGGGACCTTCGGCCAGATCGCACGGAGACGTGCATCGAGGCGTGTCTCGGCCTCTGCGACGGTACCCCCGACGGTCGCGACGTCGAGGCCGCGCATGGGGCCCGAGAACGCGTAGACGTGGAGGTTCCCTTTGAAGAAGCACGCGGAGTACGGGATCGCGAGGAGGCCGTGTCGACGGGCGGTCCGCGCGAAGGCTCTGACGCGCTCCGACGGGAGGCGCAGCGGCCGCGTGATTTCCGTGAGGATCTCCACGGTCGAGACGTACCGGCCTTCCTTCCGGTGCGTGTCGAAGATCAGGGGCAGAGCCCCGACCACCAGGATACCATACGATGTGTCCTGGGTTTCCGCGTCGAACACGGTGAGGCCGTCGTCTGCCGGTACGAGTCTCCGGAGGTCTTCGAGATCGGCCCGGATGGCCGCCATCGTCACTTCTCCTTAATCTGGTCGAGCCCGTATGCGCCCGCCGTGACTTTCGCCTTCTTCGCCACGAAGTAGTACGGGATCGCCACGAGGAAGGCGATCGCCGCGATCACGAGGGCCGCGAGGACCGCGACGAACACGACGATCCCGATCGCGAGGAGGATGATCGCGAGCAGGCCGGTGAGGAGCAGGACGGTCACCCCGGCGCCGATCAGCACGAGCACGAGGACGGCGGCGATCCACGCGTTCATCGCCACACCTCACGTCCCGATCCGGAACGACGGCCCGCCGCTCGACTGCTGCGACAGGAACGGTG
>Ga0154849_144_pt1 | contig 13726 bp, 10 predicted proteins | sample Rifle2008BG16ft_FD_105577 | JGI IMG/M metagenome (GOLD analysis project Ga0154849, IMG submission 105577) | Euryarchaeota archaeon RBG_16_67_27 | reverse complement strand
TCCGTCGCTTCCCGCCTCGCCATCATCTCGTCGAGGGTTGCCTCGAGCTCCCCGAGCTTCTCGAGGCAGACGGCGTGGGCGTCGAGGAGCGGCCTGAACGGCTCGTCCTTCCCACTCCCGGATGCCATGGAGGAGCACGAAAATCCGCCGACGGGTAAGAAGGTGCGCCCTCACCGGCGACCGCCCGCGCAGCCCTACGGGGCGAACCGGGCGGGCGTCCGGGGGAACGGCACGGCGTCGCGGATGTGTTCGAGCTTGCATATCCACTGGATGAGCCGCTCCATCCCCATCCCGAACCCCGCGTGCGGGACGCTCCCGTACCGCCTGGAATCGAGGTACCAGCCGTACGCCTTCGGGTCCTCCCCCTGGTCCACGAGCGACTTCCGGATCGTCTCGAGGTCCGTCTCGCGTTCGCTCCCTCCGACGATCTCCCCGACGCCGTCGCCGCCGATCACGTCGAAGCCGAGGACGAGGTCCGGCCGGGTCGGGTCGCGCGCTTTGTAGAACGCCTGGGAGACCCGAGGGTAGTGCGTGACGATGATCGGCTGGGCCTTCCCTTCCGTCAGGGCGCGTTCCTCGAGGGTCCGGAGGTCCTTTCCCCATTCGAGATCCATGCCCTTCGCCTTCAGGATCCTCAGGGCCTCGTCGTACGTCAGGCGCTCGAACGGCGCCCGCACCGCCTTGAGGACCTCCGGCGGGCGGCCGAGCGCCGCGACGTCGCCCGGGCACGCCTCCGCGACGCGGTGGCACGCGTGCGCGATCACGCTCTCCGCGTGCTTGATCACGTCGTCCATCCCGGCCCACGCCTGCTCCATCTCCGCGTGCCAGTATTCCGTGAGGTGACGCGTCGTCCGGGACTTCTCCGCCCGGAACGACGGGCCGATGTAGTACACCTTGGACATCGCGAGAGCGAGCGCCTCTGCGTAGAGCTGCCAGGACTGGGTGAGGTACGCCTTGCGCCCGAAGTACTCGACCTCGAAGAGGGTCGCTCCGCCCTCGCTCCCCGCGGGGGTGATCATCGGCGGGTGGACCTCCCAGAACCCTTGGTCCCGGAAGTACTCGTGGACCGCAGCGAACGTCGCATGCCGCACCCGGAAGATCCGGGTCATCCGCTGGGAGCGGACCCAGAGGTGTCGCACGTCGAGGAGGAACTCCTCGCTCAGGTCCTCTTGGATCGGGAACTTCTCGGCAAAGTGGACGACGAGCACGCCGGTCGCGCGAATCTCGAAGCCGCCCGGAGCGCGCTTGTCCTCGACGACGGTCCCCCGGACGGTGACCGCGGATTCGATGAGCGCCTTCGCGATCGCCGCAAAGGCGTCCGCGGGCACGGCGTCCTTCGAGATCGTCGCCTGCAGGATGCCGGTATCGTCCCGCAGGACGACGAACACCTTCCCGCCGACGCTCCGCGTGCGGTAGATCCAGCCTTTCAGCTCGAGCTCGCGGCCCGTATGGCCACCGTGCAGGATGTCGGCGATTCGAACCATGCGCCTCCGGGCGATTCGGGTGGGTCTAGATTACCCTTTCGCGCGCTACCGCGCCCGGCTGCGCTCCGGGAACGCGGAAACAGGATACGCCCGAGCCGTCGTCATGCTCGTGTGGACGCGCCTCTGGGGACCCTGGAGTACCTGTACCTGGGATCGAAGGACTTCGAGCGGGACCTCGCGTACTATCGCGACGTCCTGGGGGCGGAGCCGGTATGGAACCTCGAGGGCTTCCGAGCCCGCGTCGCTGCGTTCCGTTTGGGAGAGGGTGCGCTCATCCTCCTCGCGGACCACCGTCCCGCACCGAGCTCCATCGCCCTGTTCTCCGTCGGGGACCTCAGGGAGACCATCAAGAGGCTGAAACGACGCGGGTGGACGCCGGAGGGCCGTCCCTTCGAGATCCCGAACGGCCCGTGCTCTGTGTTCGAGGATCCGAGCGGGAACCGCTTCGGGATCTTCGAGAACGTGCGGCCCCGGCCGTTCGAGTGAGCGAAAGAGACAACTACCAAGCGCGCGGTCCAAGGCCGCCTTGGTGCGGCCGGCGGGACTCCAGGACATCGACGCCCTCGTTCGAATCGAGGAGCTTTGCTTCGACCGAGGACGCTTCCGGCAGGACCACCTGCGGTGGATCCTCACGAACGAGCGGGCGGTCACCCTCGTCGAGGACAACGGGTCCGGGCTGACAGGGGTGCTCATGCTCCTGTTCGAGGGACGGGTGTGCCGCGTCCTGTCCGTCGCCGTCGTGCCCGATGCCCGTCGGCGGGGACTCGGGACCCGGCTCATGCAGATCGCGGAGGACGTCGCGATGGAACGCGGTTGCGCATCGGTCCGGCTCGAGGTGAGCACGCAGAACCTCGCCGCGATCGAGCTGTACCGCGGGCTTGACTACAAGCTCGACGGCCACCTGCCGCGGTACTACTCCTGGGGCGAGGACGCCTTCAGCATGCACAAACCCGTCCGGGAGGCGACGCCGGCCTCAATCGCAACCCGAGCGGCGGCCGTGGAAGATTCAACGATTTAAATAAAATTACCTGGATACTAACCGGGCTGCCGTCGCCCTGCAAACGCTTAAGTCGCGGGATTCGTTCCGCCGGGGTCGCAGAGCACCATGTTGCCGATCCCGACGAAGTTCTTCGTGACGTCCGGCAAGGCCGTGTCCAAGATCTCCGACCTGAACGCGTTCGACCAGGCCCTCCTCGCCGGAGGCCTGTCCGAGCAGAACATCGTCTCCGTGTCCTCCGTCCTGCCTGTCGGCGTCCGACAGACGCGCCGGCGCCAGCTTCCGATGGGAGCGATCACGCACTGCGTGCTCGCGCAGCAGCGCGGCGGGGAAGGGGAGACGATCGCCGCGGGGATCGCGTACGGCTTCCGCGACGACAGCCATGGGGGCTACGTCGCAGAAGGACACATGTACGGCACGAAGCGCTCCCTCAAGGAGATCATGGAGTGGAAGATGGGGGAGATGGCGAAGCTCCGAGGGATCAAGTTCCGGAGGATCCACTACCTGATCGAGGAGCTCAGCATCCCGATGGACCACTACGGGGCGTGCCTCGCGGCCCTCGTGTTCATGGTCTAGTCCATGTACGGTGTCGTCGTGTGCCCGCGATGCCGGAAAGCGAAGGGCGTCGACCTCTCGCAGAAGGCGACCGCGTGCCCGTGCGGCTTCGAGATCCATGTCGTGCCCGCGAGAGTGCGTGCGCGGACCTCGATCCCGCGTGAACTCCCGGGCCTCGTGGGCGAAGTGAACGCCGAGATCGCGGGGGGCCTCGCCGCGTATCGGGACGCGGCCCGTCCCCGGAAGCGGCCCCGGTCGAGGAACGTCCACGCCCGGGTCGTCGCATCCGCTGTCCGCGCGGGGGACCGCATGCACAGGATTCGCGCCGCCGCGGAGGGGCTCACGAGGGAGCTCGACGTGTTCTCCCTCGACGATTGGCGGGAGGTACTCGGAGGGCTCGGGCTCGTCGAGGCGGAGGAGGCGCTCCAGGAACTCCTGAAGGGGAACGTCGTGTACGAGCCGCGGCCCGGTTTCTTCCGCGCGGTCCCGGCTATTCCTTAGCCGTCTGCGCCCGGCGGCGTTCCCGGCGCGCCCTCCGTCGGAGGTCCTCCGGGAGCGAGTTTGGCAGGAGCTCGCCGTACACGTACAGGAACACGACGAGCGCGAACCCTGTGGACGTCAGCCCGGACACCGCGCTCCAAGGGTTCGGCACCCCCAACAGGAAGGGGAACAGGAACGCCGCGTGGGCGTAGCGCACGGCAACCGCCCGGCCGAGGGCACGCCACAGGTCTCCCTGCGCGGCCCCGAAGCCGATTAACGCCCCCGTGTCCACGTTCACTAGGGAGAGGCTCACGGAGAAGATTGCGAACGTCGCGAGGAACTCCGGGACCGTGAGGATCTGCTCCGCAGACCAGTAGATCGTCGCCGCGGCCGCGGTCGACGCCGCGCCGGCGCCGAGGGCGACGCCGTAGAACGTGGTGTCGGAGCGGCCCCGGTACCCTTTCCGGTTCAGGTACACGACCTTGAAGAGCTCCTCGACGAGGAACACGCCGCCGACGACGAGCAGGGAAGACGCGAAGTCTCTCCGCGGAAGCGCGAGGCTCAGCACGCTCGCAAGCACGCCGAAGATCATCCCGACGGCGAGGGAGCCGAACACGCGGCGGTCGTCAAAGAGGGTGAAATCGACCTTCGGACGGTCGAACCGCCGGAGGGAAAGCCATAGGAGGGCCAAGGCCGGAGCGACCCCGAGTGCCATCGAGACGAAGAAGTCGACCTGGGACGGCATCGGCGGTTCCTCACGGGCCGGCGCATACTTAAGCGCCGTGCACCCCTTGTATCAGGCCTGACAACGAGGTCGCCGGGTTTATGTGCCGACCCGCGGGATGGAAACGACGACATCGATGCCCGGGAAACAGGCCCGGGCCCTGTGCCCCGTCTGCCAGGAGCCGCTGCCCCCGGACGAGACGGAGTGCGACAACTGCGGGGCCTTCGTCATCGACGAGGCAGTCGTCCGCCTCAGCCGAGCCTTCGGTCTCGATCGCGAGAAGGCCCTCCAACTCGTCGACGCGGGGTTCCGACACCCCCGACAGCTCCACGACCGCGACGTCGCCGGTGTCCTCGAACGCCGGGAGAGCGGACTCCTGTTCATCTGCACGAACTGCGGGAGCTTTGTCGCGGGGAAAGACAATCGGTGCACGCGGTGCCACGTCGAATTCGAGGCGGAGGAGGAGCCTGCGTGGTCGGGGGAACGGGACATCCTCGACCTCGTCCTCTGTCCGAACTGTGGCGCGGACAACACGCCGGACTGGGAGGAGTGCGAGATCTGCGGCGAACCCTTGCGGGCCGGCCCCCCACGGCGGGCCGAATCGAAACCCTCGCGGCCCGGACCGGTCCACCCGAAGGAGCCGACCGAGCCGTTCGATGACCATTCCCGGATGCTCACGGAGCTCGATGCGCTCCTTGCGGTCGAGGACGAACCGCCTCCCGACCCCGGCTCCGGACCCTCCGAGGACGATCCGGGCCGCCGGGCGCCCGGGAGACCCATCCCCGACGAGCCGAGCGAGCCCCCTGCGCCCCGGGAGCGCCCGGGAGACCCACCCCCGCATGCCGAGCCGATGTCGCGCGCACCGATCCGCGCGGGTCGCGGCGTGGTCCGCTCCCCGAAGTCCGTGCGCCTCGTCCGCCATGCCGCGGACCTCCGGGGCCGCCGCAGACGGCTTCCCGGCGCGGACCGCCCCGCGCGCGAGGCGCCCACGGGCGAGAAGTTCGCGGATCCCGTCGCGCCCGGCGTCCTCGCGGCCACCGCGGCTCTGATCGCAATCCAAGCTTCGGGGGGAGCGGACGAAATCGCCTGGGGCCTCGCCTTCGCGACCGCGATGCTCGTCGCCTACGGCCTCGCCACCTCGTTTCCATCGAGGATCGGGAAGGCGACTCGGATCGACGGACTTCTCCTCCTCGCGGGGGTCGCCCTCGGCATCGGGGCACCGTGGGTGTTCTCCCTCTCGCCGGGGGCGGGCACGCTCGCCGCGGCTCTCCCCGCCGTCCCGCTCGCGCTCTCGACCCGGCGCCTCGCGGGGACACCGGCCCGGTCGTTCCTGTCCGCCGCAGCCGGAGCGGTCCTCGTCGCCCTCGCACATGCCGCGGCGACCCGCGCGGCGATCTCGCTGGCGGCGGCGTGGCCCGTCGGCGTCGTCGCGGTGAGCGCGTGGCCGGCGGTCATCGCGCTCACGGATGTCCGCCGTGCGCTCGCGTCGAGGAACCTCCGCGGGGAGCTGCTCGAGGCGGAACGCCGCATCGAGCGGCGCGACTACGCGGCGTCGGCCGAGTCATACGACCGCGCGATCGCCCTCGCGGGAGGCGGCACGGGGAGCGGCGACCTCCCCTGGTACGGGAAAGGGGCGACCCTCGTCATGCTCGGGAGGTACGAGGAAGCCCTCCGGGCGATCGACCACGCTCTGGACATCAATCCCCGCAACGAGGTCGCCTGGCTCAACAAGGGGAACGCCCTCGCGAAGCTCGGACGGCAGGTCGATGCGCTCCGGTGCTTCAACGCGGCGATCAAGGTCAACCCGGACTACGAGGTCGCGTGGAACAACAAAGGGAACGCCCTCGCGCGCCTCGGTCGATTCGAGGAGGCGCTCCGGTGCTACGAGCGCGCCCTCGGTGTCGACCCGGGGTACCGTGGGGCGTGGGTGAACAAGGGCTACGTCCTCGCGAAGCTCGGACGGTTCGACGAGGCCGCCTCGTGCGCGGACCGCGTGCTCACGCTCCGGGACCGGACGCGGCTCGAGCCCGCGTAGGGAATCTGCGCGGCCATTACTGGTTTCGAGAACCGTCCCATACGGTTAATAAAGGACGGAGGCCAAGGCAGGGCCGGGGCGGAGTCCCTTCGGATGCCTCGGATCCTCGACAAGATCGGCCTCGATCGTCTCGCGGACAAGGAGCTGAAGATCAGCCTCCTGTGCCCGTACTGCAAGTCGACCCGGATCGGGCTCGACGCGACGAGGAGCACGAAGGACTGGCGGGGGATCGATTGTCCGAAGTGCGGCGCACACGTCATGCTCGACAGCATGAGCCTCGTCGTCGTCAAGGAGGCCGTCGCCGCGAGCCGGCCCTGATCATGCGCGCCCGAGCATGAGGGCCGCGAAGACCTTCGCGTCGGCAACGAGGTTGTCCACGCGCGCGTACTCGTCGACGTTGTGCGCGGTCTGATCCGTCGTCTGCCACACCGCGACGGGGAAGCCTTTTCGCCGGAAGGGGGCCGCGACGGTGCCGCCGCCGATCCCCACAAGCCGCGGCCGGAGGCGTCGGACCGCCTGGAGGACGCGAGACAGCTCGACGACGACCGCCGCATCGCCCGGCGTGGGCGGGCTCGACTCCTCCTGGACGACGTCCACCGTCGCCTGCACGCCGAACGTCCGCGAGGTCTGCGCCGCGAGCTCCCTCGCAACGCGGACGACGTCCTTCGTCCTCACCGAGGGCAGGACGCGACAGTCGAAGTACGCCACGTCCTCTCCGGGGATCGTGTTCACGTTCGGCACGTTGGCCTCCTTCTTCGTCGGCTCGAACGTCGAGGTCGAGGGGCGGAACCTCGCGTCCGAGCCCGGGAACCGCTTCGGGAGGGTCGCGTCGATCAGAGTGAGGAGGAACGCGCCCGCGCGGTGCGCGTTGGCGCCCTGGTCCGGGCGGCTCGCGTGCGCCTGCTTCCCGCGCACGGTCGCGCGGAGCCAGAGGAGGCTCTTCTCCGCGACCTCGATCTCGTCGCCGTCCGAGGCGCCGCGGTCGGGCACGAGAAAGGTGTCCTTCGCTCCAAACAGGCCCTGCTCAAGGAGGAACTTCGCGCCATGGCCACTTCCCGTCTCCTCGTCTGCGACGAATGCGAGACCGATCGACCGTCCCAACGTCGCACCTGCATCGAGGACCGCCCGGTACGCCCCAAGGACCGCCGCGACCGCTTGGCCGTTGTCCTCGGTGCCGCGCCCGTAGACCCGGCCGTCCATGAGCTTCGGCTTGAACGGGTCCACGCGCCACGCGGGGGCATCGCCGGGCGGCACAACGTCGAGATGGCAGAGGAACCAGAGCCGATTGCCCTTCCCGGACCGGACGACGACGTTCGGGCGCTTCCCGCCCGGCACGCGATCGTCCGGCGCATCGAACCGCTCCGGCTTGAGCCCGAGGTCCTTGAGCCACCCGCGAACGAGGTCGGCCTTCTTTCCTTCCCCCTCCCCTCCGTTCGCGGGCCCGATCGCGCGGACGCGGCACAGGTCGAGGAGCGAGGCGACGAGTTCGTCCTTCGACTTGTCGATCCGCTTGAAGACATCTTCCGTGGCCACCGCGGGTCCATCCGTCATGGCGTCGATAAAGGTTCCCCAGGCGGCGTCATGGGGCCCATTGCCCCGGGTCCACGGGCTGCTTGAGGTCGAACTCGTTCCCGTCGGGGTCGACGAAGCAGCAGAGCCACTCCCCCCACGGCTGGCGGATGGGCTCGGAGAGGAAGCGGACCCCGTGGGCGACGAGCCGTTCGTGGTCCGCAGAGATGTCCGAGGTCAGGAACGTGATCCCCGTCGGCCCGGGCTCCGTCCCACCGCCGAGGTCGCAGAGATGCACGCGGCTCCGCGGCCGCGCAGGTCCGAGCTCGATCCAGTGGCCCGGGGCCTCCGGCGTGCCTCCGCCATCCGGAGCCGCGTCCATGGGGCCGATGTACGCCACCTCCAGTCCAAGCACGTCGCGGTACCACGCAATCGCCGCGCGTCGGTCCGCGACGACGACCGCGACGGTGTCGATCCCGGTAACCGTCATAGTGTGACCGGTCCGGACATACGCGTGAGGGCCTAACTACCTGGTCGGTTCACCGTTCCGCGGCGCCCCGGCCGTACATCTTGTGGTACCACTCCATGACCTCGTGGTCGGAGATCCGGTCGACGTGTTCCCCGACCTCGAGTTCGTTCTCCTCCTCCCAGGCATCGACGATCCGTCGCGCGGACGCCTCGCCCTGGAACTCCGTGACGACGAACTCGTGCTTCCGGCGACGCGCCTTGAAGGCGGCGATCATCTCCGTGCCGTCGAAGACGACGTAGCAGTATCCGGAATGGAACCGCTCGACGATTTCGGACCGAAGGAACAGGAAGAGGTTGTCCATCGGGGTGAGGACGAACTTCCGGTGGAACGAGGCGTCCTCGAGGTCCCCGAGGTCGTCCTTGAGCACCCAGTACACGGTCCGCTCCCCCCGAACAAGAAAGCCCTTCGCGAGCCAGCCCTCGGCCTCGAACTCGCGGAGCCGCTCGCGGATCTCTGCCATCCTGTACTCGAACCGCGTGTAGGCGGCGAGCGCCTCCGCGGAGGTCACGCCCAGGCTCAGGAGGAGTCGGCGGAGGACTTCCTTCCGCGCATCGGCCCGCGTCGTCTCCAAGCCTTCGACACGCCGGTACCGGTGGTCCGGGTCCCGGGTCACGTGCGAGCCCTCGTGGAGCTTCCGGAGCGCGGCCGCGGTGGCCGCCGGGGTGAGATCGGACAGGGAGAGGAGACGGGGGCGGGAGATTGGCCCTTCCGTCGCGACGAGACCGAGGACGTGCTTCATCTCCTTCGCGAGGCGCGTCGCCTTCGCGGCCTTGTACAGCCGCAGGTCATCCTCCGTGCAGTATGACCAGTACCCGGGGATCGCGAGGCCTTTCGCGAGGATTCCCTGGCGGTGCAGCCGCTCGAGGGGCACGAACTCCTTCGTGCGGAGCCGCGCCGCGAGGTCGGATCGCAGGCTCCCGAGCGCCTTCGCCGCGGCGACGGGGTCGCGGAACTGCCCGTCCGGGGAGAGCCCCTGCTTCCGGAACACGTATGCAAGGAGGACCGCCCTGTCGAAGTCCCGCGGCACGATCGGCCCGCACGCGAGGAAATCGCCGAGCCGCACGAAGCCCGCGTCGGTCCACGGGGACAGATCCTCGACCTCGGGGACGTCCTTCCCGAGGATGCGCGTCACGCGCAAGATGTCGACGCCGCGGACGCGGTAGGCGCCCATCATCCGGTCGAGCGCGGCGACCGCTTCGTCGAGGTGCTCCGGGGACACGAGGTCGAGTTCGCGGACCTCGATGCAGCCGCTCATCTCCCAGATCTCGGCGAGCCCGACGAGATCCCCGTCCTTCACGAGTGGGAAGAACCAGCCCTCGCCGTACTTTGCGGCGATCTGCGCCCAGAGCGGCTGTGTCCACGGATCAAGCAATGAGAGCACCCGCATCGGATCGCGGCCATGCTCCGCGGACGCTTTGCGGAGGTCGGGGAGATCCTCCTTGAGGACGATCATCTCCGATTCCGACTTCCCCGTGACCAGGACCCGCGCGATCGCGCCTCGCTCCTCCAGGCGATCGAGGAGGACCTCCAGGTCCTCCCATTCGAACCGCCCCCACTCCCGGATCCCGGAGAACGGCACCGGTCCGTACGCGGCGAGGAAACGGAGGACGATCGTCTCGACCGCGTCCGGGACCTCCTTGTCCGGCGGCTCGAACGCGACGTACAGATTCCGGGACGTCCAGCCATCCCCCTGGAACTTCCGGATCACGTAGACGTCCTCGTCGAGCTTCGCAAGCGCCTCCTTGATCTTCTCCTTGTCCGCACGGACCTTCGCCGCGACGCCGTAGAGGTCGATCCCGTCCGACGACCGCACGGCATCGAGGACCTCGGCCTCGAACTCGGTGAGCGGCCTCCGCGGGAACGCGGACAGGAACAGGGGTGCGTCCTTCGCGCGCACGTACCGGACGCGTCCGTTCAGGAAGCGACCTTCGAGGATCTGCCCCTTCTCCCGCCGCGCCAGCCAGTCCGCGTAGTCGAACGCGGTCGTGTGGTTCCAGATGTCGAGGACCATCCCCGCCTCGAGGAACCGATCGAAGTACTCGTCGGCCGCCTCGAGGCCGAACTGCTTCCCGAGGAGGAAGGACTTCACCTGGTCCTCGTCGAACACCTCGCGTGTCTCGTCCTTTCGCTGGAGCTTCTGGAGGTCCCGGGTGAGCATGTACTGGAACTCCTCGCCGACGAGGAAGTGCCCGGAGGAGACGCTGCCTTCCTGTTCAAGGTCCCGGAGGGCCTCCTCGAGGAGCTCGACCTCCAGGTCGAGGGCGACGGAGAGCTCCTGCGAGGTCTGCGGCCCGTCGATCTCGAGCCGCTTCTGGATCAGGGTGTCGAGCGCGTCCTCGAAGGCCGCCCGCGTCGGCTGTCGGGCGACGTACACGGTCTCCTCGACGCCGCGGCGGACGAGGACGTACGCTCGCTCAAGCTTCCGCAGGGCCTCGTTCAGGTCGCCCTTCTCGAGTTTCGTGAGCCGAGCGAGGTCCCTGTGCGTCCGTGGCGCCTCGCGGATGAGCTCGAGGATCGCTTGTTCCGCAGGACGGAGCCGGGGCTTCCGCGCGTACACGGCGACGTACTGGGGCACTCGGTCCGTCAACGCCCAGTGAATCCCCTTCGAGGTCCAGACGCTCTCGACGAGGCCCTCCGCCATGAGTTCGCCGGACCACTTCCGGATTTCCGGGAACGACGCATCCGCGACCTGGAACACGCTGCGTCCCTTCTGCTGGAGCAGGTTCGCGTCGCCGACACGGTCGAGGTAGGCGAGGATGTCGGACTTCCTCGCGACCTTCGGGAGCTTGCGGCGGAAGTACTCCTGAATCTCGGAGTCCTGGAACTGAATCGCGCTGATCTGGTCTGCGGGCATCACGCGCTTGAGGACCTGGCGGTGGAGTTCGCGGAGGAGAGCGGAACGGTCCTCCATGAGCACGAGGTCGGAGACGCCCTGGAGCACGACGTTGTGGGCGAACGGGGACGGGAGTTTGCTGAACTCGCTCGTCCGCACCGCGATCTCGCCTGTCTCGATCCGCTGCAGGACCTCGCGCGCGTGTCCGAGGTCCATGACGTCGTGGAGGATCTCGTTGTACGTCTCCTTGACGACGGGGAAGTCCTCGATCTCATGGAGCCAGTCGAGGACCCTCTGGGACCGGAGCTGCTGCCGGCCGATCGAGACCTCACGACCCTTGTAGCTCCGTAGGATCATGAACGCGCGGGTCGCGCAGTGCCGGAAGCGCTGCTTGAACAGCTCCGTGTTCTTGACGGCCCGCCGGAGGAGGCCCTCGAGGGCGTCGCTCGCGACGAGCTTCGCGATCCCGTCGAGCTCGATATTCTTCGGCACGGTGAGCATGAAGTTGTCGTCCGTCACGCTCACGCGCACGTTCGTCCGGTGCGCCTCCGTGATCGCGAACGCGTACGCCCGACTCAGGGCGTCGTTCACGCGGCGGCCGAACGGGAAGTGGAAGATCAGGTTCCGGGCGCCCTTGACGTCGATGTACCCCTCGATGAGCAGCTGGCGATCCGTCGGGAGGTCCGGGATCAGCGCCTCCTGCTCCTGGATGTAGGAGACGAGGGACTGGGCCGTGCCCGCGTCCACGCGGTACTCCTCGATGAGCCACCGGCGCGCGGCGGCCTCACCGTCCGCCCGCGCCTTCGCGGCGAGGTCGCGACGGAACGCGCCGACGGCCACGGAAAGATCGAACGACCGCGGGAGCATCTCCCCGGTCCAGGAGGGGACCGTTGGCCGGCGGCCCGACGCGTCCTTCACGTACACGGACGTCCCGCGGGCGCGGACGAACTGGTGCGTGCGGCCGCCGAGGACGAAGATGTCCCCCGGGCTCAGGTACTCCACGAACTTCTCGCTCAGGTCGCCGAGGGGTGAACCCCGCTCCGAGTACACGTGGTACGTCCCCTCCTCGGGAATCGTCCCCACGTTCGTGAAGTAGATCATCCGGGTGCCCTTCTTCTTCCCGAACCGCTTCTCCTCCTCGTCGTACCAGATCTTCGCGAACACTTTGATGTCCGGGTTTCTCGAGGAGAGGTAGTCGAGCACGGCGACGAAGTCCTTCTTCGTGAGGTCGTGGAAGGAGTATGAACGCCGGACGACGGCGTACGCGTCTTCGAGGTCCCATCGACGCTCCATCGCCATCCCGACGATCGTCTGCGCGAGGACGTCGAGAGGGTTCCTCGGGATGTCCACGCGGTCGATCCGGGCGTCGTACGCGGCCTTCGCGAGAGTCGCGCACTCCATGAGGTCCCACGGCTCGAACGCGATCATCCGGCCTTTCGCCGTCTCGCCGTACGCGTGGCCGGCGCGGCCGATCCGCTGGAGCCCTTTCGCGACGCTCTTCGGGGAACCGATCTGGACGACGAGGTCGATGTATCCGATGTCGATCCCCAGCTCGAGAGAGGTCGACGAGACCGCCGCCTTGAGCTCCCCGTTCTTGAGCTTCGCCTCGACATCGAGCCGGGTGTCCTTCGAGAGGGACCCGTGGTGAGCCTCGAGGTTCTCAACCCCGCGCTCCTTGAGCTTGAAGGAGACGTGCTCCGTCCCGCTGCGGGTGTTCGTGAAGATGAGGGTCGTCCGATGCGCGTCGATGAGCTCGCTCAGGAGGTCGTACATCTTCGCGTTCGCGACCTCCATCGGCACGGCGGTGATGTCCTTCACCGGGCACATCACGGAGAGGTCGAGAGACTTCCGCGTGTCGACCTCGACGATGTGCATGTCGCGGACCTTGCCGTCGTGGAACCCGGCGAGGAACTTTGCCTCCTCCTCGATCGGCGCGATCGTCGCGCTCAGGCCGATCCGCACGAAGTCCTTCCCGCCCTGCTCCCGGAGCCGCTCGAGGCAAACGGCGAGGAGGGTTCCCCGCTTCGAGGAGCATACCTCGTGGATCTCATCGAGGATCACCCACTCCACGTCCGCGAACCTCTCGCGGAACTTCGGCGTGCTCAGGATGATTGCGAGGCTCTCCGGGGTCGTGATGAAGATGTGGGGCGGACGGCGGACCTGCCGCTGGCGCTCCTGGGCGGTCGTGTCCCCCGACCGCACCGCGACCCGGATTTCGGGAGCGGGCTTGCCCTCCCGCTCCGCGAGATCCGTCATCTCCCGGAGCGGGGTGTCGAGATTCCGATTGATGTCGTTCGCGAGCGCCTTGAGAGGCGACACGTAGACGCAGTAGATCCGATTCTCGAGTTCTCCGCGGAGCTGTTTCGCGTACAGCTCGTTGATGATCGAGAGGAACGCGGTGAGGGTCTTGCCGCTCCCTGTGGGGGACGACACGAGGACGTTTCTCCGAGCGTGGATGAGCGGGACCGCATATGCCTGCGGCTCCGTGAGGCCCGTGAACTTCGACCCGAACCAGTCCCGGATCAAGGGCTCGAGGAGGTCGAGGACCGCCTGCTTGGTTGCCGCTTTCGTCACTCTATG
>Ga0154849_122_pt1 | contig 13751 bp, 16 predicted proteins | sample Rifle2008BG16ft_FD_105577 | JGI IMG/M metagenome (GOLD analysis project Ga0154849, IMG submission 105577) | Euryarchaeota archaeon RBG_16_67_27 | reverse complement strand
CCGGACAACGACGAGGTCCCCCTCGCGGATCCACATCCGTTTCTTGAGCTTGCCCGGGATCCGCCCGAGGCGGCTCTTCCCGTCCGCGCACATCACGCGGATTCGGGACGCCCCGAGGAGCTGGTCCGCAATCCCGAAGATCTCGCCCTCCCTCGCCCGCGGCATGCGGACGCGGAAGACCTCTTCCTCCGGCATCGGGATGACGATACCGGAGGCCCGCTTTAAACGTTTCCTGGGAGTCCGGCGTCATCATCGGGACTTCGTCGCGGCCTCGGGGACGGTCGGGCCTTCGACGCGCTCCGCGCTCACCGGCACGTACGCATAGGGCACGGGCGTCCGCTCGAAGAACGACGCATCGACGACATCGACGCCCTCGGGGACGTCGTACTCGACGTCGTCGACGAATCCGAACCAGTACACGACGGCGCCGTCCCCGAACATCTCGCTGTACGGGGTCAGCTGCTTCCGGATGTGCCGCTTGATCTCGTACGGGTCCCCGAAGGTCGCCTTGGACTCGATCCAGTACTTCTTCGTCCCGTTCATGTCGATCGGCCGGTGGAGGAGGGTGTCCGGGGTCTTGTCGTACTTCGCGCGGAGCTGCTTCTCCGTCTCGTACGTGAGGCCGCGCGCGTCGAGCCAGGTGTGGAGCTTCGCCTCGCCCCAGTGGCCGCGGGCGTACTGCCGCGCGGTGCCCTCTGGGGAGTAGACGATGTCCGTCCGGCGCGCCTCCTCGAGGTCCCTCCCGAGCCGGCGGTCCCGGACCTGGTCGATCTCCGTGATCATCTTCCAGAACTGTTTCCGCGACGTCTTCCGTTGCTCGAGGATCATCAACGCCGTGAGGATCGGAGGGAAGTCGAACTTCCGCGCGACCTCGACGAACGACGCCCCGTTCTGCCACATCCACGCGAGGCGCCGGGCCTGCGCCTTCACGCGGTAGAACTTCCGCGTCGTGTCCCGCACGACGCGCTGCGTGTAGACGACAAGGAGGAGTTCCTTGTCGTAGCCGACGTTCTCCGCCAGGAAGTCGATGTCCTCTTGCGTCGCGAGCTTGCGATAGAGGTCCTGGTACTCACTCAATTTCATCGATACGCCACGGAATGTGAAAGGACAGTGAAGGGAATTGGCCGCGCAAACCGGACGAAGCTACTTAAAGGTTTGCGGGTCGTGGGGACCTCGGGTCCGCCGGGGACCCGTCGACCTTCGACGCAGGTCGGTCCCGGAGCGCCCGGGGAATGACTAAATAGCAGCGGAGGATAGAATCCGCGGTCGCGGATGCGGACCGACATCTCGAAGATCATCAGCGACGCGGCATACCAGACGTACGAGCGCCGCCTGCTCCACCGCGTCAAACAAGGCGCCGTCCCGAAGCACGTCGCGGTGATCATGGACGGGAATCGGCGGTTCGCGAGGGAGCTCGGTCTCGGGAACGCCGCGGACGGGCACGACCGCGGGCGGGACAAGCTCGAGGAACTCCTCGAGTGGTGCCTCGAGGTCGGCGTCCGCATCCTCACCGTGTACGCGTTCTCGACGGAGAACCTCGCCCGGCCGACGGACGAGGTCCGCTATCTCATGCGCCTGTTCGCGGAGAACTTCCGGAAGGTCGGGGACGACAAGCGCGTCCACGAGCACCGGATCCGCGTGAGCGTCTTCGGGAACCGCGACCTCCTGCCGACGGAGGTGAGGTCCGCGATCGACTATGCGGAGGCGCGGACGAAGGACTACGACGCGTACCGGTTCAACCTCGCGGTGGCCTACGGCGGTCGCGAAGAGATCCTGAACGCGATCCGCGACGTCGTGCGGGACGCGCGGGACGGGAAGGTCGCGCCCGAGCAGATCGACGAGAAGTTCTTCTCCCGCCGACTGTACACCGCAGACCTCCCGGACCCCGACCTCGTGCTCCGGACGAGCGGGGAGGAGCGGATCTCGAACTTCCTCCTCTGGCAGCTCGCGTACTCCGAGCTCTACTTCGTCGAGGTGTACTGGCCCGGTTTCCGGAAGATTGACTTCCTCCGGGCCCTGCGCTCGTACCAGCTCCGCCAGCGGCGGTACGGCGCGTAGGCGCACAATCTATAAGCGGGGCGGCTCGTTCCCGCGACCCGTGAAGGGTGAAGTCGTCTATTTCCGCTTGTTCGACACCGGAGCGAGTGTGGACGTCGCCGAGATCCGTCGTCGCGCGGATTCGGAATTCATCTCCGGCCGCGCGCCGTCCGAGCACGCGGCTCCGAGGTACGCGAGGTTTCCCGAACCCCTCCTCGTGACCGTCGACCGGAGGACGCTCGAGACGAGCCGGGGTCTGCTCACCCTCGACATGTCCGCGCGCCTTTATGCGGTCGGAGCGATCGCGGTCACCCTCCGCGCCGCGTTCGACGTGCCGTCGATCCGGGATCTCATCCCGTTCGCGGGGCTCCGGATCCTGCGCGACGGGACGCCGGAGACCCTGGACGAGTACTGCGGCCGGATCGCGACGCGAATCGAGGAGGACCTCGTCCCATACATGCGCGACTCCTATGACGTCCGGGTCGATCCTGAGGCGTACCTCGCGTACTGCGTCACGGAACCGGACGTCCCGACGCGCCTGTACGTCGACGCGAGGCGGGCCGAGGTCACCGCGCTCCTCGCTGCGGATCCCCGGCCCGACGACATCAGCGACGAGGAGGTCGCGGACACCTGGAAGAACTGGTTCTCGTACTACAAGGACGACCTCGTCGTGATCGAGTGGGACGCGGCGCTCGTCATCGAGCCGACGGGAAAGTACGAGGACACCCTCGCGGCCTTCGAGATCGCGAACCTCCAGCTCCTCGAGCTCCGGACCTACGACGCGTACCTCGACAAGGTCATCGACAAGGCGTACGACGACCTCGATTCCTTTTTCTCGCGGGGCGGCGTCCTACGGAGCGGGCGGGAAATGGTCAAGGAGCTCGCGGACGTCCGGATGGACCTCGGTGAGGTGACGGACGAGGTCGAGAACATCTCGAAGTTCTTCGGGGACTGGTTCCTCGGGAAGGTGTACATCGGGTGCGCGAGGAAGTTCGAGCTCGAATCCTGGCGCCGCATCGTGAATGACAAGATGCAGGCTCTGAGCGAGATCTACCACGTCGCTCAGGCGGAGGTCGAAAGCCGCCGGATGTTCTTGCTCGAGGTGCTGATCGTCCTCCTCTTTGCCGTGGACCTCGTCCTGATCTTCTACCTCGGCTGACGCCTCGGACGCGCGGTCCGGAGAGGCGCGCCACAGGTCGGGCAGTCGTCGTGCCACTTCGGCCATACCGTCCGGCAGCCGGTGCAGCGGTACGACCACGTCCACTGTTCCCGGATCCCGCGCTCCATGACGGGCTCGAACCCGACCCCGAGGGCGCGGGCGACGTTCTGGACGGAATAGTCGTCCGTGACGACGATTGCCTGGACGTCGAGTGCGAGCGCAATCAGGTCGACGTCCGTCGGCGAGAGCCGATGCGCGTCGCCCGTCGCCTCGCTCATCGCCCGCGCACGGCGGAGCGCCTCGGGGCTCGGCCCGCGGATCTCGATCTGGGTCTCGAGAATCGCCTCGAGCTGGGGCGTGAGGCCGTGGCGCCGAATCTCCGGGAGGACGGATGGCGGGACGAGGAGTTCGCCGGGGAACTGCCGGCCCGTGAGGAGAGCGGAGGCGTCGAGCACGCGGCGCACGGCCCTTCCCACGCGGCGGAGGCTTACAAGGCTTCCGCCGGTCTAGCTCACCTGGATTGACCCGAGCACGGGCTTGAACGTCCACCCGCTCGCGTTGTCGAGGATCGACCGGGACAGGTCGAAGTCCAGGGTGAGCGTCGCCTCGCCGCCGCCGGGGAGGTCGAAGGGCGTCGTCGTCTTCAGGATGCCGTCGGGCACGGTCAGGGTCACGCGCTCGCCGTCCGCGAACGTGCCTTCGACCTTCGCGACGACGATGCGGATCTGCGTGTACTTCCCGGCGGGGACGCGGTCGAGCGCGAGGACCTTCGTGAGGTTCCCGAGCTCGATGAAGTCGATCGTCGTCGTCTCGAGCGCGAGGGAGTGCCAGCCGCTCTCCTCGCTCGCGTTCGCCCGGTGCACGCGCACCTCGGAGAACGTCACGTTCACGTGGGCCCACTCCGCGGGTGCGTCCTTCACGAGGACGCGGAGGGTTCCCGTAGACGTCGTGCCCGCGTACCACACGACCCCGGCGAGGACGAGCGCGAGGCCACCCGCTATGGCGAACAGCTTCCGCCGGTCGGCGAGCATGAGGCGTCTCCGAGGCGGCGACAAGGCGTCCGGTCTATAAAGGCGACGCGACGTTCGCGAATCTGAGAACGTCGCCTATGCGGACGCGCCCGCGGGCATGCCGATCGTCGCGTACACCCGGTCGATCGCGACGCGGGCCTCGGCCTCGTCGTGAGTCTTCACGAGGACCTTGCCGCTCTCGTAGAGGGTGAGCTCGGGCTCCCCCTCGACGATCAGCATGACCTTCACGTCGTTCACGCGCAACCCCGCGTCCTGGAGGCGACGCGCGGCGCTCGTCAGGTCGACGCGGGCGGGCGTCTTGAGCGTGGAGATGAACGCGGTCGCGGTGCGGCAGGGACGGAGCAGGTAGTACGTCATCGGGCGGCCTCGGTCGCGGGGGACACGCGAGCGTGGCCGTCCCCCTTGAACTTTTCCGCGGCAACGCCGTCGAGACATCCCCGGACGAGCCGGTCGAGGTCGAGCTTCGCTTCCTCGGCAAGGACGTGCTCGAGCCGCGCCTGCGTCGCCGGGGAGGGCGGCCCGAGGAGGTCGCAGATCTCCGGGCCTTTCGAGACCTCGTACGTGCCGATCACCTTCGCGCGATCGACGATCTCCTGCTTGTCGAAGCCGAACAGCGGTCGCAGAACCGGATGGCGCGCCGCCGCGTCGATCACCCGCAGGTTCGCGAGGGTCTGGCTCGAGACCTGTCCGAGATTCTCTCCCGTGACAAGGACGTCGGCCGACTCGCGGTCCGCGAGCGTGTCCGCCAGGCGGACCATGAGCCGCTTCGTGAGTACGAAGTACAATCGCCGGTCGCACAAGTGTGCGACCTCCGCGAACGCCTCGCCGACGCGGACGACGTACAGGGTCGGAAGGCCGAGGAGGCCGCAAAGGGTCCTCGCCTTCGCCGACGACGCGGCGTCCGTGATCGGCTCCAGGGAGAAGTGCGCGGCGACGAGATCGAGACCCTGTCGCGCCATCAGGTGACCCGCGACGGGGCTGTCAAACCCCCCGCTCAGCAGGAGCACACCGCGGTGGGCCGTGATCACACCCCGACGTACTTCGCGTAGATCGTCCGGGCCTCCGCCTCGTCCGCGACGCCGCGGATCAACGCACGACCGTCCGCGAAGACGGTGACCCGGTGGCCCTCGACGTCCACGAGGAGGACGGATCCCGCGCGCCGTGCCGCCCCGAGGCGACCGAGGCGTGTCCCGAGCGCGTCGAGGTCGACGGGGCCTCGGTGGACGGGGTCGATGGAGATCGTGTCGCTCCCGCATATGGACGCGAGGACCTGCGAGCGCTTCGCGCCGAGGTACTCGCGCTCCCCGCGGACGCACGTCGGGCAGTCGGGCCGCCGGGCGACGCGGATCCGCTGGATCTCCGGGATCCAGCCGTCGACGACGAGGAGGTCGCCGGACGGGGGCTCGCCGAGCAGGAGCCGGAGGACCTCCCCGGCCTGGAGGGACCCCACCTGGGACGAGAGGGCGTTGAAGATCCCCGCGGTGTCGCAGGTCGGGAGGGTGCCCGGAGGCGGGGTCTTCGGCGTGAGACAGCGGAAGCATGCGGTCCGCGGTGGGTGGATCGACATGACCATTCCCTGCGTCGCAATCGCGCCGCCGTACACGAACGGCACGGATCGCGCGACGGCGACCTCGTTCAGGAGGAATCGCGTCTCGAGGTTGTCCGTGCCGTCGACGATCACGTCCGCGGAACGGACGAGGTCCTCGACGGTCCTTGAATGGACGTCCTTAGCAATCCCCTCGATCGCGATGTCCCCGTTCGTCGCCCGGAGGCGCTCTGCGGCGACCTCCGCCTTCGGCCGGTCGACATCCGGCTCCGTGTAGAGGGTCTGCCGCTGGAGGTTCACGAGCTCGACGACGTCGCGGTCGACGAGCCGCAGACGCCCGATGCCCGCGCGCGCAAGGAGGTCCGCGGTCACGCTCCCGAGGGCGCCCAGCCCGATCACGACCGCATGGGCCGCCGCGAACCGGCGCTGGCCCGCCTCGCCGATCTCCGGGAGGACGGTCTGGCGACGGTAGCGGTCGGCGCGGTCCACGGCCGCGATAACGGGCGCGGGGCTTATGGCCTTTTGCGGGAGCGGATCAAGGGAATACGTACGAGAGCCGAAGGCCCGCGCGGAGGTCCGCGACCTCCTTCCGGACGTCCTCGCCACGGAGCGCGCGGACGATGAGGCCGGCAAGTGCCTGCATGTCCTCCTCCTGTGCGCCCATCCGCGTGATCTCGTTCGTCCCGATCCGCCCGACGGCATCGACGATCAGGTTGTTCCGCTCGAGGACGTCCGCATAGGCGTGCGGCGTCAGCCCGAACGCCTCGCGGACCTTCCCGAGATCGACGTGGAGCTGGTGGCTCCCCGTGTACCCGAGGGACGCGAACTTCACGGGGAAGCCCCAACGGTCGAGCTGGCCTCCGAGGACTTTGCCGTTCGCGATGACCTGTCTCGCGTACGCGCTGCCGAACGCGCGCATCTCCTGCAGGACCTGCGCGGTCGCGGCGATCCGGTTCCAGTGCGCGTTGTCCTGGAGGTGCCACGTGAGGTTCGACATCGCTCGCTCGAAGACGTCCGTGCGGTTCGCGAGGAAGATCCCGCCCTGGGGCCCGGGGAACGACTTGTGCGTGCTCGCGCTGAGGACGTCGACGCCCTCGATCATCGGCTTCTGGAACTCCCCGCCCGCGATGAGGCCGAGGACGTGAGACGCATCGTAGCCCAGGAGCGCGCCGACATCGTCGCACGCCCCGCGGAGCCATCGAAGGTTGTACGGGAACAGGATGAAGCTCGCGCCGACGAGGACGAGGCGCGGACGGGTCTCGAGGATCCGGTCCGCCGCGGCCTTCGCGTCGACGTTCCACGCGGCCTCGTCGAACGGGAGGAAGTCCACCTGGAGCCCGAGGTGCTCCGGGAGGTATCCGGGCATGTACCCGTCGTAGCCGCCGTGCTTCGCGCCGACGACGAGGATCCGGTCGCCCCGACGGGTGCACGACGTCAGCAGGAGGAAACCCGCGAGGTGGCCGGACAGGGGCTTGAGCGACGCATGGGCCGCGGTGAAGACCTCCCGCGCGAGGCGTTCCCCGAGCGCCTCGACCCGGTCCGTGTACCGCGTGCCGCGATACGCGTTGCCCACCACGCCGGAGACGTCGATCCCGGGGAGGGTGTACCGGTGGGCGAGGTCCGACGCGAGGAGGTTCCGCGCCTGCTCGCTCATCACGTTCTCGGACGGCTGGATGTTGATCGCCTCATGGAGACGCCAGCGGTCATGGGACCGCACGAGGTCCTCGAGGTCATCCACGTCCGAGGTATCGCGGGCCGCGTATAAACCGAATCTCAACCCCGCGGCGGTCAGTTGTACAGATTGAACTCGTCCTTCTCCGGGGAGGAGTCCCACTCCCCCTCGGTGTCCTCGAAGACCGCGTTGAAGAGCGCGTTCACGATCTCGCGGAGCTGCTGGAGCTCGGTGCGAAGGCGCTGGATTTCCTGAAAAATCTCCTCGTTCGTCTGAGCCATCGCAGCTTCTCCTCGTTCTTATCTCAGGGTAGGTTCTTATCCCTTTGCCTTCGGTTCTGGTTCCTAATTCTCGGAACGGTGCGGTCGTGTCAGTGGCGTCGCGGACCCCGGTCGCCACGGTCGCCGCGATCCCGATCGCGCCCGCCCCGACGGTCCCGGCCTCCTGGGCGCCCGTGGCCCCGCCGGTCGTCCCGCCGCCCTCCGCCTCCGCGATCCCGGCCGTCACGCCCGCGGTCCCGATCGCCCCGGTCCTCCCGCCGCTGGCGCTCCGCGACGACGCCCGCGCCGAGTTCCGAGGCGGGCGCGCTGAGCCGGAGGTCGCCGTAGTCCTGCGTGATCTTCCGTCTCTCCGTGCGCTCGCAGTGCAGACAGAAGAGGTCCCGCTCCCGGACCTCGAGGGGACCGCGGCACTGGGAGCACATCGCTCGCACGACGCCGAGGATCGGCTCCGCGGTCGTGAGCTGGAGGGACGGCTTGACCTGGATCACCTTCGCGCGGATGATGTCGCCGAGGCGGAACATGTCGCGGATGTCCTCCGTGTACGCCTCGGACACGTTCGAGATGTGAATCGTGCCCTCCGCCTCCCCGCTGATCTGCCGCGTGCGCCCGTGGACCGCGCCGACCGTCGCCGTGGCCATCATCTGCCGGATGTCGTCGACGACGCCGTAGACGACGTCCCCGACCTTGAGCGCCGCGGGCGGGTTGAACGCCCGGACCTTCGCGATCCGGTTCGCGTGGTCGAGCCACAGGACCCCGGGCATCGATGCCAGAATCTGGCCGTCCCGCTCGTACGTGCCCTCGCCCGCCTCGAACTCCTCCGCGACGGCGACCTGGTCGCCGGGGAGGACGAGCTTCGGTTGCTCCATGTCCCCGCTCTCCGTGCGACGGGCCGAGAGGGCCCGGCGTATTTATCCCTTCGCTGCGTCGACCCGCAGGAGGACGACGGGGATCCGCTCCCGGTCCCGGCGGTGGAACGGGAACGACCGCGGGATCGGGAACGCATATTCCAGGCGGTCCGTGACCCTCGCGCCCCGGGACCGGATCCGGCGCACGACGAACGCCTCCGCCTTCGCGTTGTGGAATCCGTACACGACCCGCCCGACCTCGAGGGCACGGTCGAGAAACGGGAGGTCGGCGTGTCGCCGCTGGGCGCCGAACGGCGGGTTCATCAGGACGGTGTCGAACGGCCCCGAAACCTCTCGGACGTCGGCCACGCGCCACGCACCCGGGACGCCGACCCGCTGCGCGTTCCGCCGGGCGACCTCGATGGCCTCCGGGTCCACGTCGACCCCGACGACGTCCGCCGCGCCGAGGAGCCCCGCAGCGATCCCGAGCACGCCGTTCCCGCACCCGGGGTCGAGCACGCGCCGCCCCTGTAGGTCCCCGCGGGCCAGGGCCATGTACGCGACCTCCGCGGCGATTCCCGCGGGCGTCGGGTACTGTTCGATCTCGGGACGCGGGCGGGGGACCGGCTCGAGGCCTTGCAGAACCCGCTCGAGGTCGGACTTCTTCGAGTGTCCACCCCCCGGGCCGGGAGCCTCACTCCTCGAGGGGGGACATCTCGCGGCGGCTCGCGTCCGCACCCTTCGAGGTGATCATCGCGGTGAACTCAGCGATCCCGTGCCAGGAGATCGTGACGAAGCCCTCCGCCTCGAGCTGCCGGATCTCCCTTTGCAGGTCGTCGTCGTTCAGGCCCCTGAGGATCTCGAAGAACTGGTTCTTCCGGAGGCCCATCATGCCCCGCTTCGCGAGGATGAACAAGAGTTTCTCCCGGAGCCCGCGGTCGACGGCACGGGCGTGCTCCTGGCGGACCGCGCGGTCGACGATCTCGATCGCGAGGGCGTTGAACGCGTCCTCGACGAACTCCCCGGTCTTCGCGCTCGTCATCACGAACGGCGCGCCGAACGGCTCCGCGACCTTGCGGATCTCCTCCTCGGAGAACGCGCGGCGATCGATCAGGTCCTTCTTGTTCACGATGATGTACGCAGGCACGTCCCCCGCGATCTCGAGGGCCGAGGGGAGCCACTCGTTCAGGGCGTACAGGCTGTCTTGCCGGGTGAGGTCGCAGACGGCCATGATGGCCTGCGCGTTGTGGAAGTACGTCTCCCGGATCATGTCCCGGAATCCGCGCTGGCCCATGATGTCGAAGATCGCCATGTCCATCTGGACCTCGAGGTCGGTGCCGAAGGGGACGGTGAGCTCGATCTTGCTCACCCGCGTGCCGACGGTGTGGAGGTAGGTCTCCTCGTATTCGTTGAGGACGAAGCGCCGGATCAGGCTCGTCTTCCCGACGCCGCCCTCGCCCATCAGGCTGAGCTTCGTCTTCATCCGTCGGACCGTGGGCATGGAGCGCCACGGCATCGTCCGCGCGGCCTATAAGATGTTGCGGGCAGAAATCACGCAACGAACCCGACCAAACGCTTATCCTGCTCGGAAGGGTCCGCGCGCCGATGGCCTCCCCGCAGGCAGGCGCCCGCAACCTCCGCGTGATCAGCGCGGCGAACCTCATCACGGGGACCTACAACAACCTCCTCCAAGTGATCCTCCAGCCGTTCGTCGTCACCCTCGCGGGGTCTGTCGCCCTGCTCGGCGTCCTGCAGGCACTCGCGAGCCGCCTCGGCGGCGTGATCGGCGCGATCGCGCAGTTCGCGGGCGGGCACCTCGCGGACCGCTGGGGTCGCAAGCCCGTGATCCTGCTCGGGAGCGCATTCAACGCGGCCTGTCTCACCCTGTTCCTCGCGACCGCGGTCACGGGATGGGCGCCCCTCCTCGTCCCCGCGTTCGTGTTCCTCGGCCTCGGCCTCCTCGGCTCCCCCGCGAACCAGTCCGCGGTCGCGGAAAGCGTGGACGCCCGCGGCCGCGCGATGGCGTACAGCAAGGTACTGTTCTTCCTCCTCCTGCCCGCGGCGATCATGGCATTCCTCGGAGGCTACATCGCAGACGCCTTCGGCTACGCGCTCATCTTTGTCGTGAGCCTGGGACTCGAGGCCGTGAACTTCGGCCTGTTCGCGGCGATCCTCCGCGAGACGCTCCGCGAGCGAAACCCGGAGCCGTGGACGATCCGCGCCACGCTCCGACTCCGCGAACCCCGCCTCCGCGGCATCCTGATCATGACGACGGTCGACCTGTTCGTCTGGCAGATCAGCCTCGCAATCATCTACGGCATGGCGAAAGAGCGGTTCGGGTTCACGAACGCGGACCTCGGGATCATCGTCGGCGTGTGGGCGCTCACGTTCTGGGCCGCCACGCTGCCCGTCGGGAAGCTCGTCGAGCGATTCGGGAGTCGCTGGATGATCTTCGTCTCGGAATCCCTCGGGCTCCCGATCATGGTCGGCTGGATCCTCGCCTCGACACCGCTCGAGTTCGCGCTGATCTCCGTCCTGAACGGCCTGACCGCGGCGACGTGGGTCCCCGCCCTCCAGACCCTGATCGCGAACCTCACGGAGGACCGTGCGAGGGCGGAGGCGATCGGCCAGATCACCGCGGTCCGGAGCCTCCTCGCGTCCCCCGCGCCCCTCCTCGGGGGCTTCCTCTACTCGACCGTCGGGTACGCGGCGCCGATGGCCGCGAGCTTCGGGGGCATCGGAATCGCCCTCGTCCTGATCCTCCGGTACGTGCACGATCCGCCCCGCCCGTGAGGCAGGGTCGTGCACTATTTATGGCAGGGGGAGATAGACCGTGCGACGATGATCGAGAGCGTCCTGCGGGTCCGCCTGCCATGTTCGTGGGTGTCCACACTCACGCAGACCCACGGGGCGACGGTGAACGTCGTCGAGCAGAAACCCCTCGACTCGCGCCTGCTCCAGAGCCTCGTGGAGATCGACCCGGGACCGTCGGACCCGAACGCGGTCGTCGATGCCCTCCGCGAGGACCCGTACATCGTGGACGTCGAGGCGATCGTCCCCCCGAAAGGGAAGATCCTCGCGAACCTCAAGGTCCGCGAGTGCCACGCGTGCCAGACCCTCGCGGAGTCCGAGGTCTTCCTCACGGACGCCGTCGCGACAGAGGACGGCGGGCTCGAATGGCGCCTCCTCGCGCCGAAGCGCGCGGCGGTGGAGAACCTCGTCCGGGACCTCCGCGGGCGCGGCCTCGATATCGAGGTCGCCGCGGTGAAGAACGTGAAGAGCGCGGGCATGCTCACGGATCGCCAGGAGCAGGTCGTGAGCCTGGCGTACAAGCTCGGGTACTTCGAGTTCCCGAAAAAGGTGAAGCTGTCCCAGCTCGCCTCGAAGCTCGGGGTGTCGAAGTCCACCCTGTCCGAGGTCCTTCGGGCCGCGGAGGCGAAGATCCTCCACGTGTACTTCCACGGCCTGATGAAGAGGGCCCGCTGAGACCGAACGGGTAAGGGGAAAAGGGTTAGGCCGCCGGGGGCGTCGGTCCCCGGGAACATGGCAGGCGGACGCGGACGAGACGTCGGTCCGTCGACAGGCCACAGAGGAGCATGATACGATGGGAGGATCGAGCTCGGACGAGATGTCCCGGACGATGAAAGGGGTGAACCCGCTCGGCAAGGGAGGCGTGGCCCTCGTGGTCACGATCACCCTCCTCGTCGGGATCATCGGAGGGAGCACGGCGGGGTACTACCTCGGTCAGAGCCTCGCGGGACCGCAGGAGCCCGCGGCGGGCGAGGTCACGTTCACCCTCCGCGCGAAGATCTCGGGATTCGAAGGGATCGGCGGAACGATCGACGGGGACGTGAACCCCTTGCTCTCCGTGAACAAGGGCGACCGGGTGACGATCGTCCTCGTCGGCGGCGAGGCGAACATGCACGACTGGTTCGTCGAGGGATACAACGCGAAGACGGGCCACGTCACGAGCGTCGGGCAGCAGCAGACGGTCACCTTCACCGCGGACCAGGAGGGGACGTTCGCCTACTACTGCACGGTGCCCGGACACCGGACGACGATGAACGGGCAGTTCATCGTCGGGAGCGGGCAGGGCGGCGGTGGGACCTTGCCCCCGATCGGCCCCGTGAAGCCCGTGGACGTCTCGAACATCGCGAAGGGCGCGACGGATCTCCCGTCCCCGCTGAACCGGACGACCCCGACGAGCGTGGACATCTTCCTCGACGCCCGCGAGGTCGTCGCGTGGGTCGAGCGGTGGAACCCGTCGGGCGCGGTGAACTCCACCCTGACATACTGGACGTACAACGGGACCGTGCCGGGCCCGTTCTTCCGCGTCCTCGTGAACGACACGGTCACCGTCCACTTCAGCAACAACGCGTCGAGCACGATGACGCACTCCGTGGACTTCCACGCGGTCACCGGGCCGGGTGGCGGCGCGGCGTCGACGCAGACCGCGCCCGGGGCAACCTCGATGTTCACGTTCAAGGCGCTGAACCCCGGACTGTACGTGTACCACTGCGCGTCCCCGCACATCCCCACGCACATCTCCCTCGGGATGTACGGCCTGATCCTCGTCGAGCCGGACGGGGGCCTCCCATGGCAGGACGCCGCGGGCCGGCCGATCCGCGAGTTCTACGTGATGCAGGGCGACATCTACACGAAGTGGCCGACCCACTCCGCGGGTCACCAGGAGTTCGACGACCTCAAGCTCCTGAACGAGGAACCCACGTACGTCGTCTTCAACGGCCGGTACCAGGCGCTCACGGGAAGCGGCGCGCTCCGGGCGAACGTGAACGACACCGTGAGGATCTTCCTCGGGGTCGGAGGACCGAACCTGATCTCGTCCTTCCACGTGATCGGGGAGATCTTCGACCGCGTCTACCTCATGGGGGACCTCGTCTCCGCGCCGCAGCAGAGCGTCCAGACGACCCTGGTCGCTCCGGGCGGCTCGGCGATGGTCGAGTTCAAGGTCCAGGTGCCTGCGACGTACATCCTCGTGGACCACGCGCTCTCCCGGACGATCGACAAGGGCGCCCTCGGTCAGCTCGTCGTCTCGGGAGCGGAGGACCCGACCGTGTACGACGGAGCCGCGGGAGGGTCCTGATACTGAGATCCCGCAGCCCTCCTCCGGCACGCGGACCCGCCGACGGACCGCGTGCTCCTTCCCCCTTTCCCTTGAC
>Ga0154849_165_pt1 | contig 13803 bp, 10 predicted proteins | sample Rifle2008BG16ft_FD_105577 | JGI IMG/M metagenome (GOLD analysis project Ga0154849, IMG submission 105577) | Euryarchaeota archaeon RBG_16_67_27 | reverse complement strand
GCGGGCGGACGCACGCGCGTCTTGGAGGGATTATATCCCCGCGATCCCTTCCCGCGCGCGATGCCGTTCGACGCGCTCATCCGGAACGGGCGGGTCCTCGACGGGACGGGGGCGCCGTGGCAGGTGCGCGATGTCGGCGTGCGCCGCGGAAGGATTGCGCAGGTCGGCCGGCTGAACCGATCGAAGGCCGCGGTCGAGATGGACGCGACCGGGAAGTACGTCGCCCCGGGCTTCATCGACATCCATACGCACAGCGACGTCGGGCTCCTCGTCGAGCCGACGGCGGAGGCCGCGGTGCGGCAGGGCGTGACGACCCAGGTCATCGGGAACTGCGGGGACAGCCCCGCGCCGATCAGCGACGCGTACCGGGAGCTCGCGGTCCGCCGGTTCGAGTACTACGCGCAGGCGCGGGACTGGAAGTGGTCCGCGTACGGAGAGTACCTCGGCCTTCTCGAGACCGAGGGGGTCGGGGTGAACGTCGCGGGCCTCGTCGGGCACGGGGCCGTGCGCCTGGCGACGATGGGATTCGAGGAGCGGGCGCCGACAACGGCGGAGCTTCGGACGATGAAGGGGCACGTCGACGAGGCGATGCGCGCCGGGGCGTTCGGGATGAGCACGGGTCTCGTGTACCCTCCCGGCTGCTTCGCGGACACGGCGGAGGTCGTCGAGCTCGCGAAGGTCGTCGCGCGCCGCGGCGGGTTCTATGCGTCCCACATCCGGGGGGAGCGGGAGACGATCCTCGAGGCCGTCCGGGAGTGCATCGCGATCGGGGAGCGCGGGGGGTGTCCGGTCCAGATCAGTCACAACGCGCCGAAGTACGGCGGCTGGGGGAAGTCGGTCGAGGTGCAGGCGCTCTGGGACGCCGCGCGGGCCCGCGGCGTGGACGTGACCGTCGACAACGACGCACACACGGATTTTGGCCCGCCGCTGAGCCACGCCCTCCCGCAGTGGACGCAGAAGCTCACGAGGGACGAGCTCGTCGCCCTCCTCGCGGACCCGGGGAAGCGCGCGGCGCTGCGGGAGGAGGTCAAGGCGGACGCGAAGCCGGCGGCCGGATACGTTGGGCTCCTCGTCCATGAGCGCTGGGACCGCGTGTTCCTCCTCCGCTGCCCTCACGACGCGACGAAGGAGGGACTCACGATCCAGCAGCTCGCCGACAAGCGCGGCGTGGACCCGTGGACCGCCTTTTCGACGTGATCGTCGAGGAGCGGGACGAGGCGGTCGGACTGTTCGACTACATCGACATCGAGGAGATCAAGGCGACCCTCCGGCATCCCCTCGTCATGATCTGCTCGGACGGCTGGATCCTACCGAAGGAGGCGCGCACGTCCAGGCTCGCCCCCTACGTTCCGTGCACGTACGGAGAGTTCCCCGGCGTCCTCGAGCGCTTCGTCCGGGAGGAGCCCGTGCTCCGCCTCGAGGAAGCGATCCACAAGATGACGGGAATGCCCGCGGCGCGCCTCGGCCTCCAGGACCGCGGGCTCGTGCGGAAAGGATTCTGGGCGGACCTCGTCGTGTTCGACCTCGCTCGGCTCCACGATCGGGCGACAAACCTGTGGCCCCACGCGTATCCGTTCGAGAACTACCCGCACGATTTCCCCGAAGGGATCGATGCGGTCCTCGTGAACGGCGAGGTCGCGGTCCGCGACGGCGAGCCGACGGGCGCGCGCGCAGGGAAGGTCCTCCGGCACCGATGAACTGCGGGGCCTCTCACACGTGATAACCTCGAGCGAGCCTTGATGTCCCGCAACGACGAGTCCCCCGTGCGTGGAATCAGCCGGAGTCCTCAAGGCGAAGCTCTGCCTCGTCGGCGAGGCCGCGGTCGGGAAGACCTCCCTCGTGCGGAGGCTCGTCGAGGACGTCTTTGACGACCGCTACATCTCGACCCTCGGAAGCAAGGTCTCCCTGAAGCGGGTCCGGATCCCCCTCACGGCGGACCCGTCGAAGGCACTCGAGGTCCAGTTGTCGATCTGGGACCTCATCGGAGAGCGCACGTACCTGAACACGCTCCACCACGAGTACCTCCGGGGCGCGCAGGGCCTGATCGCCGTGTGCGACGTCACGCGGTACTCGACGTTCGAGCTGCTCAACGAGTGGATCGACGCCGCGTTCCGGATCGCGGGGCCGATCCCCGTCGGGATCGTCGTGAACAAAGCGGACCTGAGGGACCAGGTGATCTGCATGTACGACGACCGGGAGACGCAGGAGAGGGCCGTCCGGTACGGCGGATTCGCGACGTGGGCCTCCGCGAAGACGGGGGAGAACGTGAACGATGTGTTCACGAGACTCGCGCGGGCGATCGCGCACCGGGTCCTCCTGGAGACGGTATGATCCCGGCGTTTGCGCGGGGGGGACGACGGAGCGGCGTGGGACCATCGGGGGGCTGAGACCCTCGCATGCAGCGCGCCCGGGTCCCCGGCTCGGTGGAAGCGGTCTTCGCAGCGGTCCAGAAGCGGCTCAAGGAGATCGGGGCGTCGACACACCTCGTGGACCCACTCTCGATCACCCTCCTCTTCGGCCTCGATCTCGAGGAGCGCGAGCCCACGCAGACCTTCTTCCTTGCCGTGGTGGAGGCGGACGAGGGGCAGTGCGACATCGCGCTCGCGCGGAAGCGTAAGGGACGGAGGCAGGACTTCCATGCGATGGTCGTCGACGCGCCGGACCCGATCGAGTCGCAGGTCCTCCGGATGGTCACGCCGCGCTAGCTCGGCGTGAGGGTTTCGTGGCGGCAGATCGGAAGCCGGCGGCCGACCCACTCCGTGATCACGCGACGCGGATCGAGCGCCTCCGCCGGATACACGCCCGGCCCGGGGACCGCGCCCTCGCCGAGGAGGACGGATCCGATCGCGGCCGCGGCGCCGGTCAGGCAGTACACGGCCGTCGTGAACCCGCGCCGTTGCGCGGCCGCGTGGGGCATCAGGATGTGGGACCGCCGGATCTCCCGCACCCCGCGCCGGAGGCCCGCGATCTCCACGGTCACGCACTTCGTGCCGCGGACATGGGAGGAGATGTCCAGGATGTCCGGGAACGCGGCCTGGAACGCGTCGAAGAAGGAGATCCGCCCGCGGTCCACACGGATCCGGCGGGCGGAATCGAGGAGCCCGAGGTCACCCAGGGACCGCAGCGCCCGGGCGAGGTGCGGGTCGATCGCGTACTTGAAGTCGACGTTCCGGACCGGCTTTCCGAGGTACCGCGGGAGAGTCTTGACCTCCTCGTGGGACACGAGGAACGTCGGCTGGACGCCGACGGGATCGGGAAAGGAATAGTCCTCCTCCTCGCTCAGGACATCCCTGGCCTGCAGGCGCCCGTTCGACCAGACCGTGGGAGGGAGCACGACGTCGGAGAAGAACGCGCCCTTTGAGTACAGGGGAACGAAGCGAGGCGCCGGACGCAGCCCGACGAACCGGAGGGTGCCGCCGGAACGGATCCGGATCGCGTCGATTGAGTCGAGGGAATCCGCGGCGTCCCGCGCCATCACGTTCGACATCCCGGGGTCCAGGCCCATCGACACGAGGGCGGTGAGCCCGGCGTCGCGGAACCGATCGTGGAGGCGGAGCTGTTCGAGGATCCCGGACGGCCCGCCGGGCCGGTGGGGACCCGTGCCCGCGACGTCGAGGTAGTGTGCGCCTGCCGCGAGCGCCGCACGCATGATCGATAGGTTGTGCTCCGGCGAGGCGGTGTTCACGACGACGTCGGAGTCGCGGATCGCTCTCGCGAGCGGTACGACGTGCCGGGCGTCCAGGCGCTTCGCCTCGATCGGGACCTTCACCTTCGTCTTCGAGACCTCACGGACGCGGGAGGGGTCCTTGTCCAGGAGCAGGACCGAGGAGACCCGCGCATCGCGTTGGAGGTGCGCCGCGAGGGAGGCCCCCACGCCGCCCACTCCGAGGATCGCAATCTTCATCGGCACGGCATCGGGCGGTGCGGGGCCATAGCCTTTTCGGCCAGATTCCGCGGTGTGTCAGTTTAGACTTCGCTCCGGTGCCGCACCTCGCCATCCGGAGGCATGCGGTGACTCCGAGCCGCCGAGACGATAGAGCGGGCCACGCGTGGCGTCAAACAAGAATGGATGGGCTCGACCGGATTCGAACCGGTGACCTTCACCGTGTCAGGGTGACGTCATAACCACTAGACCACGAGCCCGCGGGCCGGCCTAATCCCTAATTCCGGATAAGTCTTTCCTCGGGCACTCGACCGGAGCCCAAAGCAGGGTGAGCATCTCCCTCTGTCCGTCCGCCTCGTGTGCGTCGGGACTACACACGTACAGGTCGCCAGGCACGCCCCGCATGCGAAGGCTCGCGGCGCCGAACTTGTGCCAGAAATCCCGCCACCCCTAATCCGGGCTATCGCGAGACGCCGCCAAGTCACTTGCGGGAAGGCACACGCAAGCCGCGCGCCCTGACGGGCACAACGGATATCAAGGAGGCCCGGGATTGCCGGGTCCCCGGAGTCGGACGCGATGGCATCAATCGATAACTTCCAGTTCGCGCACGAGCACCGCCGCGAGGTCGCATGGATGTCGCAGAACACGAACACCCTCCCGATGCACCCCGCGGTCGAGGCCGCGATCAAGACGAGCGTGGAGGACCGGGAGTACAACCTCTACCCGTTCAAGCGCGGGATCTTCGGCCTGCCGGAGGCGATCTTCGCGGACCTTGGCCTCGACGAGGCGGACATGCTCCTGACGAACGGGGGGATCGAAGGGGAGTACATCGCGACGCGGGCCCTCCTCAAGCCGGGGGACGAGGTCCTCTCGACAGACCCCTCGTTCCTCCCGATCCACGACCAGATCGCGATGGCGTCCGCGAAGGCCGTAGAGGTCGACATCTACCGGAAGCCCTGGGTCCTCACGCCGGAATCGGCGGACGAGGCGCTCACGCCCGCGACGAAGATGCTCCTCCTGATCGACCCGAACAACCCGCTCGGATCCGGGTGCACGCGCGCGCAGGTCAGGGGCCTCGCGGAGGTCGCGAGGGACCACGGCCTCTGGCTGATCGACGACATCACGTACCGGGACTTCAACCCGGACCACGTGCTCGCGTCGGAGTTCTATCCGGAACGCACCTTGTTCTCGTACTCGTTCAGCAAAGGCCCGGGCCTCGCGGGGATGCGAGTCGGTGCGATCCTGGGCCCGCCGGCGGGACTGAAGGAACTCAAGCGGTACGATACGAACGTCCTCGGCGTGAACGTCATCGCCCAGCGCGCCGCCTTGGCCGCGCTCGAGTCGAAGAAGGAGTGGCTTCCGAAGGTCCGTCGCGCATGTGAATCGAACCAGCGGACGATCCAAGAGGCCGTCGGCAAGGTCGACGGGGCGTTCCTCCCCGTGTACCCGTCGAAGGCGAACATGTTCGTGATCGACCTCTCCGCGGCGGGGGTCAACCCGGACGTCGTCGAGGAGCGGCTCCTCCACGACCACCTCGTGCACACCCGCGCGGGCTCGTACCTCTCGAGGAAGTCCGGCGGGAAGTTCCTCCGTGTCTCGTTCAGCGTGTCGGCGGCGGACTGCCGGCGATTCGTCGAGGCGTTCCCCGGGGTCGTCGAGAAGCTTCGCGCCTGACGAGACCACTCCTGCGGCCGGCCCTCTCGCGGAGCCCCAGGGGCCTCTCGATTCCCTGCGGAGGACGCCTGCCCGAGGCAGGCCGATCCCGATTCCCGGGCGTCTGGAGCAACCTACTTACGCCCGCGCGCCTTTCCACGCCGGCGCATTGGGGAGGATCGCGTGGCCAGGGCAGCGTATCTGAATTTCATCGACGGCGAGTGGACCGCCGCGGACAGCGGCGCGACGTACCCGGTGATCGAGCCCGCAAGCGGGACGAAGCTCGCGGACGTCCCGAAGGGCGGGGAGGAGGACGCGCGGTCCGCAATCGACGCGGCGCGGGAGGCCTTCGACAAGGGCAAGTGGCCCCGGATGACCCCGGGGGACCGCGGTGCGGCCCTGACCAAGCTCGCGGCCCTCATCGAGGCCGATATGGACCGCCTCGCGGTCCTCGAAACGAAGAACCAGGGGAAGACGATCAAGCAGGCCCGGGACGCGGACCTGCCATTCAGCGTGGACAATCTGCGTTTCATGGCGGGCGCGGCGCGAACCCTCGGCGGCTCCGCGTCGATGGAATACGGTTACGGGATGACGAGCATCCTCCGGCGAGAGCCCGTCGGCGTCGTGGGATCAATCACCCCGTGGAACTATCCGTTCATGATGGCGATCTGGAAGATCGCACCGGCCCTTGCTGCGGGGAACACCGTCGTCCTGAAACCCGCGTCCCTCACGCCCCTCACGACCATCGAGCTCGGGAAGCTCGTGGAGAAGGCGGGCCTGCCGAAGGGCGCGGTGAACGTGATCACGGGGCCCGGCAAGGTCCTCGGAAACGCGATTGCATGCTCGGCAAAGGTCGACATGGTCTCCCTCACGGGGGACACGGAGACGGGCAAGGACATCATGCGGGCGGGCGCGAGCAACGTGAAGCGCCTCCACCTTGAGCTCGGAGGCAAGGCGCCCTTCGTCGTGTTCGACGACGCGAACCTGGACGCCGCGGTGGAAGGCGCCGTCGCGGCTTCCATGGTGAACGGCGGGCAGGACTGCACGCAGGCCGCGCGGTTCCTCGTCCAAGAGAAGGTCTACCCGAAGTTCGTGTCGAGGATGGCGACCCGGCTCAAGGACGTGCGCATCGGGGAACCTCTCGAGCGCTCCACGGACCTCGGGCCTCTCGTCTCAGACCGGCAGAGGGACAAGGTCGAGAAGTACGTCGGGCTCGCGAAGGACGAGGGGTGCAAGCTCGAGGTCGGCGGCGGGCGGCCGAAGGGGAAGGCCTTCGAGAAGGGCTGGTACTACACACCGACCCTGTTCTCCGGCGCGACGCGCGACATGCGGATCTCGTGCGAGGAGGTCTTCGGCCCTGTGGTCACCGCGACGCGCTTCCGCACGGAGGACGAGGCGATCGAGGTCGCGAACGACGTTGTCTACGGGCTCTACTCCAGCGTGTGGACGAAGGACGTCCACCGGGCGTTCCGCGTCGCGAACGCGTTGCGCTTTGGGGCCGCGGAGATCAACGAACACCTCCCCCTCGTCAGCGAAATGCCCCACGGCGGGTACAAGCAGAGCGGGTTCGGGAAGGACCTCTCGATATACTCCCTCGAGGAGTACACGAACGTGAAGCACGTCCTCGTGGACCTCACGGACGCGACCCGGAAGGGATGGCACTACCTGACCTTCGGCGACCCCGCGTGAGCGCGGTCAGGCCGCGACTTGGCGCTCCGAACGCGACACGGTGAGGTCCCGCGCGGTCCACGCCTCGAGCACCTTCGCGGGATCCAGGGCCTCGGCGGGGTACACACCCGGCCCGGGGAGGGCCTTCTCGCCGAGCATGCCCACCCCGATCGCGGCCGCGACCGCGGTCAGGTAGTACACGGCGGTCGTGCCTCGCCTCCGGTTCGCCTCGATGTGCGTGAGGACGATGTCCGACCTGAGGATCGTCCGCTCGCCACCCCTCGTGCCCTCGACCTCGGCCGACACGACCTTCGTCCCTTCGAGGGGCGTGACGAGGGCCGACGGCTCCGGGAACGCGGCCAGGAGCGCGCGGCGGAACGACACCATCTGGTTCCCGACGCGGATCATCTTCGACTCCCGCAGCATGCCGAGGGCATCGAGGGAGAGGAGCGCGTGGACGAGGTGCGAGTCGAGGGCGTACTTGAAGTCGACCCGGCCGACGGGCTTGCCGAGGTATCGCGGGAGGGTCTTGACCTCCTCGTGGGACATCAGGAATGTGCGCTGCACGCCGACGGGGTCGGGGAAGGCGTAGTCCTCCGCCTCGCTCATCGGCTCCCGGTCGACGAGGGCACCGTCAAGCCAGATCGTCGGACGGACGAGGATGTCCGCGAGGAATGCCTCTCGCGAGTAGAGCGGGAACGTCTGGAAGCCTGCGAGCTTCACGATCCCGCCCGAGCGGATCCGGATCGCGTCGATCGTGTCCAGCTTGTCCGCGGACTCCCGCGCGATGACGTTCGACATCCCGGGGTCGAGGCCCATCGAGACGATCGCCCGACGGCCCGCGGACCGGAAGGCCTCGTGGAGCTCGAGCTGGACGAGGATCCCTGGCGGCCCGCCGGGGGTCTCCGGGCCCGCGGCCGCGACGTCAAGATAGTCCGCGCCCGCGTCGATCGCCGCGCGCATCGCGGTGAGGTTGTACCTCGGGAGCGCCGCGTTCACGACGACGTCGCACTTGCGGACCGCGCGGGACAGGGCGTCCTGCTGCCCGACGTCGAGCTGCTTCGCTTCCATCGCGACGCGTCCGCGAATCCCCACGAGCACGGTCGCCCGTTCACCAATCTTGTCGATAAGGAGAAGGGACTCCACGCGCTCGTCGGACCGGAGCTCGGACGCGAGCGTGCGGCCGACGCCCCCGACGCCGAGGATCGCGACGCGCATCGCGGGTGGAAGGGAGCGCGGCAGGACTTAGCCTTTTCGCGCTGATTTCGCGCGACGGGGTCGTCTGGGTTCGGGCGGCCGAACTCACGACCGCACCCGGGTCGCGTGGCCCGGGGGAGGGGAGACCTTAAGGCTTGCGCGGCGGTGCGGAGGCCATGAGGGAACCCGTGTCCGCCATTGCGCGGGGCGCGCGCATCGAATCCCTCCTGTCCGCGCGGTTGTTCCTGCAGCCGCAGCTCGCAGGAGACCGCCTCTTCTTCGTCAGCAACCTCGCCGGGCATATCAGCCTCTACTCAATCGACGTGAAGGGGAGCGTGCAGCGGCCCCTCCTGCCGCCGGACGTCGTGCTCCAGAACCCGGCCCTCGTCGACGGCGATCTGTTCCGCGCGTTCCCGAGGCTCGGGCAGATCCTCCTCGTGCTCGACCGCCACGGGGACGAGAACTACCAGCCCCACGTGGTCCCGATCGACGGCGGCGTGCCGGAGCCGATCTTCCCGCAGGCACTCGCCGGCCACCGCGTCCACATGGGCCATCCGGACCTCGAGCGCAGGATCGTGTACTTCCTCGCGGAGTCCCGCACCGAGGAGCTGCTCCGCGCGTTCCGTGCGGACCTCGGCGCGGGGTCGCTCGTGAAGCTCGGGGAGAGCCCTTGGGGCTGCGCCCCCGACGGCGTGAGCGAGGATCACGCGAAAGCCGTCCTGATCGACGGCTACACCGCGGGGGACAACGTCCTCTACCTGTGGGAGGAGGGCGCGGATGAGCGCCGCCTCGTCTACGGCAGGCCGCTCGAGGCTCGCGGGCAGGGGGAGGCCGTCCCCCCGAACGGGGTCCATTCGACACACTTCGTGAACGGGGATCGCGACCTCCTCCTCGTCACCTACGAGCACGACGACGCGGGAGGACTCGGGCTCCTCCACCTCGACGACCCGGCGCGCACGACGCCTGTCCCCGTCGCGGGGACGAGGCACCGCGGACGCGGGGAGCTCACGTCCCTCGAGCACCTCACGGGGGACCGGTACCTCCTCGGCTACAACATCGACGGCTGCTCGTGGCTCTACGAGGGGAAGTTCGACGGCTCCGCGCCGGCGATGACCCTCGCGAAGGCCGTCGTCGGGAGGGGCCGGCTCCGGCAGGGGGTCCTCGAGTCCGCGCACTTCGACGAGGCGGGCGACCGTATCGGCCTCTCGTTCTCGACGGCGACGTCCCCGACGCAGCTCTACTCCACGTCCGGTGCCACGCGGCGGGTCCGGCGGCACACGGACGAGCGGCTCCTCGGGATCCCGGAGACCTGGCTCTCCCAGGGAGAGAACGCCACGTACAAGTCCTTCGACGGGACGCGGGTCTCCGCGCGGATGTATCTGCCCCCGGAGGAGCTCGGGTTCGAGGGACCGCGGCCCCTCGTGTACTACGTCCATGGGGGGCCGCAGAGTCAGGAGCGACCGGACTTCGCCTGGTTCTCGATGCCCCTGATCCAGTTCCTCGCGATGCGCGGCTTCGCAGTCTTCGTGCCCAACGTCCGCGGGAGCTCGGGGTACGGGATGAGCTACATGAAGCAGGTCGACCGCGACTGGGGCGGGAAGGACCGCCTCGACCACGTCCACGCGATGACGAAGGTCCTCCCGAAGGACGGGCGGGTCGACGTGTCTCGCGCGGGGGTCGTGGGCCGATCGTATGGCGGCTACATGACCCTCATGCTCGCGGGACGGCATCCCGGGCTCTGGTCCGCGGCGTGCGACATGTTCGGTCCATACGACCTCGTGACGTTCATGGACCGGATCCCCGAGACCTGGAAGCCGTACTACCGGATCGCCGTCGGGGATCCCGCGACCGACCGGGACTTCCTCCTCGAGCGGTCGCCCCGCGCATACGTGGACGAGATCCGCTGCCCCCTCCTCGTCATCCAGGGGCAGAACGATCCGCGCGTCGTCGAGCGGGAGTCGAGAGACCTCGTGGAGCAGCTCCGCGGGATCGGGAAGGACGTGGAGTATCTCGTGTTCGAGGACGAGGGCCACGACGTACTGAAGTTCGGGAACCGCGTGAAGTGCTACACCACGATCACGGGATTCTTCGAGAAGCACCTGCGCCCGTGAGGCGCAACCGCCGGATCATCGGAAGGGCCGGGAGGAGACCTCCCCAAACCGGATCGAACGGCGACCCAGGGAGCCGCCTGCGGAGCGCGCGGACGGGTCGGTGCGTACCGGTGGTTTCCTTCCGTACTGTTGGGGTCCTCAGATCGGGAGACGGTACCCGTCCTCGACAAACTCGCCGAGGCCTGCCGCGAATCGAGGTGCAGACCCGCCGCGCGCGGCGTCCCGCGATTCATGAGGACCAAGTCGCCCGGGACAAGGCTGTCAGGGAGCTCGGGAGTCCCAAGGTGTTCGGAGGTCCCATTCGCCGCCGGGAATGCGCAACCCGGTTTCTCGGGCGACCGGAAAAGGTAGGAGCGATCCCGGCCTGGATGAGCCAGGATCGCATCCGGGGTGTGGTCCTTCGCTCCTCAATCCGGTTTCTCACCGCGACGGGCCCTGCGCGCCCCGATCACCATGCCAACTCCCAGGGCGATGGCAATCAGGCCGAGGCCCAGCCCGCCGTAGGCCGCGGTCGAGAGGAGAGCGTCCATGGGGCCGGCGGGTCCGCTCGGTCCCGCGGGTCCCTGGGGCCCCGTGGCTCCCGTGGTTCCCGTGGCTCCCCCGGGTCCCTGGGGTCCCTGCGGTCCCGTGATTCCGATGGGTCCCGTCGGTCCTGCGGGTCCCACGGGTCCTGCGGGTCCCACGGGTCCCACGGGCCCGGCTGGCCCCTGCGGGAGGGGGACAGGCACCATTGTCACGTTGATCCAGGAGAAGTCGAGCGTCACCGGATCCTTGCAGGTCGTGTAGTGCCCCCAAGGGAGCCAACCCGCCGGGGTCTCGTCGGCATCCCAGTAGGCGATGGACATGCCGACGGTCTCGTTCACGGCGAACTGGCGATCCTGGTTCATCGTGTCCGTGGTGTTCCGGCTCCTCCGCATCTCGAAGATCCAAGTCCCCGGCGCGCCGGGAGCCGACATGTTCGTGTGCGACCACGCGCCGTACAGCTCGTTCGCCTGTCCGTCGTCGAAGCGGCTCGAGATGTCGGACGCCCACTCGTCGTCGAAGTTGCAGTCGGGATCGTTCCCGCTCCGCAGGTTGTAGCCCGAGAGGGCCCCCGCGGCGCAGTCCAACTCCCAGTGCCAGATGTCCACGTTGCCGGTCCCGCCGCCCATGTCGGGCGTCGCCGCCGGGTCGATCTGCCAGAGGACGGCAAGAGCAGCGGACTTCAGGTGGTCCGTTGCATTGTAGTCGAAGTCGTCGTTGACGAGGACGAGCACGTAGATGTTCGCGTCATCGTACGCCAACTTCACGGTCAGGCCGTCCACGATACGCTCCGTTGTCGCAAGGGGGCGGATCAACGTCAGCGTCGTTCCGGGGACGCCCGCCCAATCGCCCACGAGGCCGTCGATCGCAATGCCATTGTATTCCCCGATGCTCAGGCTGACGTCCGCGGCCGCGGGCTGGGCGAGCAGACCTGCGAATGCAAGCGCCACCGCCACGGCGGCCGGACCGGGCCACAGTCGTTTCCTCACGCTGCGAGACTTTTCGATCACACGATGCCTTCCATCGCTCATCGAGTTTCCTCGCGGGGGACCGGGTGGGACTTGACAACAAACATCTGTACGCATAATGGGGAGAATCCGGATTTCCGACGCCTGGCCCAGGGATGACTTGACGGGTCGGTCAACCGAGTTCGGCGGGACCGCTTCCGCGCTGCCGGGACGGCCAAGGAGGGTGAGGTTCCTCTGGAACACGAGGATCGGGATCCGCGCAGCGATCCCACGGCGCCTCAGAAACGGTCAAACGGGATTGAGAGGGGCAGCGCCGTCCACCCCTCGAGGTCGCAGGCGAGGGCGAGCGGGGCTCCGAGCGCCACAGGCAGGATCACTCGACGCAAGCGACGATCCGCCACCTAGCGGGACGGGTAGTCCCTTACCTCGTTCGCGTTTTCCGCGGCGCGCCGATGGCCTCGGCGGGACGAACATAACTACGGAATTCAACAATCTCGCCGTTCTTGAATTCGAACACGGTGCATTCACGTAGATGGGCTGTGGCAACCTCTGCGCAGACAAGATTCCCTCGTCCGAAGCCTCGCTCCTTTTCGACCCGGCTGTCGGGGGAGGCTTCCACCAAGGCTCGGAAGTACTCACGAAGGGCCGCCCGCCCAATCTCGGGCTCTTGGGAAGCTGGAGTATGGTGGACGACAGATTCTGCACGGAGCCGAAGGAACCGATCCCAATCACGGGCGTTGAACGACTCAAAGACAGCATCGACCACGGCGAGGTTGTCCCGCCCGCTCACTCCGTCTCCCCCCGACATCTGCGACGTCAGACCGGACGCAGACCTCGCCCCCAGAAAGGCATGTCGGCCCTGGATGAACCCGATTCGAAGGACTAGCGAGCCATTCGAAGGCGGAGTCTCTTTACCATCCTCGACGTAGGGAAGAGCGCTCCCGGCGGTGAGTGGGCGTTCCAAGGCGCAATCCCTGGAGGCTCTCCAATGGATATGCCAGTGGCATAGCGCATTCCTGAGATTTGGAACGGTCCTTCCGGCGCGTACCAAGAGCGCCATCGCGGTTACCGCTCCACCGTACCCGTGCGACGAAGCGGGGAGACCATCCGAGAGGCAGGATGTTTGTCGCGTACGAAGGGTTAAGTGGTACAATCCATTTGGGCTGCCCGAAATCGGCAGGACAGTACTCAGAACAGTGTAGGTTGGGAAAACGATGGCAAGCGCGGAGCGTAAGGAGTTCAAGTCTCCGGACGAGGAACGGACGTTCGAGAAAGGCAAGGTCGAGCTCATCAAGATCGGAGGCGGCGTCGTCGGGCGTCTCACCCTGCAACCCGGGTGGCGTTGGTCCGAACACGTGAAGCCCGTCGCGAAGACGGAATGGTGCGAGGCTCCTCACTTCCAGTACCACCTATCGGGTCGTCTGCATGTCAAGATGTCCGACGGCAAGGAGTTCGAGGTCGGCCCGGGCGAAGTCACCACCTTGCCCCAAGGCCATGACGCCTGGGTCGTCGGGAAGGAACCCGTCATCCTGATCGACTGGGCTGGAGCCAGCAACTACGCGAAGCGATAGCCCGGCCAAGGACCGTCCTTCGATTGCTTCCTCGGCTTGCTTGGGCTCAGAGGCATCGGCTCCGGGATACCAGGTTGCTCAATCCGATGATGTAGAACCAGTGTTGGCCCTCCGTCATTCTCAACGAATCGAATCCTACAGGATTCGAATCTCGGAGTGAGTGCTCCCGGCGGGATTCGAACCCGCGTTCGAAGCTCGAACGACCCTCCTGTGGGCGTCCCGCGATGTGG
>Ga0154849_121_pt2 | contig 13806 bp, 13 predicted proteins | sample Rifle2008BG16ft_FD_105577 | JGI IMG/M metagenome (GOLD analysis project Ga0154849, IMG submission 105577) | Euryarchaeota archaeon RBG_16_67_27 | reverse complement strand
CCGATCCATGTCGACCTCGACGCGGTGTTCGCCGCGTGCGCGAGGGCGGGGACCGCGGTCGAGATCAACGCGTACCCGGACCGCATGGACGTGACGGCCGTGCAGGCGCGGGCGGCGAACCGCGCGGGCTGCCGGATCGCGGTGGACACGGACAGCCACGCGAGCTCGGAGCTCGAGGCGATGCGGTTCGGCGTGGGGACGGCGCGCCGCGCGTGGCTCACCCCGGACGACGTCGTCAACGCGTGGCCCCTCGACCGGGTGTGCGCGACGTTCCGCTAGCGCGGGGACGACGCGAGGATCTCGAACGCCTTCACGACGACGTCCTTGTCGTTCTTCCAGTGGAGGAGCCGGAGGGCCTGCGCCTTCGTCGCCCAGCGGCCTTCGTCGAACCCGCCCTCGAGCTCGAGGCGCCCGCCGACGGGCTCCGCGAGGAAGTATGCGACGGTCTTGTCGTAGTTCACGTCCTTCGGCGGCCAGTAGTATCCGTAGTGGATCGTGAGGAGGGGGCGGAGGAGCTTCACCCGGAGGCCGGCCTCCTCGAGGATCTCGCGTGCCGCGGTCTTCTCCAGGCTCTCGCCCGCCTCGACCGTGCCCTTCGGCAGGCACCAGATCTCCTCGTCCGCGCGCTTCAGGAGGAGGATCCGTCCCTCCGCGTCCACGACGACGCCTCCGCTCGAGACCGTCGTCACGGACGGCTTGCCCTTCTTCGGGGACTGGCTCCGGACGCGGGGCTTCGCCGGGGCGACGAGGCGCGCGACGCGCCGGAGGTCCGCCCGGAGGTCTTTCTCCAGGGCCCGGTTGTACAGGACCGCGGCGGGGTGGTACGTCGCGACGACGGGCGTCTCCCCGAGCGCGAGGACCTTCGACCGCACCGCCTTCAGCTCGTGGCCGGGCCCGAGCAGGCTCCGCAGGCCCGTCGTCCCCATCGTCACGATCACCTTGGGGCGGACGGCGGCGATCTGGGCGAAGAGGTACGGGCGGCACGCCTCCGCTTCCTCCGCCTTCGGCGCCCGGTTCCCGGGAGGGCGGCACTTCACGACGTTCGTGATGAACACCCGTTGGCGCCTCAGCCCCGCGTCCTTGAACGCCTTGTCGAGGATCCGCCCCGCGGCCCCGACGAACGGGCGGCCGGACGCATCCTCCTCACGACCCGGCGCCTCCCCGACGATGAAGACGGGGGGATCGAGCGGACCTTCCCCCGGGACCGCGTTCGTGCGTCCGGCATGGAGAGGACACCGCGTGCACGCGCGGATCTCCGACGCGGTCGCCGCGAGCGCGGTCGCGCGCCCGTCCTCCTCGGGGGACGTCACGGCGCGAGGAACACGCCGCGCGCACTTAGCCCTTCGCGGTCCGGCCGGCCTTGAGCTCGGCGCGCAGGTTCGTCAGGGAGCGGATCTTCGGCTGTATCCGGTCGATCCTCCGGTCGTACTTCGCGCGGAGCTTCTCGTACCGCTCCTTCGCCTTCACGGGGTCCACGGTGTCGTCGCGGGCGACATCGAGCGCACGCTTGATCCCCCGATGGTACGACGACTCGATCTGCCGCAGCCGCCGGAGCTTCCGGTCAATCTTTTCGACGGACGGGATCGCGTCACCCCCACGCCCGCGGTCACGGGTCCCTACGGACTCGACGGGTGACGTCGCGCGATGACGACGTCGAGTACGCCATGCCTGAACGTGTACTTCAGCGTATCGTGGTCCGTGTCCGCCGGGAGGTCGATCGACGAGTAGAACCGGCGGTCGCCCTCGGTCTCGATGATGAGCCGGCCGAGGTCCGAGCGGATCCGGACCTGGTCCTCGGGGACGCCGGGAAGCTCCGCGGTGACGAAGATCGCGGACTCCGTCAGGATGACGTCCGCGAGGGGGTCCCGCGCGTCGATCGACTGTCCCTCGATCACGGGGCGGACCCCATCACCCCGGGCCTCGCGGCTGCGCGTGGTGAACCCGTAGATGAACGGCTCGCGGAACACACCGAGCTTCCCCTCGAACGCGTCCTTGAGCATGCGGTGGAGCGTCCGGCGCATCTCCTCGAACTCGTCGTCGACGCTCATGACCTCACGCTCCCGGGGCGCACGGGTGTGGCCCGAGACCCCTCAGCTCCACAGATAGGAATTGATAGTGTGAATCCGTCTTATAGTTTTCGCGCGGGCGCGCGAACGTGCGCGCGGGGGAGGCGCCCCGCGGGCTCGGGCGCTCCCCCTGCGACCCCCGGACGAGCATCGAACCCCTTGACGGATCGACACGGGGCGCGCATAAGAACGTTCCTGAGGCCGGGCTCGCCTATCCGCCTGGCCCCGCCGGAGGCGCCGGGGCGCGGGGGGGAGCCGCGGGCGGTCCCGCGGGCGGCGCCTTCCCTCGCTCCACGGACTTCGCGATCCGCTCGACGAGCATCCGGTACCGCGGGACGCCGACGAACTCGACCCTCCCGCCGATGAGGACCGCGGGACCGAAGCGGAGCTTGAGCGCCACGAGGAGGGGCCCGCTCGCCGCGGGATCCTCGACGGAGACCTTGAGGTCGGGTCGCTCCTTGCGCAGCCGGTCGGCGATCGCCGCGACCCGGTCCGCCTGGTAGCCTTGCGTGGACGAGAGGAACACGACCTCGACCATGTCTCGCCGGGCGGCCGGAACCGGGGAGCCCAGATAAACCTTCTCCGCTCGGCGGGACGGGAAGCGACATCTCTCCGGACGGCGTACGGTCGAGGGATGCGCGTGCTCGTTGCCTCCGAGGCGGACGTCGCGAGCGTGAACCAGCGGACCGCGCTCCTCGAGCTCGCGTCGTGGGAGGACGCGGAACCGTTCCGGGGGCTGTCCGCCTGGACCCGCGGGGACCTGCGTCTCGTCTCGATTCCGGAGCACCACCTCTACCGCGATGGCCTCGACCGGGACCTCGCCGCGCACTTCGGCTCCGCGCCCGAGCTCGTCGTCTACCTGTCGATGCACCGCGCGGAGAGCCTCACACCGAGCCTCACCGTCCACCCGGTCGGCAACCCCTCCGCCGCGGCCTTCGGCGGGCGGCCCGGGGCCCTCGTGCCCGCCTCACCCGCATGGATGACGGGCGCGCTCCGCGGCCTCCGCGAGCACGCCGCCGGATTGTCGTACGCGGTCACGTTCGAGGCGACGCACCACGGGCCGTACCTCGAGACGCCGACGTTCTACATCGAGCAGGGGAGCACGGAGAGGGAATGGTCGGACGCGGCCGCGTCCCGGGCGATCGCACGCACCCTGCTCGACCTCCGCCCCGCGGACGGTCCCGTGGCGATCGGCCTCGGGGGCGGCCACTACGTGCCGCGGCACTCGGACGTCGCGTTCGCGCGGCGCGTCGCCTTCGGGCACCTCCTCTCGACGCGGGTCCTCGAGTCCGCGGACCCCGGGATCCTCGACGCCGCCGTGGCGCGCACCCCGGAGGCGCGCATCGCGTACGTGCACCGGAAGAGCCTCGGGAAGGCGGACCTTCGTGCGTGGGAGACGAGGCTCGAGTCCCTGGGACTCCGCGTCGTCCGCGAAGCGGACCTCGACGCACTCCGGGCCAAAACTTCATAACGGGAGGTCCCATTCCAACGTGAATCGGGTGGGGGCGTCATGCTCAAGGAGTGCGGTTCTCACGGTTATTTCCGGGAAGAATACTGCCCCGTGTGCGGGAGCGAAGCGAAGTTCCTCCTGAACGACCAGGAGGTCGAGCTCCTCGGCCGCACGATGGCCGGCGTCCTGAGGCACTTCCCCGAGCGGTACGGGCTCGAGATGGACGGGCACGGCTGGATCGACCTACGGGACTTCATCACCGCGGTGCAGCTCCGGAACCGGCGGTTCCGGTTCCTCCGACCCCATCACATCGCCGGGCTCGTCGAGACGGACCCGAAGGGGCGCTACCAGTCCCTCGACGGCAAGCTCCGTGCGACGTACGGCCATTCTGTCGATGCGGACATCGACCTCCCCACGGACAACATCCCCGACCTCCTGTTCTACCCGACGACGGAGGAGGAGTTCCACCTCCTCGCCGAGGCGGGCCTGCGGCCCTCCGACCGCAGGATGGTCCACCTGAGCGCGACGTACGAGGCCGCGCTCGAGGCGGGCCACGTCCGCTGGCAGAACCCCGTGATCCTCGAGGTGAACGCGAAGGGCGCACGCGACGCGGGCGTCGTGATCCACAAGGCCGGCAAGACCGTCTACACCACGAAGGAGGTCCCGGGCGAGTTCCTCTCGCGCTCCCAGCGCGTCGAGGAGGAACTCCCGACGTCGGAGAAGGCGCCGGATTCCCCGGCGTGATTCTCACGAAGGACTCGTGGCAATTTTCCCGATACGCTTATGAAGCCCCCGGGGATATCGCCGCCCCCGGAGCGGTTTATCGATGCCCTCGGCCCTTGACCTCATCGGCCACAACCAGGCGCTGCAGGAACACTGGATCCGCCGGTTCTTCGCGTTCCTGATCGACCTCGTCATCCTGGCGATCATCTTCGTGCCCCTGGCAATTTTCCTCGCCTACTGGGCGTGGAACGCGCTCTTCGGCCCGTTCATCTGGGGCGCGATCTGGTTCCTGTACACATTCCTCCTCGAAGCCGCGATCGGCGGGACGATCGGCAAGAAGGTCCTGTCCCTCCGCGTCGTCGCGATCGGCGCGAACCTGGACGCCCCCCGGGCCCTCATCCGGAACATCACGAGGATCCACGGCCTGTTCTTCTTCCTCGACTGGCTCGTCGGCTTCGTGACCCAGGGCGACCCGCGCCAGCGATACCTCGACCGGATCGCAGGGACGACGGTCACCCGCGTCGACCAGATGGCGTACATGGAGGAGCAGTTCCGCATGATGCAGGCGGCGCCGCACATGCAGGCGCCCCCGCCCGGGGCGTACCCGCAGCCGCAGACGCCGCCGCAGCAGCCCGCGACCTCGCCCTCGGGGCCGCAGCAGGCCCCACCGCCGGGTGGTTATCCTCAGCAGGGATGGCCCGGATATGCGCCTCCACCGACCACGTGGCCCCAGCACCAGTGGAACGAGGAGGGGCAGCTCAAGCCCCAGATGCGCTTCTGCACGGCGTGCGGCGGCCAGCTCGTCGCCCGCGGGGACGGCAGGATGACGTGCGTCCGCTGCGGCGCGGTGTACTGATCACGCGCGACCGTTGTGGAACCACAGGACGTTGAACACGACCATCGCGAAGTAGCTCGCGACGAGGACGGCCCCCGAACGGGCTGTGATCCGCCATCCCCCGAGCATGAGTCCAAGGAGCAGGAACGACGACAGGACCATCGCGCCGAGGGCGGGGAGGAGCAGGGCGACGTCCGTGGGCCCGGGGTTCACGATCGCGATCATCCCAAGGGTCAGGAGCGTCGTGACGACGGCCGCGCCGATCCCCTCGCCGAGGACGAGGTCCGTGTAGCCCTGCCGCGTCGCGTGGTACGCGGCCGCGATGTCCGGCAGGGAGGTCGCGAGGGCGACGACGGTGATCCCGAGGAGCCACGGGCTCAGCCCCGACGCCTCCGACAGGCCGATCGCCCCCTGCACGAGGAACTCGGCGCCGAGGAAGGACCACAGGATCCCGAACAGGAGCCACCGGAGGCCCGCGCGGACCTCGATCTTCCGGCCGAAGATCCATCCCGTGAGCTCCATCTCGATCCGGATGTCCCGGAGCCGGTCCTCGATCTCCTGCTTCGGGCTCGTCCGCTGGGAGACGAGGAGGTTCAGCGTGTACGGCACGAAGAGGGCGATGAGGGCGACGCCCTTGTAGGGGGTCATCGGGCCGTCGAGGAGGAGGGCCGCCGCGACGACGCTCACGATCGCGAGGAACACCGCGTCCCGGAGGACGATCTCCCGCGTCGCCTTGATCGGCCGGAGGATCGCGCTCACCCCGATGACGAACGCGATCGTCACGACGGTCGATGCGAGAGCGTTGCCGAGGGCGAGGTCCGGGCTGCCCTCCTCGACGGCGACCGCGCTCACGAGGAGCTCCGGGAGCGCGGAGATCGTGGAGACGAGGAGCGCACCGACGACGAAGCGGCTCCTTCCGATCTTACCCGCGAAGCCCGCGGCGTTGTCCGTGATGAACTTCGCTCCCTGGTTCAGCACGATGAAACCGATGCCGATCGCGCCGACCGACAGGAGCGCGTCGAGCGTAGGCATCCTCTCTCGAATCCCTTCCGACGGACGCCGGGAGGGGGGACGGTCTACATCAACGTTAGCTCATGACGTGCGACTTGACAATGAGCCCCGCACCCCTCAGGACGAGGACTCCGCGGCGACGCACGCGAGGACGAACAGGACGCCCGCTCCACCCCGCGAGGAGTGCAAGGACCATCGCGACCGCTGGACCGCCCCGCGAGCCGAGCGCGGTTATGAGCCCGGGCCTTCGCTCCCGTTCGCGCTTGGACATTTGCATGACGATCCGGGACGGATTCAGGATCGGGCACCATGTTCGAAGGCCAAGGTCACGTGACGAGATCGGTGAGCTTTCCCGTCTCCACGCCGCGGCGAATCTCGAGCGCGATCCGGCGACCCGTGCTCATCGGCCGCCGCCACAGGGCGTTTCCGTACGGGTGGCCGACGGACACGTGCACGTTCGTCCCGCCGCCGATCCGCGGTGCGACGTCGTAGATCCAGAACCGGAGGTCTTTGTCCACGGCGGTCTGGAGGGTGAACGGCCCGATGATCCCGGGGGCGAAGTGCTCCCGGGTCGCGCGGACGTACGTCTCCGCGATCTCGAAGACGTCCTTGAGGCTCGACTCCCGGAGGGTCGCGCTGTTGTGACCGACGACGATGTACTCCGGCCACTTCTGCCCCTCGAGGAGGGTCTGCTGCTGGAGCGCGGGAAGGCGCACGTGGCCGTCCAGAGAGGTCTCGAAGCGCCAGTCGATCCCGAGGAGCTCGAGCCGATCCCCGTCCGCTTCGATCGGCGAGTAAAAGAAGTCGAAGTTGAAGATCGGCCCGATGATGTACCGCTCGATCCTCGCGGTCTTGAGGTCCTCCCGCGAGATCACGCCCTGCTTGAGGAGCGCCGCGGACTTCTCGCGGTACTCCTTGTGCGACGCCGCGGTGAAGAACCCGCGCTCGAGCTTCTTCACCTTGTGGTGGAGCTTCACGATCACGAGCCCGTCGATGTCCTTCGGGTCCTCGATCCTCTCCGGGGTCGGAAGCTTCGCCTTCTCCAGGAGCCAGTAGTAGCTCCGCGCCTCCTCCCGCTCCTCCGTCCGCAGGAGGTTCCGGCTCCCGAACAGCGGCACGCGGAATGCGTCCTCGATCGCGTCGAGGTCGCAGTACGAGGTGAAGGAACGGTTCGGCACGAAGATCGCGTTCATCCTGCGGAGGCGCGCCTGGATCTTCGGCGTCAGGACGTCCCGGAACTTCGAGAGGACGAGTGTCTCGTCGACGAATCCCCGAGCAAGGCGTCCCTCCGGATCCCGCCGTGCGCGGAAGTACCGCGCGTATGGCGTCTCGCGGCCGCGCTCGCACACCGCGAGCGTGGGGAAGCTCTCCTCCGCCGCGCCGTCGCAAACGTCGAGCGCGGAATGCGACCCGATCGTCGCGATCGTGAGCTTCGACGGGTCGTAGTTCTCGAGGATGCGCACGACGTCGTCGCGGTCGAGCATGGTCCCCCGTGGCCTGCGGATGAGACCCGCGACCTTAATCCTTTCCTGACGCCGCGCGGGGTCGAAACGTCTTTACCGCGGGACCCGCTTCGCGGCGCCGCATGGAGGCGCGGGCGCTCAAGTGGTGGGGCTGGGGATGGGACGACCGCTCCTTGCCCGTGGAGTCGCGGCCCGTCCTCTGGCGGTACCTCCAGGAGCGTCTGAAGGTCGACCCCACAATCCACCGGAAGGTCGTCCCGATCGGCTCGATCCGCATCCCGCCCTCCCTCCTGTCCCCCGCGGAGCTCGACGAGCTCCGGCGGACCGTCGACGAGGAGAACCTGTCGCTCGCAGACCCCGACCGGATTCTCCATGCCGCAGGCCGCGGGTACAAGGACCTCGTGCGCCTCCGAGACGGGCGGATCGAGCGGGCGCCCGACGTCGTCCTCTACCCCGAGGACGACGACGCCGTGAAGCGCATCCTCGAGATCGCGACGCGACGCCGCTACGCCGTCGTCCCGTTCGGCGGCGGCACGGGCGTTGTGGGCGGCGTGGAGCCTCCGGCATCCGAAGAGGTCGCGGCCGTCCTGACCGTGGACCTCCGGAGGATGCGGAAGGTCCGGGAGGTCGACGTCGAATCGGGGCTCGCGAGCGTCGACGCGGGGATTCGCGGGCCCGTCCTCGAGGAGGCGCTCAACGCGCATGGCCTCACCTTCGGTCACGTCCCGCAGTCGTGGGAGTTCTCGACGGTCGGCGGGTGGATCGCGACCCGGTCCGCCGGCGGCCTCTCGAACCGCTACGGGAAGATCGAGGACCTCGTCGTCGGCGTGCGGCTCGTCGCGCCGAACGGCACGCTCGACCTCCGTCCCCTCCCGGGTGAGGCGCACGGGCCGGACCTCAAGCAGCTCGTACTGGGATCCGAAGGGATCCTCGGGATCATCACGCGGGCGACGATCCGAGTGCACCCGATCCCGCAGGCGCGCACGTTCGCCGCGCGCCTCTTCCGGACCTTCGCGGACGGGATCGCCGCGCTCCGGGCGATGGCCGTCGACGCGTGCCTCCCGGACATGGCGTACCTGAGCGACGAGGAGGAGACGCGGTTCGCCGCAGCGAGCGCGGGGATCGGCCCGGACGGGTCCGCGGGAGGGGCGACGGGACTCGGCCTGAAGATCCTCGGGGGCCGCGGGTACTCGCTCGGCGAGGGCAGCCTTCTCCTCATGGCGTTCGAGGGATCCCGCGGCCGCGTCGCGCATCGGAGCGAGCGCGCTCTCGGGCTCGCGCGACCCGCCGCGTCCCTGGGCGCGGCCCCGGCGGAGCGGTGGTTCCAGGAGCGGTTCGAGATGCCGTACCTCCGCGACTCCCTCCTCGACCACGGAATCCTGATCGACACCGTGGAGACCGCGGCGCCCTGGTCCCGGCTCCTCGGGGTGTACGAGGCCGGGCGCAAGGCGCTCCAGGACGCGCTGTGGGCGACGGGCGACGCGGGCTTGATCCTGTGCCACATCTCGCACGTCTACCATGACGGCGCCTCCCTGTACTTCACGTTCTTAGGTCGCCAGAAGGCCGGCGACGAGATCGGGCAGTGGGAGACGATCAAGGCCGCGGTCACGCGAGCGTTCGTCGACGCGGGCGGGGCCTTGAGCCATCACCACGGGATCGGCGCGGACCACGCACCGTACCTGAAGCGCGTGATCGGGGAGGACGGCCTCGTCGTCCTGCGCGCGCTCAAGCGGGAGCTCGATCCCGCGGGAATCATGAACCCCGGCAAGCTCCTCGCGTGATACGCATGACCGCGGACCTCTCGCACCGCGGCCGGGCCGCGAACCTCGCCCGCATGGCGTCGGAGACGTTCAACGTCGCCGTCGTCGGAGGCGGGATCGTCGGCGCGGCGATCGCCCGGGACGCGGCGCTGCGCGGCCTGAAGACCGCGCTCATCGACAAGGGGGACTTCGCGAGCGGCACGAGCGGGAAGACATCGCGGCTCGTCCATGGCGGGCTCCGCTACCTGAAGAACGGCAAGATCCGCCTCGTGCGGACCGCGTTGCGGGAGCGGGACCTCCTCCTGCGGCGGGCGCCCGGCCTCGTCCGGCCCCTCGCGTTCACGCTCCCGGCGTACCGGGGAAAAGGCGCGGGGCCGCTCTCCCTCCGGCTGGGACTCCTCCTGTACGACGCGCTCTCCCGGGACAAGGTCCTTCCCCGCCGGGCGTGGCTCGACGCGGCCGCGACCCTCGCACGCGAACCCCAGCTGTCGCCCGATGCTCTCCGGGCGAGCGGCCGATATCACGACGCGTTGACGGATGATGCGAGGCTCGTCCTCGCCGTCGTCCGCGCCGCGGCCGACGCGGGGGCCGTCGCCGCGAACTACGCGGAAGCAATCGACCTCGCGGCGGAAGGGGGGAGCGTCGTCGGGGTCCACGTGCGCCCGCGCCTCGAGGACGGGGAGCCGTTCCTCCTCTGCGCTCCGGTCGTCGTGAACGCAATCGGCGTCTGGCTCACGGCACCGTACGCCGCAGGAGTCCCCGCGCGGCCCCTGAGACCGACGAAGGGAATCCATATCTTCGTCCCCCGGGACCGGGTCGGCAACCGCGAGGCTGTCGTCCTCACGTCGCCCCACGATGGACGAATGCTGTTCGTCCTCCCCTGGGGTCGTCTCGCCCTCGTGGGGACGACCGACACCGATCACCGCGGGGACCTCAACGCGCCGGTGCCGGAGGCTGCGGACGTGGACTACCTTCTCGACGCCGTGAACGCGACCTTCCCCTTCGCGCGCCTCGCCCGCGCGGACGTCGTGAGCGCGTACGCGGGCCTGCGCCCCCTCCTCGGGAGCACGGCGACACGGGAGTCCGACATCTCCCGCGAGCACGAGATCTTCGAGTCTCCCGATGGGCTCCTCTCCATCGCGGGGGGCAAGCTCACGACGATGCGCGCGATGGCGGAGGAGGTCGTCGACCGCGTGTGCGTCCGCCTCGGTAGGTCGGGACCGCGTGCGACGCGGGAGGCGGGCCTCGGACCGTCCCCGGAGGCGCGGGAGCGCTTCCGCGCGCTCGGCCTCGATGATGCGACCGCGGAGCACCTCGGCTGTCGGCACGACCCGGAGACGCTCGCCCGATTCCTCTCGGAGCCGCGGGCGCGCGAGCGAGTCGATCCCGAGCTGCCGTTCGTGTGGGCCGAGATCGACGCCGCGGTCGAGGCCGAGATGGCGCAGACCCTCGCGGACGTGATGGTGAGGCGCCTCGGGCTCTTCTACGAGTCGATGGACCAGGGACGGACGGTCGCGCCGCTGGTCGCCGCGAGAATCGCCCCGCGCCTCGGGTGGACCGCGGACCGAGTGACCGAGGAGATCCGTGCGTACGGGGCCCTGATCGACGACCACCGGCGGTTCCGGGAGGACCATGGTCGCTGACACCGTCTTCATCGTGAACCCACGGTCCGCGAACGGACGCACGGGCCGTCGTTGGCCGCGGTACGAGCGATTCTTCCGTGCAGCCCTCCGGACGCCGTTCGACGTGCGCCGCACACAAGGCCCGTGGCACGCGGCGGACCTCGCGCGGAGCGCCGTCCAGGCCGGCGCGTCGACGATCGTCTCCGTCGGCGGCGACGGAACCCTGAACGAGGTCCTCAACGGGTTCCTCGATGGCACGGGTCGGCCCTGGAACCCGGATGCGCGGATCGCGGTCCTCTCGACGGGGACGGGCGCGGACTTCGTCCGCACGCTCGGGGTCGGCCGCGAGGCGGCGGACGTCGCACACCGGCTCAACGCGGGCAACACCCGGATGATCGATGTCGGACGCTGCGCGTTCATGACCGCGGGCGCCCGGCGGACGCGATACTTCATCAACGTCGCGGAGTTCGGCTCCGGAGGCGCCGTCGTCGACCGCGTGAACCGCACGACGAAGATCCTCGGCGGCCGGATGAGCTTCCTTGTCGCGATCCTCCGCACCCTGCCGGGATACCGGAACACCCGCGTTGCCCTCGAGGCGGACGGCGGACCGCGCCAGGAACGCATCGTGAACGATGTCATCGTCGCGAACGGCCGCTTCTTCGGCGGCGGACTCATGCCCGCGCCCCACGCGGACCTCGAGGACGGCCTCCTCGACGTCGTCGTCATCGGCGACGTGGACTTCCGGACCGTCCGGCGGAACCTCCCGGCGCTCCGGGAAGGCACGCACCTCGACCGCCCGTACGTCGAGCATTTCCGGGCGAAGGAGCTGGCGGTCCACGCGGGGGACGAGATGATCGATCTCGACGGGGAGTTCGTCGGCCGGCGCCCGACCCGCTTCGAGGTCCTCCCGCATGCGGTCCGCATCGTCGCGTGAGGAGGATAGCCCCGGGCAGATTCGAACTGCCGTCGCGAGGTCTCCCCTCGGTCTGGGGACCGATCCAGAGCCTCGAATCATTGGCCGCTAGACCACGGGGCTACGGAGGCCGATTCAAGGGGCAGGTCGTATTTGGAGTTTGCTCAGTGAGCCGCCTCGCGGAGGCGGTTCAGGACCCAATCCTTCGCGAGGACCGCGAGGAACGGCGCGGCACGGGGGCCGCGCTCCTGGCCCAGGAGGACGAGGTACAGGTCACGGAAAAACCGCGGCGTCTCGACGGGGAGCTTCCCGCCCTTCGTGAGGGACACCATGGAGTCCTTGATCGCGGCCTCGGACCAGGGGATGCCCGCGGCCTTGTCCGCGTACGCGCGGAGGGCGTCGCGGTCGTTCGGCTCGAGTTGCTCCAGGACCGCGGGCGTGAGGTTCTCGAGCAGGACGACCCGGTTCTCGGGTGCGTGCGCCTCGACCCAGCGCCCCGCCTGGGCGAGGCGGCGCGCGACGCGGGCCTCTTCGAACGTCGTGAGGTCCTGCGCGAGGATCCCCGTGTCCCGAAGACGGCGCAGGGACCACTCGATGCGGTTCGACGCGGGGCTGATCTGCGCGAGGAACGCCGCGTGCCGATAGGAGAGCGCGAACGGCTGCTCCCGCGGTGGCGGGTCGAGCTGCGCGAGCTCGTACGACCGCGCGATCGCGTCGTCGTCCCCCTCCCGGTCCTCGGAGTAGAACGCGGCCTCGGCCATGTCGTACGTGTCGTGGAGGGCGTCGACGCGGGACAGGTCGAACACGACGCGCCGGCTGATCGGGTTGAACGCGTACGGGTACCGGATCACCTCCGGGTCCCCGATCTCGAGCCATTGCGCTGGCGAGAAGCCGAGGAAGTCCGACGAGCCCATGTCGCCGAGGTCCTTCCCGCGGTCCGCGATCCCCACCCACTCGTACGGGATCCCGAAGGGCGCGCGGGTCCGCAAGAGGGTCTCGATGATCTCCTTGCACGAGTCGCGGGAGCCGCCGGGGGTCGCGTGGTCCTTGCCGAACGGCTCGATGTCCACGCGGTACACCTTCCAGAGGGCCGCCCACTCGAGCCGCCAGTTCAGCTTGCCCTTCTCGATCGACGACTGACCCTCGTGGCCGCACTTCTCGCAATGGTAGGAGACGGTCGTCCGTTCGAGCCGGACGGTCGTCGCGCCGATCGTCCGGCACCCCTCGCAGAACGCCTCGAACGGGAGCCAGCTCGCGGGGTACGGCCGGCGGGAGCGGTATTTGTTCACGAGGGCGCGGACCTCCTCGGGTCGAGAGGCGAGGTCCCGGACGACCGCCTGCATCTCGGGGTTCCGGTACGCCTCCGTCGTCGTCACGATCCGCACGTCGGACTCGCCGCGGGCCCGCTTCCCCGGGTCCGGCGATGGCGCGAACCGGTCGAGGACGCCCCCGAAGTCCTTCCAGTAGTGGTCGACCCACCCCCCGTGGCATCCGAAGGGATCGGGCACGTCGATGAGCCGGCGCCCGATGTACTGCCGGCCCTCGTCCCCCGGGAACTGCCCAATCTGCGCCTCCTTCGCCTTCCACTCGTCCTGCGTGTAGAGCACGAGGCTCTGCAGGACGTTCCGCCCCTCCGCCCGCAGGCTCCGGGTGAGGAGCTGGGAGAGCGTGATCTCGCCTCGGAGCCGGCCGACGTGCTGGAGCCCGCTCACGCTCAGCCCCGCGTTCACGACGAGGTCGGGCTTGGCCCCGACGTACGCCTTGACGTCCTCGAGGAGCTCGTCGTACCAGTGCGTCAGGGGAACCGACCGGGCGCCACGGATGAGATGCAGGAGATAAAAGCTTGCGGGGAGCCGGACCCGGAGAGCGTCACGCCATCGCCCGCGCGCGGATGAGCGCACGGAGCGGGACGCCGTTGATGTCGTCGTGCGCCGTCTTGTTCACGAGGGCGATCGCCAGGACG
>Ga0154849_179_pt1 | contig 14063 bp, 15 predicted proteins | sample Rifle2008BG16ft_FD_105577 | JGI IMG/M metagenome (GOLD analysis project Ga0154849, IMG submission 105577) | Euryarchaeota archaeon RBG_16_67_27 | reverse complement strand
GGCCCGCGGGCCCGTAGCTTAGCCTGGTTGGAGCGCCCGGCTGATAACCGGGAGGTCGCCAGTCCAAATCTGGCCGGGCCCACTCTCGGCCCCTCGACGGACTGGAAGCGGTCCGATCGCCATCCGGTCTCCGGGTGCCTGTATATTCCATTCCGAATGGAGCTATTCGTGACCGAATATTGCCCGTAGCAAATCTTATTTGGCGCGCGACTCTCCGACCGCCGAGCGGGCAGTGGGGACCTCCTCGTGGGTTACGTCCGGAGCCTTCGTTGTCGTGAGTGCGGGGCCGAGTATCCGCCGACGCGGCTCGTCGTGTGCGAGGCGTGCTTCGGCCCGCTCGAGGTTGCGTACGAGTTCGACGCCGTGCGCGAGGCGTTCACGCGGGACTCGATTGCGCGCAGGCCGGGGGACCTGTGGCGGTATCGGGAGCTCCTCCCTGTCTTCGACGAGGGGGCGAAGGTCGACCTCCAGCCCGGCTACACGCCTCTCCGCCGCGCGGACAACCTCGCTTCGGAGCTCGGGCTCAGGGAATTGTGGGTCAAGGACGACACGGTGAACCCGACGTCCTCGTTCAAGGACGTCGCGGTCGCCGTCGCGAAGGCGAGGGAGTGGGGGCTCGAGGCCGTCGGGTGCGCATCCACCGGGAATCTCGCGGCCGCCACCGCGGCCGCCGCCGCGAAGGCCCGCCTGCCCTGCTACGTGTTCACGCCCGCGGGCCTCGAGGAGACGAAGCTCCTCCTCCCACGGATCTACGGCGCGACCGTCGTGCCCGTCGATGGCACGTACGACGACGCGAACCGGGTCGCTATCCTCGCCGCGGACCGTCGCGGGTGGGGCTTCGTGAACATCAACCTCCGGCCGTACTACGCGGAGGGCTCGAAGACGCTCCTTTTCGAGACGTGGGAGCAGCTTGGCTTCGAGCTGCCCGACGTCGTCGTGACGCCGCTCGGATCCGGGCTCCTCCTCACGTCCGTCGACAAGGCGATCCGCGAGCTCAAGGCGATCGGCCAGGTGAACGGGGTTTCGACGCGCCTCGTCGGGACGCAGGCGGCCGGCTGCGCCCCGATCGTCCGGGGTTTCGAGTCCGCGGACGGGAGGCCGCGCCCGGTGAAGCGACCCGACACGATCGCGGAGAGCCTCGCGATCGGCGACCCCGCCTCCGGTCATGAAGCGATTCAGATCATGCGTCGCACACGCGGCTTCGCGGACGCCCCGAGCGACCCCGAGATCATCGAGGCCCAGCGACTCCTCGCGCGGACGGAGGGGGTATTCGCCGAGCCGGCGGGAGGGACGACCGTCGCGACCCTGAAGCGCGCCCTGGAGGACGGCCGGATCGATCGGGACGAGCGGGTTGTCCTCCTCGTCACGGGGAACGGCCTCAAGGCGCCGTCCGTGCTGAGCGCGTCGTTCCCGCCCCTCACCCCCGTCGCCCCGAACGCCGCGGCGGTCGACGCGTTCCTCGGAGGCATCCACCATGGTTAGGCTCGTGCTCGCCTCCCCGATCGCGGTCGCGACCCGCGGGGAGCGGGAGATCGACATCGAGTTCGAAGGGACCCTCGGAGGGCTGTTCGACGCCATCGCGGAGCGGTACGGCAAGGAGTTCCGTCAGCGGATATTCGACGGCGAGGGCGGCCTGAAGCGGTTCGTGAACGTCTACGTGGACGGCGAGGACGCGAGGTACCTCAAGGGCCTCGAGACCCCGGTGACGCGGGACGCAACGGTTGACCTCCTGCCCGCCATTGCGGGTGGTTGAGGTTCCGGATGGCCACCGGCTGGTCCCGCGGCCGCGCGCCCGCCACGATCGCGAACGTCGGCCCGGGCTTCGACGTGTTCGCCCTCGCCGTCCGGGGGCTTGCGGACGTCGTGTCGGTCCGCGCCGCGGACGAGGACTCCCTGAGCGTCGAGGGGCTCGACGCGCGTGACCTTCCCGCGTCGTTCGCGAAGAACACCGCGGGGATCGTGATCGCGGCGATGCGGAAGCTCACGGGGCTCCGCGACCCCCTCGAGGTTCGCGTGCGGAAGGGGATCCCCGCGGGACGCGGCCTCGGGAGCTCTGCGGCGTCGTGCGGCGCCGCGGCCCTCGCCTTCCTCGACGCGTTCCGGGAGGCGAAGGATCTCACGCCCGCCGCCGTGCTCCGCGCCGCGGCGGAGGGGGAAGCCGCGGTCGCAGGCCGCCACTACGACAACGTATCCGGCACCCTCCTCGGTGGCTTCGTGTCGATCGCCTCGACGAACCCCATCGTCCTCGCGCGGCAGCCCGTGAGCCCGAGGGTCCACATCGCCCTCGCGATCCCGGATTTCGAGATGCGGACGGCGGACATGCGCAGGGTCCTGCCGCGCCAGATCCCCCTCCGCGACGCGGTGTCGAACGTGGGGAAGGCGGCGACCCTCGCGATCGCCCTCGGCCGCGGGGACGTCCGGCTCGCGGGGCGCTGTCTGGAGGACCGGTTCGCGGAGCCCCGGCGAGCGCCGTTCCTCCGCGGGTACGATGCCGCGCGGACGGCCGCGCTCGACGCGGGTGCGGCCGGGTTCGCGATCAGCGGTTCCGGGTCCACGGTCTTTGCGCTCGCAGCGAGCCGACGCGGGGCTGAGCAGTCCGCCAAGGCCATGCGGGATGCCTTCCTTGCGCACGACGTAAACGCCAAGCCCCTGGCGACGATCGTTGACAACTCGATTCCCCTCCGCGCACTCCTCGGGAGGGCGGGACCGAGGTTCTCCCTTGTCACAGGGTAGCGCGAAATTAATCGCGCCGCCCGAAAGATAATTATACCATCGCCCCTTTGTCGCGGGCGAATCAGGATGTCGAACGGACACGTGCTTACGGGCATTGTCCTTATTACGCGGCCGTGCTAGACGCACGACCGCCTCGACTCATCCTGAAACGGTTTTGAGATCGATGGTGGTCAGAGTGGAGACTCCGCCGAAGGTCCCCGCCCGCGGATCCGCGGGCTTCGTGAGCGAGGCGCCTGCGAACGGTTCGCCGCCCTCCGGGGTGACGTCGTTCTCCCGGGAGTACATGGAGTACTGGGCGCCCCTCCTCCAGGAGGGCGACGCGGCGAAGGACCCGGACCCGCGGGCATCCGCGGGTGCGGGAGGAATCCGACAATCGACGGAGGCAGTGTCGGCACATGTCAAACATCCACCCCAGGGTCCCTGACCGTCTACGTCCGCGCCGCGGCGCGCGGAGCCGAGGTGCGTGCGCGCACGATGCCGCGCGCGGACCCTTGCCGGGATGCCCCGCACGGGCCCTAGCGACCCGCTCGGTGCCAGGGGGTCCGCAATGAGGGGATCCCGGGTCGCGCTCGAGATGCTCAAGGAGCAGGGCGTGCGCGTCGTCTTCGGGATCCCGGGCGGAGCGGTCCTCCCGCTGTACGACGACCTCTACGACGTCGGCCTGAGGCACGTCCTGTGCAGGCACGAGCAGGGCGCGGCGCACATGGCCGACGGCTTCGCCCGGGTCCTCAAGCGCCCGGGCGTGTGCATCGCCACGTCGGGTCCGGGCGCGACGAACCTGATCACGGGGGTCGCGACCGCCTACATGGACTCCTCGCCCATGGTCGCGATCACGGGTCAGGTCGCGACGTCCGTCATGGGGAACGACGCGTTCCAGGAGGTCGATGCGTTCGGCCTCATGATGCCGGTCGTCAAGCACAACTGGCGGATCGAGAGCGCGAACGAGATCCCCCGTGTGTTCCGGGAGGCGTTCCACGTCGCCACGCACGGCCGCACGGCGCCCGTCCACATCGACTTCCCCGTGGACGCGCAACGAGACGAGGTCGACGAGGCGAAGATCAAGCAGAAGTTCGTCCCGCGGAAGCAGACGAAGCGGGACCTGAGCAACGTGCTCGACGCGATCAAGTTCATCGAGGAGGCGGAGGCGCCCGTGGTCATGGTCGGGGGCGGGGCGCGCTGGTCCCAGGCGGGGACAGACATCCTCCGGCTCGCGGAGATGATCCAGGCCCCCGTCGTCACGACGCTCATGGGCAAGGGCGCGGTGCCAGAGGACCACCCGCTCGTCCTGGGACCCGTGGGGATGCACGGTAAGATGGTCGCGACGTACGTCCTGAACAACTGCGACACGATCGTCGCCCTCGGTACGCGTTTCTCCGACCGGTCGACGGGCAAGCTGAGCGAGTTCGGGAAGCAGCAACGGATCGTCCACGTGGACATCGACTCCTCGGAGGTCGGGAAGAACGTCTCGAACGTCGTCGGGCTTGTCGGGGACGTGTACACGGTCGTCCACGCCCTCATCGCGGGGCTCGAGAACCGCGCGCTCCGGAAGCGCACCGCCTGGACGGAGCGGGTCGCGGGCCTCAAGAAGGAGTGCGCATGCGACTTCAACCTCTCCGGCCACCCGATCCTCCCGCAGAAGATCGTCTGGGAGCTCAACCGGCTCCTCCCGGACGACGCCATCCTGACGACGGAGGTCGGGCGGAACCAGATGTGGGCGGAGCACTTCTTCGACGTCCGGCAGAACCGGATCTTCATGACGTCCGGGGGGCTCGGGACGATGGGGTTCGGCTTCCCCGCCGCGATGGGCGCGAAGGTCGCGGCCCCCGAGCGGTTCGTGATCGACCTCGCGGGCGACGGGTCGTTCCAGATGACGATGAAGGAGCTCGCGACCGCGCGGGAGAACGGGATCAACGTCGCCGTGCTCGTGATGAACGACAACGCCCTCGGCATGGTGCTCCAGTGGCAGCGGATGTTCTACGGCGAGCGCTACTCCGCAGTGCACTTCGGCCCGATGCCCGACTTCGTGAAGATCGCGGAGGCGTACGGCTGCGAGGGCGTGCGGGTGGCGAAGGACGGGGACCTGGAGGACGCGATCGTCCGCGCGCAGTCCGCGGAGACGCCGTTCGTCATCGACGCGATGATCGACCCAAAGGAGGACATGCTCCCGATCATGCCGCCGGGACGGTCCGCGAAGGAGATCATCCTCGGCCCGCGGTGCATCTGGAAGGGAGGTGCGACGGTTGAAAGTCCTGTCCCTGCTCGTCCATGACGACTGGGGCGTCATGCAGCGGATCATGGGCGTCTTCACGAGGAAGCGGATCAGCGTGGACACGATTATCGCGGGCCCGTGCGAGCGGCAAGGCTGCGCGCGCGTGATCCTCGCCTCGAAGCACCCCTCGTTCCCGAAGATGCTCGAGCACGTGCGGCGCGTGCACGACGTGATCGAGGCGGAGTTTATCGAGAACAACGCGGAGGCGTTCGCGCTCCTCCGCGGTGCCAGCGGCAGGAGGTCCGTTGCGGGCCCCGCCCAGGAGGTCGACGACGCGGTGGAGAAGGAGGACGGTGCCGCCTACGTGAAGGCGTACGCGGCCCTGTGACGGTGGGATTCCTATGGCGAAGCTGTATTACGAGAAGGACGCGGACCTCGGTCCGCTGAAGGGCAAGACCGTCGCGGTCGTCGGCTACGGGATCCAGGGCCGCGCGCAGGCGCTGAACCTCCACGACAGCGGGATCGAGGTCGTCGTCGCCGCGCGGCGGAACGGCGAGTCGTGGGCCGCGGCGAAGAAGGACGGTCTGGACGTCGAGACGATCCCCGAGGCCGTGGCCTCCGCGGGGGTCGTGATGATGCTGGTCCCCGACGAGGTCCAGCCCGAGGTGTACGCGAAGGGCGTCGCGCCGAACCTGGCGAAGGGTGCGGCCCTGGACTTCGCGCACGGGTTCAACATCCGTTTCGGGACGATCGTCCCGCCGACGGACGTCGACGTGATCATGATCGCGCCGAAGGCGCCTGGCCGGGCCGTCCGGGAGAACTTCGTCCGCGGCTCGGGAGTCCCCGCGCTCCTCGCGGTCCACCACGACGCGACGGGGAACGCGAAGCGGATCGCCCTCGCGATCGCGAAGGGTCTTGGCTCGACGAAGGTCGGCGTCATCGAGACGACGTTCACGGAGGAGTGCGAGACGGACCTGTTCGGCGAGCAGGTGGACCTGTGCGGAGGCGTGTCCGAGCTCATCAAGACGTCCTTCGAGGTCCTCGTGAAGGAGGGCTACCAGCCGGAGCTCGCGTACTTCGAGGTCCTCCACGAGCTCAAGATGATCGTCGACCTGATCCAGGCGGGCGGGATCGAGAACATGTGGGCGAACGTCTCGAACACCGCGGAGTACGGGGGCCGCACGCGCGGCCCGAGGGTGATCGACGATCGCGTGCGGAAGAGCATGGAGGCGCTGCTCAAGGACATCAAGAACGGCGCCTTCGCGAAGGACTGGGTCGCGGAGTACCGGCGCGGGATGCCGACCCTGGAGAAGGCACGGAAGGAAGCGCCGGACTCGACGCTGGAGAGGGTCGGTCGCGACGTGCGCAAGATGTTCTCGTGAACCCGGGGGGCGCCATGCAAGCCGCGCGGCTGGAGTGTGTGCAATGCGGGGCGACGTACGGGGGTCAGGAGGACCGGCTCAGCTGCGAGGAGTGCGGCGACGGCATTAGGGTGGTCGTGGACATGCAGACCCTCTCGTACGACAATCTCCGCGCGCGCTGGCGCGAGCGTCCGTTCCGGCTGTGGCGCTACCGCGAGCTCCTGCCCGTCACGGGGGAGGAGGTGACCCTCGACGAGGGAGGCACGGGCCTCCTCCGGGTAAACCTCCTCGGCTCCCTCGGCGAGGAGTTCGAGCTGCACGTGAAGAACGAAGGGCAGAACCCGACGGGGTCGTTCAAGGACCGCGGGATGACCGTCGGGGTGACGCGGGCGAAGAACCTCGGGCGGACACGGGTGATCTGCGCGTCGACGGGGAACACGTCCGCGTCGCTCGCCGCATACGCGTCCCGCGCGGGGATGGAGGCGATCGTCCTCGTCCCCTCCGGCGGCGTCGCGAAGGGCAAGCTCGCGCAGGCCCTCTTCAATGGCGCGCGGGTCGTCGCCCTCGACGGGACGTTCGACGATGCGATGGGGGTCGTCCTCGACGTCGCGGAGGCGACGAACGCATACGTCCTGAACTCGATCAACCCGTACCGCCTCGAAGGCCAAAAGACCGCGGCGTTCGAGCTGTTCGACCAGCTCGGCGGGCACGTCCCCGACTGGGTCGTATGCCCCGTGGGGAACGGCGGGAACCTCGCGGCGTACTGGAAAGGCTTCGAGGAGCTCTTCGGGATCGGCGCGACGGGGCGGCTCCCGCGCCTCATCGGCGTCCAGGCGGACGGCGCCTCGCCGATCGCGGACGCCGTCATGGCCGGCGAGGACGAGATCACCCCCGTGAAGGAACCGAAGACCGTCGCGAGCGCGATCCGGATCGGGAACCCCGCGAACTGGCGGAAGACGATGAAGGCGCTCCGGGAGTCCGACGGCCTGGCGCTCAAGGTCCCGGACTCCGAGATCCTGGACGCGCAATCCCTCCTCGCCCGGGAGGAGGGCCTGTTCGTCGAGCCCGCGAGCGCGGCGAGCATCGCGGGCGTGATCCGCCTCGCCCGGGAGGGCCTCTTCCGGTCCGGGGAGCGGGTCGTCTGCGTCTGTACGGGTCACGGTCTGAAGGACCCGGACTCCGCGATGCGATCCTTCCCGGACGTCGAGCCCGTCGACGCGACGGTCGAGGCGATCGTCCGGGCGATCGAGGGAGGTCCCTGATGCGGATCATCCTCGTGGGCCTCGGCGCCCTCGGCCAGGGCCTCCTCGGCCACCTCGGCGAGCAGGCGGACTCCCTCCTCGACGCGTACGGTCTCCGGGCGAAGATCGTCGCGGCCCTCGACACGAGCGGGGCGGTCGTGCAGCCCGCGGGCCTGGATCCCGCGGTCCTCCTGAGGACGAAGCGATCCCGCGGCGGCCTCGCGGGCCTCCAGCCGTACTTCCGGCCCGGACGAAGGGCGCTCGAGATCATCCACACCGTCGACGCGGACGCGGTCGTCGAGGTCACCCCGACGAACATCCTCGACGGCGAGCCCGCGATGAGCCACATCCGCGGCGCGCTCAAGGCCCGGCGACACGTCGTCACGGCGAACAAGGGCCCGATCGTCCTCGCGATGGGATACCTCACGAGCCTCGCGGAGGAGATGGGTGCGATCCTGCGGTTCAGCGGGACCGTCGGCGGCGGCACGCCGATGCTCGACCTCGCGCGGCACAGCCTGCGGGGCGACCGGGTCGTCTCGATCGCGGGGATCGTGAACGGGACGACGAACTACATCCTCACGCGGATGGGCGAAGGGCTTGCCTTCGAGGAGGCGCTCGAACAGGCGAAGAAGCTCGGCTACGCGGAGGCGAACCCCGCGTACGACGTCGAGGGAACGGACGCGGCGATCAAGCTCGCGATCCTCTCGAACTGGGCGATGGGCACGCGGCTCCGCGTGACGGACGTCTCCGCGCGGGGGATCAAGGAGGTCACGCTCGCGGACATCGAGCGTGCGCAGGCGCAGGGCAAGGTAATCAAGCTCATCGCGCGGTGCGACGGCAAGGTCGCATCCGTGCAGCCCGAGCTCATCCCGAAGACGGACCCGCTCAACGTTCCCGGGCCGCTGAACGCGGTCACGTACACGACGGAGAACGTCGGGCCGATCACCCTGGTCGGCAAGGGCGCGGGTGGCCGGGAGACCGCAGGCGCGCTCCTCCGGGACCTCATCGACATCCATTTGCGGTCGAAGTGATTCCCCGGGTGCGAGGTCGTACGATGGGAAAGGCACGCCCGGCGGACCCGAAGCACCGGAGCCGAGAGGTCACCGAGGGACCGGAACGCGCACCCGCGCGCGCGTACCTGCGGAGCATGGGCCTCACGGACGAGGACATCGCGCGACCGTTCATCGGGATCGCGAACACCTGGAACGACGTGATGCCGTGCCAGATCAATCTCGACCGGATCGGGAAAAAGGTCCGCGAAGGGGTCCGCGCCGCGGGCGGCACGCCGCGGGAGTTCATGACGATCGCTGTCTCCGATGGGATTGCGATGGGGCACGAGGGGATGCGGGCGTCCCTCGTGAGCCGCGAGGTGATCGCGGACTCCATCGAGCTCATGATCCACGCGCACGGGTACGACGGGCTCGTGACCGTCGCGGGATGTGACAAGACGATCCCCGGCTCGATCATGGCGATGGCGCGGCTCAACGTGCCCTCCGTGTTCACGTACGGCGGGACGATGCTCCCGGGCCGGTACGAAGGCCGCGACGTGACGATCCAGGACGTCTTCGAGGCCGTCGGGGCGTTCGCGGCCGGGCGGATGACCGCCGTGCAGCTCGACGAGCTCGAGCGGAGCGCGTGCCCGGGCGCGGGCACGTGTGCGGGGCTCTTCACCGCGAACACGATGGCCTCGTGCGCAGAGGCGCTCGGCGTGGCGCTCCCGGGGGACGCGGCGATCCCGACGATCGACCCCGCGCGGGAGAAGCACGCCGTCCGGGTCGGGGCGGCCGCGCTCTCGGCGCTCGAGCTCGGGATCCGGCCGCGGGACGTGCTCACGTACGAGGCCTTCGAGAACGCGATCGCGCTCGACGCGTCCATGGGGGGCTCGACGAACGCGGTCCTCCACCTCCTGGCGATCGCACACGAGGCGGGCGTGACGCTCGGGATCGATGACTTCGATGGGATCTCCCGGCGGACGCCGCACATCGTCACGATGAAGCCCGGCGGGAAGTACGTCATGGCGGACCTGCACCGCGCGGGGGGCGTGCCCGTGGTCCTCCGCCGGCTCCTGGATGCGGGGAAGGTCCACGGCGGCGCCCTCACCGTGACCGGGAAGACCCTTGAGGAGAACCTTCGGGAGACACCGACCCGGATTCCCGGCGACATCGTCGCCCCCGTCGACCGGCCGATCACCCCGACGGGGACCCTGGCGATCCTCAAAGGGAACCTCGCGCCGGAAGGCGCGGTCGTCAAGACCGCGCTCGTCCGGCATCTCTGCCACGAGGGACCGGCGAGGGTGTTCGACGGGGAGCAGACCGCGTTCGGGGCGGCGCGCCGTCGCGAGATCGAGCCGGGCGACGTCGTCGTGATCCGATACGAGGGCCCGAAGGGCGGACCCGGGATGCGGGAGATGCTCGCGATGACTGCGGCCCTCGTCGGGCAGGGCCTCGGCGAGAAGGTCGCCCTGATCACGGACGGCCGCTTCTCCGGCGCGACGCGGGGGCTCATGGTCGGACACGTCGCGCCCGAGGCGTGGGACGGCGGCCTGATCGCGCTCCTCCGCGACGGAGACCCGATCGAGATCGACGTCCCGAAGCGCATTGTCCGGACAGGCCTGACGAAGAAGGAGACGGACGCGCGCCGCAAGAAGTGGCGCCGTCCTCCGCCCCGCTACCGAACGGGGGCCCTCGCGAAGTACGCGAAGCTCGTCTCGTCCGCAGCGGTCGGCGCGGTGTGCTCCTGAGGGGCCGGGAGGACCCGCAGCTACTTAGCCGACGGCCGGCTTGGGCGGCGGACAATGCGGTCGTGTCGTGGTGTCACCCCCCGATAAGCCAGGGCGCTCCCCGCTCTTCGTGATCCTCTTCACGGTCTTCGTCGACCTGGTCGGGTTCGGCGTCATCATCCCGCTTCTCCCGTTCTACACGCAGGTCCTCGGGGGCGGGCCGGCCGTCCTCGGTCTCTTGATCGCCTCGTTCTTCCTGGCGCAGTTCCTGGCCGCACCCGTGCTCGGCCGACTGAGCGACCGGAGGGGGCGGCGGCCCGTGATCCTCGGCACGCTCGTGCTCGCGACGGGATCGTACGCGCTCCTCGCCGTCTCCAACTCCCTCGTCCTCCTGTTCGCCGCGCGGATCCTCTCCGGGATCGCCTCCGGGAACCTTTCCGTCGCCCAGGCGTACATCGCGGACCGCACCGCGCCCGCGGAGCGTGCGAAGGGGATGGGGTACATCGGCGCTGCGTTCGGCGTCGGGTTCGCGATCGGCCCCGTGATCGGCGGGACCCTCGCGCCGTTTGGCCTCGCTGGCCCTGCCCTCGCCTCGATGGCAATCGCCGGTGCGAACCTCCTCCTCGCGCTCGCGTTTCTGCCGGAGTCCCTGTCATCCGAGCCTGGCGCCCGCGGAGGCGTAGCGCGCCCACGGGGCGGCCGGATCGCGGACGCGTTCCGACGGCCCACGATCCGCGCCCTCCTCGCGACGTTCTTCGTCGTGAACTTCGCGTTCTCCACGGTTCCCGTCGCCTTTCCCAGCCTCGGGATCGTGTACTTCGGCCTCGGTCCCCGGGAACTCTCGTGGATATTCATCCTGATCGGCCTCATTTCCGTGGCCGTCGGCACGTCGATCGGCCGGCTCGCGCAGCGGTTCGGGGAGGAGCGCTTGGTCATGGCGGGCACCGGGGCCATCGGCCTCGCGCTCGCCGCGACCCCCTTGATCCGGGACCTCACAGCGTACGTGGGTCTGATCGCGCTCCTTTCCTTCGGGGTCGCCGTCGCGAACCCGCTCGTCCCGAGCCTCGTCTCGAAGCGGACCGCGCGTGCGGAGCAGGGGTCGATCCTCGGGATCGCGCAGTCGATTGGGAGCCTGGGGCGGATCCCCGGGCCGACGATCGCGGGCGTCCTCTTCCAGAGCGTGGGCGTCGCGGCGCCGTTCCTCTTCGCGAGCCTGCTCATGGCAATCGGATTCGGGCTTAGCGTGCAGGTGTACCGAGAGAGTCACGCGAACGCGGTTCCGGGACCGCGGCCGCAGATGGAGCCAGACCCATAAGGAACTGGCGATCGCGGGCCCTGGGCCCTGAGCCGGCGTGCTTGGGCAGCGTGGACGTGCTCCGACCGGCGCTAAGCTGCGGGGTGTGATATCGACAGATTGCCAGATGTCGGTCCTTGGAAAACTTGCCTGGTATCGCGTTCGGATGAATTCGATTTCTTCACCCCTACCGAACCCATAAGTATGCCTCTGCCCATCGGTCGATTCGTGGCGCGGCGAAAATCCTCGCTCGCCGCCTCCGAAGAATGGTTTCGGAAGGCCCGTCGTAACCTGCGCGTCGCGAACGCGAATCTTGACGCGGGATTCGTAGACGTCGCCGCATTCTACGCGCAGCAAGCGGCCGAGTTCGCGCTCAAAGCCCTGCAAATCCACAGGACCGGACAGTTCGGCCGCATTCACGATCTGACCCGTCTGTCCCGAGAGTTGTCCGCGCCCCCGAGGATACTCAAACTTGCGGCCCTCGTTACGCCGGCGTATGTGGCGGCTCGGTACCCAGACGCAGGTGGCAAGATTACGCGGCGACTTGCTGAATCGATGATGGAAGCAGCTAGGAGGATTGTCCGATGGGTTCGCCGACAGATGGTCTAGTGCGCCGGCTTCAGCGTTTCCGACGCAAGGTGGCCGGACGGTACAAAATCGAGAGGATGATTCTGTTCGGCTCGTATGCTCGCGGAAGGACGCACCGATTCAGCGATGTCGACCTAATCGTGGTCAGCCCGCGATTTCGTCGCAAGAACATCTCTGCACGCGCCTCCCCGTTGTATCTCGAATGGGACCTGGAGCTTCCGGTTGATTTTCTCTGCTACACCCCTGAGGAATTTGAGGCGCTATCCAAGCGACCGAGCCTGGTTCGCGAAGCCCTGGGAGAAGGCATCACAATTCCCGTGTAGTCCTCACATGAAGGAGTCGGGTGAGAATGGATCGGACCCCCGAGGGTAGCAATCGCATCATGATGTCTTCGATTATCTGATGCGTAAGCTTAAGTAATACACGTATTATTCATGATAGTGGCGCGGCGAATCCTGTACACCCGTCACGCACGGCAGAGGATGATTCTCCGCGGCATCTCCGAGCGGGAAGTCAATGATGCTCTCCGGAAAGGAATAAAGAGGACCCAAGACGGCAAGATCGTTGTCTCCTACATGTACTTCGAGGTCGTCTATGTGGTGCGGGGAGAAGACGTATGGGTGATCACGGTTCAGTTCAGGTGGTGACATGATGGTGAAGTGTCCGGTTTGCGGTAAGGGGCAGCTGCACCGCGGCAAGGTCCGCGAGGAGATGTTTGGAATCGACCTGGGCGAGTACCCCGCCGAGATCTGCGACTCTTGTGGAGAATCCTTCGTGGATCAGGACGCGATGAAGAAGATTGAGGCGCGGGCGAAGGCTGTGGGGCTCTGGGGGCTCGCCAAGAAGGTGTCCATCGCGAAGTCCGGTAACTCCTTGGTCGTTCGGATCCCCGCGGAACTGGCTCGGTTCCTGCGACTCAAGGGCGGGGAAGAGGCCTTGGTGCGCCCAGAAGGGCGCAAAAAAATCGTGGTCGAGCTGGGGTAGACTGCGTGGTCAAGGCCCGTGGCGGTAGCGCCATATTGTCATGTAACTTCGACGTCACTGGCGACCGCGTGACCGGGGAACGGTAATCCGTATCATCCATCCGGGACCGTTACTTTTGCGCCAAAGAGGACAATGACAAAGCGTGGTCTCGGCGGGCGCCGGTAAGGCTATCGTGGAGTTTCTCTCCGCTACCGCTGCTTTCGTGACCATAGCCGCTTTCCTGATTCCATACGTTGGCATCGTGGACGCGCTTCTCCTCGACGGAGTCCTGTTGACCGCCGCTCTGGTTGTTCTTCGCCTGTGGACACAATCGCAAAAGCGACCACGCGAATCTTCCACCGGTCGGCCCTCCCCTCATGGGAAGGGTGCCGGAGATTCGGCGAGTGCGCCAGGACAGTTGGTCATCGAACGGACTATCGTCTCGAAGTCTTTCAACGTCCAGGCGGGGAAACTGACGAAAGTCGAGTTGCCGGTCGAGGAAGGGGACTACGTGTTTGGGCGCTTGGAGGAGGAAGACCGGCAGTGGTTCAGTTGGTACATCGTCGATATCAAAAACCTTCGCAAGGCGGAGCAGAAACGCAGCTTTGACTATGAAGCGGGTGAGGAGGACGTGCCATCGACTGTCCTAGATTGGGCCGTACCCTCGAATGGACCATGGTATCTCGTCCTGGATGTCTCGATGAAGCAGTACTGCGGCGAGTGACGGTAAACCTCAAACGGAAGCCGCGGTCAGCGATCCCCCCCGTGAAGGCGGTTAGCCTATGGACCCCACGTCCTTTGTTGATCGCGAGACAATGGCCGTAGATCATCGAGGGCAAGACGGAATCGAAGCTGGGGGGCCTACTGAAATCTGAATTCGCTGGGGAAGAGCTTCAGTAACTTCACAGGGAGCAAATCGTCCAACTTCTCAATATCCCGCTCCCTTAAGGAAATG
>Ga0154849_124_pt2 | contig 14539 bp, 13 predicted proteins | sample Rifle2008BG16ft_FD_105577 | JGI IMG/M metagenome (GOLD analysis project Ga0154849, IMG submission 105577) | Euryarchaeota archaeon RBG_16_67_27 | reverse complement strand
GACGGTGCCGGGGCGGACGGAGGGGGTGCGGCCGGAGGCGGGGCCCCGGTCGGATATTGCTGCGGATAGTATGGCCACGGATACGGCGGGTACGCTGCCCACCGCGCTCGCTCCTTGAGGATCAGGTCGTACGCGACCGCGGCGAGGATGACGGCCCATGAGCCCACGACGCCCTGGACGAACACGTTCACAGCGAAGCTCACGGCGACATCCGGGTACGCGAAGGACACGGACGAGCCGACCAAGGCGACGACGGCCGCAAGGAGGCCGATGATGAACATCGCGCCGAAGATCGAGAAGCGCCGACCCCGGGTGAGAGCCCAGCTCCGCCGGAGGCCGTCGAGCGCGCCGACGCCCTCCATCATGATCGCGGGTGCGTTCAGGCTCAGGGACACGGAGACGAAAATCACGACGGGGATCAGGACGAGAATCGCGAGGGCCGACAGGCCGACCACGGCGAAGTTCCGGGCGTATCCGCCCGCGAGAAGGCCGACGATGGGCGCGAGGATCGTCCCGATGATCAGCAGGTTCAGGAGCAGCTGGGCCCCGAGGACGCTCGGGAGCCGCTCAAGCCCCTTCTCGAAGGCGCCCCCGGCGGTCACCGCCGTGCCCCGGAGCCGCTGGACCGCGAAGTGGGTCATCGCGCCCGTCACCACGCTCGAGATGATAACCGCGAGGACCGCGAGGACGACCACGTGCGCCATGAGCGCGACGAAAACTCCGATGGACGGCAGGCCCGTGAACGTGAACGTGACGTCAGGAATCCCGAAGAACGCCCCGGAGGCGCCTGGGAGGATTCCGGACCCGAAGAACAGGATCGCGAGGCCGTACGCGATCGCGCCGACGACTACGGAGAGGACCGCATACACCAAGAAGAACACGGCGAGGTCCTTGAAGAACACCCGGAACGTGCCGGTGAACAGGTTTCCGAAGCTCGCCTCGGGCAACCGGGGAGGCGGCGCCCAGCCCGGCGGCGGATAATACGAAGGCGGGGTGTATGGCGGCGGATAGCCGTAGGTCGGCGGCGGGACGGACAGGCTCGATCCCTCCGCGGGCGCGATGGGGTGACCCCCTCTTGGGCTTTTCCGTGGCACGCCCGCCGTTCTCGCGGGTGAGAACCGCGCCGAACCCTTTATTTTCGGCCCGCCGAACTCCTTCCATCTCCGGAGGGAGAGCATACGGACGTCAACCAGATCGGCATCCTCCTCATGGGCTTCGTCCTCGGATGGTTTCTGCTCTACGCGGTCCGACGGTACCGCGTGCACTGGGGGGCCTTCGCGGGCTTCTTCGCCGTCGGCTTCGGCGTCAGCCTGCTCTCGTTTCTCTATGCACGGGACCTCCTCGCGTACTACGGGATCGGGATCTTCGTCGGGTTCGTCGGGAACATGGTCGTCCGCGTCGCGGGGATAATCGTCGGCGGGAAGGTCGGCGAGGGACTCATCGATATCAGCGCGTTCGACGACGCGCGGAAGTGACCCGATGGCGTGGGACGGCGTGCGGGCCGCGAAGGCGCTCCACGAGGCGTCCCTGTTCGCCCGCGCGAACGTCGTCGGGCTCGCCGTCGGGCACAAGGTGATCGGCGGCCAGGAGACGGACGAGCGGTGCATCGTCGTGTACGTGGAGCGCAAGCGCCCGGAGCCGGACCTCCGCGCGCGGGACATCGTCCCGAAGGAGCTCGAGGGAGTGCGGACGGACGTCGTCGAGACGGGCCGGTTCCGCGCGCTGAGCCTCCTGACCGCGCCCGTCGTCGAGCGCACGGCTCGGGTCCGACCCGCACCCGGCGGGGTGAGCGTTGGCCACGTGCGGGTGACCGCGGGCACCCTCGGGGTGCTCGCGCGGCGGACCCGCGGGGGCTCCGTGATCCTGTCGAACAACCACGTCCTCGCGAACGGGAACGACGCGCGACCGGGCGACGGGATCCTGCAGCCCGCGCCTGCCGACGGCGGGACGCCGGACGACGTAATCGCGCGCCTCGCGGACTTCGTGCCAATCGTCTTCGCGAACAACGAACCCGGTGGCCTCGGCCGGGCGCTCGAGCGCGTCCTGCGGCCGGTGCTCGCGGCGCTCGGCCTCGGGCTCAAGCGCCTGCCGACGGGGCGCACGAACCTCGTCGACGCGGCGATCGCGGAGCCGATCGAGGACGGTTTCGTCGAGCCGGAGATCCTCGAGATCGGGCGGGTCGCGGGGCACGCGAACGCGGACATCGGGATGCGCGTGCGGAAGAGCGGGCGGACGACGGGCACGACGGCGGGGAAGGTCATCGGGGTCGACGGCGTGGTCCAGGTCGACTACGGCGGGAAGGCGGCCGTGTTCCGGCAGGTCCTCGTGAGCGACCTGCGGTCGCAGGGCGGGGACAGCGGGTCCTTGGTCGTCGACACAAGGAACCGCGCGGTCGGCCTGCTGTTCGCGGGGAGCGCGGTGACAACGCTGCTGAACCCGATCGGCGCGGTCCTCGAGCTCCTCGATATCGAGCTGTGAGACGCGCGCGTTCGTCCATCTCCCCCGGAAAAGGTTATTAGCGGCGCGCCGGATGTCGCGCTCCAAGTTGGGGCGCGGATGAAGGAAATCTGGGTCGAGAAGTATCGACCGAGGAGCCTGTCCGAGGTCGTCGGTCAGGACGAGATCGTCGCCCGCCTCAAGGCGTACGCGAAGGAGGGGAACATGCCCCACCTCCTGTTCGCGGGACCCGCGGGCACGGGCAAGACGACGTCCGCAATCGCCCTCGCGCGGGACATGTTCAAGGAGAACTGGCAGCAGAACTACGTGGAGCTGAACGCGAGCGATGAACGCGGGATCGACGTCGTCCGCTCGAAGATCAAGGAGGTCGCTCGGCTCGCGCCCTTGGCCGGCTCCCCGTTCAAGATCATCTTCCTCGACGAGTCCGACAACCTGACCGCGGACGCCCAGGCCGCCCTGCGCCGGACGATGGAGACGTACACGAGGACGTCGCGGTTCATCCTCTCCGCGAACTACTCCTCGAGGCTCATCGAGCCGATCCAGTCCCGCTGCGCGGTCTTCCGCTTCCGGCCGCTGAAGCCGGAGGCGATCCGGGAGTACATCGGGCGAGTCGCGAAGGGGGAGAAGCTCAAGGTCACGGACGACGGCATGGAGGCGCTCGTGTACGTCGCGCAGGGGGACATGAGGCGCGCGGTGAACTCGCTCCAGGTCGCCGCATCGATCGGCACGACGATCGACGGAGACGCCCTGTACAAGGCCGCGTCCACGGTCCGTCCGGAAGAGACGAAGAAGCTGATCGAGCGGGCGCTCGGCGGCGAGTTCCTCCAGGCGCGGGAGATCCTCGACAAGCTCCTCATCGAGTACGGCCTCGCGGGGGAGGACGTCGTCCGGCAGCTCCACCGCGCGGTGTTCGACCTGAACGTTCCCGACGAGTACAAGGTCCGGCTCGTCGACCGGATCGGCGAGGCGGACTTCCGCCTCATCGAGGGAAGCAACGAGCGAATCCAGATCGAAGCGCTCCTCGCGCACATCGCGATGATCGGCGGCGACCTCCGGAAGAAATGATCACGCGTCGAGCGCCCGGGCCCAGCCTCGGGCCAGCGACGAATCTTTCGGAGAGGCGGCCAGGACCCGCGCGAGGGACATCAGCGGCTCGTGGGCGCCCGTCGTCGCCTCGCTCGTCGTGATGTCCGCGAGCACGAGCGCGCGGCGCGCCGCGGGGCCCGCGGGCTGCTCGACCGCGCGCGTGAGGAGGGACTCCCGGAGCTTCGCCGCGGAGAACCCGCGCCGCTGGTACGCGCCCGTGCGACTCGCCGCGTCGTCCGGTCGGCTCCCGTCGACGTCGGAGAGGATCGAGCGGAGTGCCTCCGCCTCCGCATCCTCATCCCGCGTCGGCGGGAGGGGCGGCGGAGGACTCGGCGCGTGGACGCGGAGGCCGGCCTGGAACAGCGCGTACAGGCGGTCCGGGGTCCGGGAGAACGTCAGGACGAACCGTGCCGCGTGGACGAAGGCGAGCGCGAGGACGGGATCGCGGTCGTCCGGCTTCGCGCGGACGAGGCGTCCCGCGGCCTCTGTCGACAGGGCGTCCGCGACGGCGGTCGGGGCGAACCCATCCCGGAGGGCGTCGAGGATCCCGAGGACGCGGGCGTCCGCCTCCTGGTTGGCGAGGGCGGCGGACAGCCTCGCCCGTCCCGCGTCGTCGAGCGCGCGACCGCCCGTGGCGAGCGCCTCGAGGTCGACCCGCTCCCGCCCGAGGACGGCGAGGATCGCCTTGTACGCGGAGGAGTCGCGTGGGCCCGCGACGAGGTACTGCACCGCGGGGCGCAGGAGCACGCGGGCGTCCCGGAACCCGAGGGCCCGGGCGAGCTGCCACGACTTCACCGCGACGAGGAGCTTGTGCCCTCCGTCCGCCATGTCCTCGACCGCGGCGCGGAAGAGGATGTCCCCGGCCATCCGGCGCTCCCGCCGCTCGTCCACGATCCCGAGGAGCACGGACTCCGCCTGGGGGAGATCCCCGTCCCGGGCGGCGAACAGGAACGAGCGGCCGAGGTGGCTCACCTCGCCGGAGAGCGCGAGGGGCGCGCGGACGGGCTCGGAGCCCTTCTTGTCGCCGGCGAGGAGCGCGACGGCGCGGAGCGCGGCGATCCGCCGGGTCGGCACGGGGAGGGCGTCGAGGAGGTTCGCGACGGCCGCGCCCACAACGAGGCCGTGCGGCGGCGCCGGGTCCGTGACGTCGTAATGGAGCGCGTACGCCCGGACGGCCGCGCGGAGGACGTCCAGGGGCGCGACCCCCGCCTTGAGCGCGGCGACCGCAGAGGTGACCGCGACGTCCGCGCGGGACCCGCCGACGGCGGAGGCGACGTCGAGGAGGGCCTTCGGACCCGCGGCGGACGCCATCGGAACGCGAGGAAGGCCGGGCGATAGATAAAGGGTTCGAGGGGGGCGATCGAGCCCAGGTGGGCAACGGGTGCGCGCGTTATAGTTATTTAACTATAACACCGCGCGTCCGAGGGAGCTCCCGGGGTCGCCTCCCTCTCCGTGACCGACATGACGGTATCGGCGCAACCGTCAAATCCCCTCACGCCTTGGCCGCGCGCGAGGAGAGCATGGCGACCCGCCTGCTGTTCTGGAAGAAGGAAGAGGAGGAGGCCGCGAGCGACGAGGCCCACGCGCAGCCCGGGATCCTGTCCGACTTCATCCTGGGGAGCCAGGACGGGCTCGTGAACGTCCTGGGGGTCATCCTCGGCGTGGCCGTCGGAGCGCAAGCCCTCTCGACGGACCCGATCCGGATCATCCTGGCGGGCGGGTTCGCCGCGACGTTCGCGGAGTCGATCTCGATGGGCGCGGTCGCGTACACGTCGACCGTCGCCCGGCGCGACCACTACATCGCGGAGGTCGAGCGCGAGAGGCAGGAGATGGTCGAGCTCCCGGACCGGGAGCGGGACGAGGTCCGCGAGATCCTCGCGCGCTGGGACTTCCACGGCCAGGAGCTCGAGGACATGCTCGAGCGGATCGTCGCGAAGCCGAAGGCGTGGCTCGAACTCATGATGGCCCACGAGCTCAACCTCGCGCCCGTGGACAAAGGCGCTGCGCGGAAGAGCGCGCTCCTCGTCGGGACCGCCGCGATCGTCGGATCTCTCGTGCCCCTGCTGCCGTTCCTCTTTGCGGGGAACGACACGATCTTCTCCGCGATCCTCGCCTCCCTCACCGTGAGCGCGGCGACCCTGTTCGTCATCGGATGGTACAAGGCGCGCTCGACCGTCGGGCACCCGTCGAAGAGCGGGCTCCAGATGGCGCTGATCGGGATCGCGAGCGCCCTCGCGGGGTTCGGGATCGCCTTCCTCGTGAGCGGCGGCGCGGGCGCGTGAGCCTGGGGTCGACGGAGGGCGCGCGAGGGCATGCGTGGGGCGGGAATCGAACCCGCATTATGAGCTTGGCAAGCTCATGTCATAACCGCTAGACCACCCACGCGCATACGTGCCGAACACGACCGGGTTTGAAAAGGTTGCGGCCCCCGGGATGCATCGTTCTCGGGCGCGAACTTTCGAGGCGCAAGAATGATGACCCCTCCGGTCATCCGAACGCCGGGCATCCGCGTGCGACCGTTCGATGAGGAGTCCGTGACGTTCCAGGGATTCAGCGCGACGATCCACGGTACGGTCACGCGGCCGCCGGAGGGCGCGCCCGCGCGGGCGCTCGTCCTCGCGCACGGCCGGAACGGCGGGGGGGACGAACCGATGATCGAGACCCTCGCGAAGCGCGCGGCCGTCATCGGGCTCTGGACCCTCCGGTTCGACTTCGGATTCGTCGAGACGGGCGCGGAGCCGTCCGCGGGCCACGAGGACGAGATCGCGGACCTCCGGGAGGCGGTCGCGTTCGCGCGCCGGACGACGGGTCTGGACAAGGTCACAATCGCGGGACGGGGGCTCGGCGCCTGGGCCGCGGTCGCGTGCGCGACGGACGAGGACACGGAGGACCTGATCCTCCTCGGCCTCTCGTACACCGGACAGGAGGAGCGGCGGATGGCGCTCGAGCGCCTCGCGGAGTTCGAGGTGCCCACATTGATCATCGTCGGCTCCGCCTCGGACCGGCTCGATCTCCCCGCCCTCCGCGAGCTCGTCGCGCGCATGCCCTTCATCGAGCTCGAGGTCCTCGAAGGCGCGGACCACCGACTCAGGGACGCGGAGGAGCATCCGATGGTCGCGCCCGTCCTCGCGCGGTGCGAGACGTGGCTGCGGGCCCGCACGGGCTGACCCCAGGCGCGGATTGTGCACATTTCGGCTTCGCCGACGCGGGAATCCCGAAAGCGGTATGAAGCCGGGACCGCATCGCGATGCCGGGTCGTATCGATGAAGGCGGACGGCTTCGTCGCGAAAGGTGTCTACGGAGGAATCGGAGGGATCGTCGGCGGCCTCGTGTTCGGAGCGCTGATGATCGCCGCGGGCGCGTTGCCGCGCGTGGCCTCTCTCGTCGGATCGTCCGATCCGACCGTGGGGTTCCTGGTCCACATGGGCATCAGCCTGTTCATCGGGGCCACGTACGGCCTGATCTTCTCGACCGTGAACCGCGCACCACGCCGTGCGCTATCGACCGGAACCCTCTACGGGTTCGTCTGGTGGATCGTGGGCGGGCTCGCCCTCATGCCGTTCTTCCTCAGGATGCCGCTCCAGTTCGCGAACGCCCTCAGTCCGGACAACCTGGGGGGACTCGCGGGCCATCTGATCTTCGGCTTCGCGCTCGGCGCGACGTACGCGGTCGTCGCCTCGCGCCGCGGGGCGATGGTCGGCGCCGTCGTGCGCACCCCGACCGGGTAGCGTCCCTCGGGGAGGCATACGGCCGCACGACGGGGCATCGAATCCTTCTTACCGTGAGAGGCGTTCCCGGCCGCCGTGGCGAAGCTCTCCGACATCGGCGAGCGCGCGGCGATCCAGGTCCTCGCCCGGATCTTCGACCGCGGGCACCCGATCGGCCTGGGGCACGACTGCGGCGTCGTGGAATGGGGGGACGAGTACCTCGTCGCGACGACGGACGTCGTGAACCCGCGGACGCACATCCCCGCGGGCGCCACGCCTTCGCAGATCGGCTGGTACGCGACCGCGGTGAACCTGAGCGACATCGCGGCCGCCGGGGCGCGCCCGCTCGGCTTCGTCGCCGCCCTCTCCCTCCCGAAGGACACGGACATCGAGTTCCTCCGGGGCCTGGGCATGGGGATGGAGGAGTGCGCGCGGGAGTTCGGGATCGCGGTCCTCGGCGGAGACACGAAGGAGAGCGACACGCTGTCGATCGCAGGGACCGCGATCGGCCGCGTGCGGAAGGACCGGATCCTCCTGAGGAAGGGCGCGCGGCCGGGGGACCTCATCGTCGTCACGGGGGACCTTGGGCGCGCGGGTCACGCGTACCGCGAGATCGCGTCCGCGCCGCTGAAGGGCGAGCTCCTCGGCCACCTCCTCCGGCCGTACCCCCGCGTGATGGAGGGAATGTTCTTCTCCGAGTCCGGTGCGGTGACGAGCTGCATGGACATCTCGGACGGCCTGGGCTCGACCCTCGCGCAGATGGCCGGCATGACGGGCCTGTCGTACCAGGTGGACTGGGAGGCGATGCCCGTCCACAGGGGTCTGGAGGCTCTGCCCCCCGCGGTCGCGAAGGACCTCTCTCTGTACTCCGGCGGGGACTACGAGCTCGTCGCCACGGTGAAGCCGGAAGGGGTGGAGACCCTCCTGTCGCGGTACCGGACCGAGCGGCGCGCGGACCGGAACCGGCTCACGCTCATCGGACGCGTCGGGCCGCCGGGCCCGAACGTCCTCGTGTCGAAGGCGGGCAAGGAGCCCCTCCTCGCGAAGGGCTGGGAGCACTTCCGGCCGTCGCGCGTTCAGTAACCTGGTCGAAAAGGGTTTGTACCCGAGTGGAGGGTAATGCGGTGGATGATCCCTCCCGAGGACGTCGTCGACGTCCGTGCGCCCCCTGGGCAGGCGACGGGCAAGGTCGCGGAGCTCTGGAAGCCCGTCGAAGGGTCGAACAAGATCGTTTGCACGGCCTGCGCCCGCTACTGCAAGATCGGCGAGGGACAGGTCGGGCTTTGCGGGATCCGCGGCGTCCACGACGGGAAGCTTTGGCTCTACGTGTACGGCCGCGTGATCACAGGCCACGTCGACCCGATCGAGAAGAAACCCGTGAGCCATTACCGCCCCGGCTCGAAGATCTTCAGCATCGCGACGACGGGCTGTAACTGGCTCTGCCATCCCGCCGGGACGAAGATACTCCTCGCTGACGGAGCGACGAAACCTGTCGAGGACATTCGTCCCGGGGACGCCCTCCTCTCCCTGGGGGGTGCTCAGGATCGGGCGGTCCCTGACATCGTGACGGAAATCGGTCGGCGCCGAGCTGCCTCGTACCGGATCCAGGTCGAAGGTGTAAAGGAACCGCTACTTGCGACGGCAGAGCACCCAGTCCTCACGTCCCGAGGCTGGATTCCCGCATCGTTCCTGCGTATTGGCGAGAGGGTCCTTCGGGCACAACATCTGAACTGGGAAACGGCATGGCCTCAGGAGCTGAACCTCCCGCGTCACTCGTCCACGGCCCATCCCCGGGAGACGTCTGCGTTCTATCAACTACTTGACTCGAAGGATGCGGTCCAGCCAAGCCTCGCATGGTCTCCGATCACCCGCATCGGACCAGAAGAAAGGAGCTGGGTCTACAGCTTCGAATGCGTTCCATTCCACAACTACCTCGCAAACGACATTGTCGTCCACAACTGCAGGTATTGCTTCCTTCCCGGGACCATGGTGCTCACAGACACGGGTCCCCTTCCGATAGAGTCGATCTTCGATTCAGGCGAACCGACTGCAGACGAAGAGGTTCGGCATGTCCGTACCTTTCGCGCCCTGTCTCACAAAGGCCGGTGGCGCCGCGTCAAGAAGGCGTTCAGGCACTTCTACTCCGGCCGAGTCCTGACCGTTCGACCCTTTTACCTCCCCGGATTCGAATGCACTCCGGATCATCGTGTGTTCGCGAGCGTCGCAGGTGGGCCGGTGCGGAAGGTCCAAGCACGACACCTGAAGATCGGCGACTTCCTCGCCATCCCACGACCCAAGAGAGGCCGCGCGCATGAGATCGACGTTGAAAGAGTCGTCAGGAAGCGGCTGCGACCCGCCTACAAGTACGCGGCTAAACTGACTAACATGAATGGACGAGTCCGCTGGTCATCGGAACGCGGCCCTGGCTTGCCGGCAAGACTTCCGTTGAGCCCTGGAATTGCTCGTCTTCTCGGGCACTACTGTGCCGAGGGATCGGTTAACTGGCATACGGAGCGCCCAAACAGCGGAGCCGTCTGGTTCAGCTTTGGCCAGCATGAAGTCGCACGAATCAACGAAGTCGAGCGAACCCTCCGCGAGGAACTCGGCGTCCGCACTCGACGCATCCAACAGGACAATCGGGTCGCAGTCATCGCCCCCGGAGCGACTCTGGCCACGTTCTTCGCAGAACTCTGCGGGACTGCAAGTGACAACAAGAGAGTCCCGCGGAGCATCGTGGAGTCTGGAGACCCGCGCGTTGCCCGAGCATTCCTGACGGGCTACTTCAACGGAGACGGCTCCGTAACGATGGCGAAAGGATCCCAGCTTGTCCTTGGGAGCTCTTCCGTCTCTCGGGGGCTGACGTTCGGAGTCGCCCAACTGTTGTTCACGATCGGAGACGTTCCGAGGGTACATCGCGCCAAGAACGAGCCAACCTACCGGATTGAAGGCCGGACCGTCTCACGCTCCGATGACCACATGGTCCGGCTATGGGTGGACGAAGTGCGGTTGGACCCGCAGGAGGCGGAGTGGAAAGCCTCGAAGGTCCGTGTTCTGCGCAGAAGGGGGTTCTTCCTCATCCCGATCCGAACTATCACGGAAACGGAATACATTGGACCCGTCTACAACATCGAAGTCGAAGAGGACCACAGCTACACAGCAAACTTCGTGGCCGTCGCGAACTGCCAGAATGCCGACATCTCCCAGCGGCGCAAGGTCGAGGGCATCGAGGTGGAGCCCCAAGATGTCGTCCGGATGACGCTCGAGCAGGGCTGCCAGGGCCTCGCGTACACGTACAACCAGCCGACGATCTTCATCGAGTTCGCGCGTGACATCGGCCTCCTCGCGCGCAAGGCAGGACTCATCAACATCTTCGTGTCGAACGGCTACGACACGCCGGAGACGGTCGCGGAGATGGGGAAGTTCCTCGATGCAGTCACGGTGGATTTCAAGGGCTCCGGGGAAACGGAGTTCGTCCGGAAGTACATCAACATCCCGAATGCGGACCCGATCTTCCAGACCCTTCTCGACATCCGCGACCGGACGAAGATCCACACGGAGATCACGGACCTGATCGTCCCGCAGGTGGGAGACAACCTCGACGCGGCCCGAAAGCTCTCCCGATGGGTCCTCGACAACCTGGGCCCGGACACGCCCATCCACTTCCTGCGCTTCCATCCGGACTACAAGATGATGGAGTTCCCCTGGACCCCCGTGGAGACCCTCGAGAAGCACTGTGCGGTCGCGAAAGAGGTCGGCCTGAAGTACGTCTACATCGGGAACGTGCCGGGCCACCCGCTCGAGCACACGTACTGCCCGGGTTGCGGGTCGATCGCCGTGAAGCGGCACGGCTTCGACATCGCGGGCTGGTACCTGGACAAGGACAACAAGTGCAGGAAGTGCGGGTACAAGATCGCGATCACCGGACGCCTGGAGAAGACCGCGAAGGAGAACCGCTTCTACGGCGTCCTGTACCACCGGTGACCCGCGCCGCCCCGCGCGAGATGACCCCGCGGTCGCCCAGCGCCCCTCCGCGTCCCTGATGCCTGGCGGGATCACTCGACGAGGCGTCCCTTCTCCAACAGGGTCTTCCCGTCGACCTCGATCGCGACCTCGGAGAGGATCGCCTCCACGCGGACGCCGCAGTGGATCTTCCCGCCGAGGGCGAGGTTGTCCCCGAAGCCCATGTGCGCGGCGCCGAGGGTCTTCTCCGCCTCCAGGTGCGGCCCCGTGACCCGCGCGCGGGGGTTGAGGCCGAACCCGAACCGCGCGAACGCACGCCCGTCCTTGCCGCCACGGTTCATCGCGTGCACGGCCTTCGAGGCCCCGATGATCCTCGTCGCGTGGCCCGCGGAGACGATCGCGGTTGCGGACTCGATCAGCGGCTCATCGAAGTACACGTCGGCAACGAGCCGGCCTTCGGCCGTGCCTTCGACGACCGCGACGAAGATCTCCCCCGCGGGGAGCGTCGTGAACGCGCCCTTCTTCGCGCACAGTCCCGTATCCTCCGCGATCCACTCCCGACCCTCGACGCGGAACGTGAGGTCCGTGCCCGCCGCGGATGTCAGGCGGACCTCCCGCGCGTCCCGGAGCCGCCGCGCGGTCCTCCGGACGAGCTCGTGGAGCGCGGTCCAGTCCGTCGACAGGCCGCCGTCCCGGAGCGTGTCCTCCGTGACCCCGGGCATCGAGATCACGCGGGCGCCCGCGCGGTTCGCCGCGCGCCGCGCATGCGTGTGCGTGAGGGAGCGGCCCGTCGCAAGGAGGATGAGGTCGGACCCCTGCATCGCGGCCCCGATGGGCTCCGGCGGCTCGTCGCCGTCCTTCGCCCGGGGGGCGATCGACGCGAGGACGGGGTCGGCCCCGAGGGCGCGAGCGGCGAGGGCGAACGCGTCGCCGACCCGGCGCGTGCCCTCGTCGACGACGATCAGGACCCTCTCGCCGGGCCGGAGGGCCGCGCTCGTCCGCAGCACCAGGCGCGCGCCCGCCTCCATCGGGTCGTCCGAAGCGATGGACGCCGCTTATAGTTTCCTCCATATCCGCGCGGACGCCGAAGGACGGCCCGTTCCCTCCGTGGACAATCATTAAATAACGTGGGGCGCATCGTCGCGCAGGCAGGGCGGACCGTGACCGTTGAGGTCGGAGAACTCCAAAAGATCCTCGGGGTGTTCAACGACCGTTCCGGGGCGAAGGCGTCCGCCGTCGTGACGCGGTCGGGCGTGCCCGTGGCGTGGGTCCTCCCGGACGGGAGCCATGCGGACAACCTCGGGACGATGGCCGCGACCCTCCTCGGCGCGCTCGACGTGATCTTCTCCGGCTTCGGCCGCGAGGCGCCCGCGGAGGTCGCCGTGCAGTCGTCGAGCGGCGCGATCGTCGCGCGCAACGTCACGGACAAAGCGTTCCTGTTCGCGGTCGCGGACCGGATCACGCCCGAGTTCGAGCGGGAGCTCGCGAAGACGGTCGGGCAGGCGCGGCAGTACCTCGGCGCGGACGTGGACTAGGCGTCCGGAACCTCGCGGGTACCGCGCTCGAAGAAGCGGACGACGCGGGAGCGCAGGTCGCGGTACGCCTTCACGCGCCCCTGGACGGTCCACAGGAGGACGGCCATCCCGACGCCCAGGGCGACCCCGCCGAGGAGGTCCGTGGGCCAGTGGACGCCGAGGTACACCCGGCTCGTCGCGATGCACGCGGCGACGACGGCCATCGTCACGCCGGCGCGGCGGGACATGCCGAGGGAGAACAGGGTCGCGAGGCCGACCGCGCGCGCGGCGTGCCCGCTCGGGAACGCGGGCTCCCCCGCCTCGACGCACCCGTAGAGCGGCGACAGGCGGACGCCCGCGAGCGCCTCGCACGGCCGCACCCGTCCCGCGAGGCCCTTGAGCACCTCCGTCGCGACGACCGTCAGCGCGAGGAGCGCGAGGACGTCGAACGCGAGCGCGTGCCGGCCGCGGCGCCACACCTCGATCGACACGAACGGGAGAAGGTACGCGACCCCGATCGTCGTGAAGACGACCATGACGAGGTCCACGACCGGGTGAATCCCCGCCGCGTTCAGGGCGCGGAACAGCGGCTCCTCCCAACCGTCCACGCCGGTCCAGGGCAGGAGGCCCACGCACGCAGGATGAGCGCGCGCGGCTTAAAGGACGCGGCGCGATGTCGCGCGCATGCACCGCGTCGCCGATGCGTACGGCCGCCTCCTCGCCCACCACGGCCCCCAGTCCTGGTGGCCCGCGGAGACCCGTTTCGAGGTGATCGTCGGCGCACTCCTCATGCAGCAGACCGCGTGGGGGAACGTCGAGGCCGCGATCCGGAACCTGCGGCACGCGGGGCTCCTCGACGTCCGCCGGCTCGCCGCCGCGTCCCTCCCGGAGATCCGGCGGTGCGTCCGGGTCGCGGGCCTGTACCGCACGAAGCCCGCGCGGCTCCGCACGTTCTGCCGCCACCTCCTGGACCGCGCGGACGGCGACCTGGACGCGTACTTCGCCCGCCCGACGGCCGTCGTGCGGGAGGACCTCCTCGCGCAGCGCGGGGTCGGCCCGGAGACCGCGGACTCGATCCTCCTGTACGCGGGCGGCCACCCCGTGTTCGTCGTCGACGCGTACACGGTCCGGATCGCGTCGCGGCTCGGGATCGTCCGCGGGACCGGGTACGACCGGGTCGCGGGGACGTTCACGAGGGGCCTGCCGTCCGACCCTGCGGTCTACCGGGAGTGCCACGCGCTCCTCGTCGCCCACGCGAAGGGGTTCTGCCGCCCGCGGCCGCGCTGCGACCCGTGCCCCCTCCTCGGGATCTGCGATCACGGTCGGCGGCGAAAGGGATAAGCGCGGGGCGGCCGTGGGAGGGCGCATGGTCCTCGCGGTCACCCTGGACGCGTTCGGGACCCTGATCGACGCGGGCCGGGCCGCCCTGATCCACGTCGTCCGCGCGGTCCTCCGCGACGCGGGGAGCGGCGTGGGGGCGGAGGCGTTCCTCGCCACCTGGGACGCGCACTTCTTCGCTGCGGACGACGAAGAGTTCCTCACCCTCGCCGAGGTCACGGAGGACAGCCTCGCGCGGGCGATGCGGGACCATGGGATCGAGCTCGATGCCGCGCCGTACTCGGAGATGCTCGAGCAGGAGTGGCTCCGCGCGAGACCGTACCCCGAGGTCCCGCGGGCCCTCGCCCGTCTCGACGGAGTGCGTCGCGCCGTCGTCTCGAACGCGGACGACGCATTCCTTCGGGAGATGCTCGAGCGCAACGGGCTCGCGTTCGATGCGGTGATCACCTCCGAGTACGCGCGGTGCTACAAGCCCCG
>Ga0154849_173_pt2 | contig 14903 bp, 17 predicted proteins | sample Rifle2008BG16ft_FD_105577 | JGI IMG/M metagenome (GOLD analysis project Ga0154849, IMG submission 105577) | Euryarchaeota archaeon RBG_16_67_27 | reverse complement strand
GAGGCTCGAAAGGCCCCGATCCTTGGCCGGACTAGACTACGGGAGCGCGGAGGGGCGGTTAGTCCCGGGGTCCATAAAGGCTTTGCGCGCCAGGGATCGATGGGCGGTCCTGGGAACCGACACAAGGTTCTTGCCGCGCGCGCGCGTCCGGTCGCCGATGGCGCTCCGCATCCGCGCGACCGCAGAAACCGCGTTCGTGGCTTCGGGGTTGGCCGTCATCCTTGTCTTCTGGGTTGCGGAGTTCCTCTCAGCGGCGGCGGAGGCTGCGGAGGGGCATGTCCATGGTGCGGCGGGGGACCTGGCGACCCGGCTCAACGTCGTCCTGTTCTCGATCGGGTTCGCGCTCCTCGGGGTCGTGTACGAGAGGCACACGGAGCTCCTCGCGAACGGGACGCTCACCCTCCGGTACGCCGCGGGATACCTGATCCTCATCGACGGCGTCCTCCATGCGTTCGCCTTCAACGACCACCTCACGCAGCCCGGGCCCGCGAGCATGTTCGCCGTCGTCGCGCCCCTCCAGATCGTCGTCGGGCTCGCCCTCCCCCGGATGCGGGCGGAGTGGGACGTCGCCTGGCTCGGCTTGACCGTCGTCCTGGTCGCCCTGTACGTCGCGACGCGAACGACCGTCGTCTGGCCGCTCAATGCCGTCGAGGCAGTTGAGGGCCTCGGCATCCTCTCGAAAGCCGTGGAGGCCGTGACGTTCCTCGTCCTCGTCCAGCTGCTCCGCGCCTCGCGGACGAAGACGACGGCGGGTGTGCCGACTGCACCCGCGAAGTCCTGAGGCTCAAACCTCCCCGACCATCTCCCGCGCGAGGAGCTTGTACTCCTGCTCCTTCAGGGCCGCGGGGTTCGCGGAGATCAGGAGGTACGAGTCGTTCAGGAGGATCTTCTCGTTCACCTTCTGGAGGAACCGCTGGACGCTCGTGAACCCGTTCTGGGCGATCATGTACTCGATGCCCTCGAGGAGGACGGCGGCGCCGCCGCCCTCTGCGGCGAACTCCGCGATCGCGCTCGCGATGTCCACGAGGGCCGTGGGCTCGACGACTGCCATGCCCTTCCCCTTCTGTCCCGGCGTCTTCGACAACCAGACGAACCCGACCTCGCCGACGGGGTGGCGGGAGCGGATGTCGTCGGGGTGGATCCGCGTGATGCAGAGGCCGCGTGCGCCGGACTTCGTGAGCCCTGCGAAGAGCTCGAAGATCCGGTCCGCCCTCGGCTCCCGGACGATGTACGCACCGCGGTTCGAGATGTCCCCTCGCGGCGCAGGGACGGAGAGGGGGACGCCCTGCTCCTCCGCGAGACGCGCAGCCATCGCCTCGACCTCGCGGTACAGGACGGCCATCTTCGACTTCGCCATCACGCTGAGCTCCGTCGACGAGTACCCGCGAGACGTGAGGGAGCCGATCTCGCGCCACGCGGCCTTCAGGCCCTCCTCGTAGCCCTTGAGGAACGCCTTTCGCGGTTCGTCGTCGCCCATCCCTGGCCCGTCGCGGAGAACGCGACGCCGGGGTTTAAGCGTTCGTCCGCGCGCGGGCGCCGAGTGACGGACAGTTCTGAGGAAACCGCGGTGCGGGTGCGGTCACCCGATGTACCCGAGGTCCTCGCGCTTGTCAGGCATCTCGGGCGAGGCCTCGATGTCCCGGAGCTTCGAGGTGATCTGGTCGATCTGCTTCGCCTTGTTCTCGAGCTCGGAGAACGAGATCTTCACGCCGAGGACCGCCGTGAGGACCTCGAGGACCGCCTGCGCGCTCTTCGGGTCGACGAAGTACCCCGAGGTCTCGCCCATGAGGCACACCGCGCGCATGTCGTAGAGCCGACCGAGCCCCAGCAGGAGCCCGCTCGCGCCGACGATCCCCGCGCCCGGCTCGCCCCGAGAGAAGACGACGCCGTGCTTCTCCATCTCCTTCGCGAGCTCCGCGTCCGTTGCGGCGCCGAGGACCCTCGGCTTCGTCACCATGCGCCCCATCCCGTACCCCCCGAGCGTGTACATCCGGCGCACGCCGAGCTTCTTGATCTCCCGGAGCATGAAGTCGCTGAGCTCGTATTGGCCCTCTGGGGTGAGCCCCTGGTAGTCGCCCGTCAGGATGACGAGGTCCTTCCCCGGCCCCCGCTGGACGAAGTGCATCTCGTTGTTCACGAGCTTGACCTGGCCGTCGTCCTGGACGAGGACCTGGGGCGGGAAGTACTTCGAGAAGATCTCCGCGAACTTGACCCCCTTCAGCTCGTCCTTCAGATGCTCCGCGGCGAGCTTCCCGACGTTCCCGATCCCGGGGAGGCCCTCGACAAAGATCGGATCGTCGAGCTTCGGATGGTCGAGGTACCGGATTACGATGTTCTCCATGCAGTCTCACCTTCCCTCTTCAGGCGGCGACGGTACACCCCGTAGCGGTCCTCCGGCGAGTACCGAGGGGGCATCGGATTCCCCGTCGGGGTCCCGCAGGACGGACAGGCATCCTGGAGGGTGTACGTCCTACAAGCGCGGCAGCGCTTCAAGAGGCTTCGCATCCCGCCTCACTCCTTCCGGCGGAACGCGCCCTGGCCGCCCTTCGCCTCGAGGACCTTGAGCGCGCGGGCCGCCGCCTTCTGAATCTCGTCCTCCGCGGACTTGTAGTCGGGCGCCCGCACGACGATCCGGTATCGGGGTGCCCCGATGTACTGGACCTTGACCGTGATCCCCTCGGACTCCCGGGGGATCTTGAGCAGCGCCTCGCGGAGGTGGATCGCGCCGTCGGGGGCGGGGTCCGTCGCCTCGAGGTAGCCATCAATCGTCACATAGGGCGGGACGATGTTCTCCCGCGCGACCTCGACGACGGTATTGACCCAGGCGCCTTTGAAGCCCTCTTGGGAGAGGGCGGCCTCGTCCATCACGCACTCCTCGAACGCGCGGTACAGCGTCCCGAAGGAGTCGAGAAGGTCGTACCCGAACTCCTCCCAGCCCGCGTCGACGGTCTTCCCGAGGCGCTGCGCCACGATCCCGAGGAGGTTCTCCGCCTTCTGCTCGTTCTTCCATTCCTGGATCTTCTCCCGGCGCTGGTGCTCGTTCACCGCCTTCAGAGAGAGGTCGATCTGGCCCTTCCCGGTGTCCACCCGGAGGACCTTGCAGACGACCCTCTGCCCCTCCCGGACGTAGTCCCGGATGTACTTGATCCAGCCCGAGGAGACCTCGGCGATGTGGATGAAGCCCTCCTTCCCCTCGTACTCGTCGAGCTTGACGAACGCGCCGAAATTCTTGACGTTCGACACGGAGCAGACGACGAGCCCGCCCTCTTCCGGCCACTCGTACTCGCGCCCGCGGGACGTCATTACTCGAAAGCCCCCAGGATCTCGCCCCGGATCGCGGCCTTGCCGCCCGTGGGCTTCGCGAGGGTCGCGCCGCAGACCTGGCACAGGACGTCGCTCGCCGCCCGGTCGAACACGATCTGCTCGTTGCCGCAATCCTCGCACTTGACCCTGAGGAATTTGCTCGCGGGCTTCGGGATCACTTGTGCACCTCGACGAGCTCGAACTTCTTCGCCCGGATCCCCCGGCGCTGGTGCGCCTTCTTGCACGACTTGCACCGATAGCGGAGGTGGATCCGCTTCGTCGGCTTCTCGCGCCCCTCTGGCTTCGGCCGGGGGAAGCCTCCGTACCCTGCGGTGACCCGCCGGAACCGTCGCTGGCCGGCGCGAAGCTCGGAGCGGGGCCGGTTCTTCACCCGCTCGACCTCGAGCTCCACGTGCTTGTTGCAGTGGGGGCAATACCCTCGGATCACATGGGGTACTTTCATCGAATCGGCGCCCGGGCGGCGTTACACAGAGGAACTGCTATTAAAGGGTTGCGCGGCCTCCCGCGCAGGCGCGTCGCGCACACGAGTTTCTCCCGCCGAGACAGGAGCGAATCCCTCGAAGGACTCTAAGACCCTAAGAAATATATATGACCAAATTAATATTAGAACCGAAATTAACGTGAGGGCGACGCGGGGGACGCCGGAATGAGCCGGGAGACGCGGTTGAGCCGACGGGACGAGACCCTCGTCGAGCTGCTCGTCGAGACCGGCATGACGAAGAACCTCGCGCGGACGCTCGTGTTCCTCTCGAAGCGGGACGAGACGACCTCCGTCGAGATTGAGAAGGCGACGGGGCTGCGGCAGCCGGAGGTGAGCATCGCGATGCAGGACCTCCGCCGGCGGCGATGGGTCGAGAAGCGGGACATCAAGAAGGAGGGGAAGGGAAGGCCCGTCCACGCGTACCGGCTGAGCACATCCTGGTCGGACATCCTCGGGCAGCTCGACCGGGAGGAGCAGGCGAAGATCGACCGGATCGAGTCGAACCGGAAGCGCTTCAAGGCCTACGGCTAGGCCGCATCGTCTTCACGCCGTCCGCCGTGCCGACGAGGGCGAGGTCCGCCATCCCGAGGAACAGGCCGTGCTCGACGACCACGGGGATCGAGGAGATCGCCGCGGCGAGCTTCGCGGGAGAACGGATCCCGTTGAACCGGGTGTCGAGGAGGTAATTCCCGTTGTCCGTGCGGACGGGCTCGCCGTCCCGCTTCCGGAGTTCCGGACTGCCGCCGAGCGTCTCAAGCGGACGGATCGCGGTCCGCCAGCCGAAGGGATGGACCTCCACGGGGACCGGAGCCTGCGTGCCGAGCCGGCGGACGACCTTGGAGCCGTCGACGACGACGATGAACGTCTTCGCCGCGGCCGCGACGATCTTCTCGCGGAACAAGGCGCCGCCCATCCCCTTGATCAGGTTCAGCGCAGGGTCGACCTCGTCGGCTCCGTCGATCGCGAGGTCGAGCTCCGGGTGTTCCTCGAGGGACGTGAGGGGGATCCCAAGGAGTTTCGCGGCCTCCGCGGTCGCGAGGGACGTCGGGACGCCCCGAAGGTCCGCGCCCTCGCGGACGAGCCGGGCGACCCCCTCGAGGACGTGCCGCGCTGTCGAGCCGGTCCCGAGGCCGAGGACCATCCCCGGCCGGACGTACGAGAGGGAGACCTCCGCGGCCGCCCGTTTCATCTCTTCCTGCGTCAGCATGTTCCGTCCTCCGAGGGAGGTCCTCGACGAAGGCCACGACCTCTCGGACGACCTGCGCGTCGAGCCTCGGGCAGCGAGATTGTGCGGGAAACGGATAAAGCGTTCGCGTCCCCTTGGACCGCGAAACCTTTACGCCCGTTCCGTCGATGGTCGTGCGTGCGCCTCGCGGCCCTCTTCTCCGGCGGCAAGGATTCCACGTACGCGGTCCAGGTCGCCGAGGCGAGGGGATGGGAGGTGACCCACCTCCTCTCGATTCGACCCGCGGACCCGGATTCCATGCTCTTCCACGTGCCGAATCTCCACGTGACGCCGCTCCAGGCGGAGGCGATGGACCTCCCGCTCCTGGAAGAGAGGGCGGATGCCGGGGAGGAGGCGGAGCTCGAGGCACTCCGCCGGGCGTTCCGCCGCCCCCGGGTGGACGGGATCCTCGTTGGCGCGATCGCGTCGGACTACCAGCACAGCCGCGTGAACCGCGTTGCCCACGAGCTCGGGCTCCGCGTGTTCGCGCCGCTCTGGCGCCTCGACCCCGCGCATCTCGTCCGCGACTACCTCCGCGCGCGGCTCCGGATCGTATTCTCGAGCGTGTCCGCGGACGGCTTTGACGCATCGTGGCTCGGTCGCCTCTGGGACGAGGCGGCCGTGGAGGACCTCCTCCGCCTCGGGGCGACGCGCGGTGTCCACCCGTGCGGGGAAGGTGGGGAGTTCGAGACCCTCGTCCTGGACGCGCCGCGGTTCCGGAAGGCCATCGAGGTCACGCGGGCGCGGCCGGACTGGCGCGGAACGGCGGGCGTCTGGCGCGTCGAGGAGGCACGGCTTGTCGAAAAGCCTCAGCGACGCCCGTAGCCGGGGAGCGTCTCGAGGTCCGCGAAGAACTGGTCGCGGTCTTCCTTCTCCTCGATCTCCTCGCCCGCGGCCCGGGCCGCGGCGACGTGCTTCCGGAAGTCGGCCTTCCGCCCCGCGAGGGCGTCTGCGCGTGCGAGCGCCTCGTACGCGTACGCGAGGGCGAAGTCCGCGAGACCGTGGGCCTTGCAGAGCTCGAGGCAACGCCGCGCGTGGTACGCCGCGGGCTCCTCGCGGCCGAGCACCGCGTAGACATGGGAGACCTGCCATTCCCCGATCGACCAGTTCAGTGGCTTCCCGATGAGGCCCCAATGGAACCGCGAGGCGTGTGCCCCGTGAATCATCGCGTCGTCCTCGTCCTTCGTGCGTCGACGCTTCTCAAGGAGCCGCCAGGTACCATTGAAGAATTCGACCGCAGACTTCCGATGCCATTCCTTGTCCGAGAGCTTCCCGCGCGCCACGGTGTCACCTCGATACGACTCTGGCTTGAGAATGGGGCTGGGCAGATTTGAACTGCCGTCGCAGGCTCTTCCGCCGCGTGCATGCGGTCCCAAAGCCCGAAGGATAGACCAAGCTACCCCACAGCCCCATGGGCCGCCGAGCAACCGGGTCGCGCGATAAATAAGTTCTCCACCTTGACGCCAGCCGGGGGGAGCTCACCGCCCCGGGCGCCGCGGGAGGCGCGCCCAGAGATCCCGCGCGGCTTTCCGGACCGCCTGCTCGCTCGTCATCGCGGGCCGCCATCCCGTCGCCCGGAGCCGGTCGAGGTCGAGTTGCATCGCGCGCACGTCCCCTGCCCACCCGCGGCCCTCCCCGGACCCCCCTGTCCACGAGTAGGCGACGTCGCGAAGCCCGAGTTCGTCGCAGATCGTGTCGGCGATCGTCCGGACGGAGATCGCGTCCTCGCTCCCGAGGTTGTAGACCGTGAACGGCGCGGACGCCGCGCGGACGCCCGCGCGCATCCCTGCGAGGGCGTCGACGATGTGGATGTAGGACTTCGAGGTCCCGGGCTCTGCGCCGATGATCTCGAGCCCACGGGGATTCCGATGGAGCTTCTGGACGAGGTCGTGGACGACCCCGTGGTGGCTCCGGCCGCCGACGACGTTCGCCATCCGGAACGCGACGGCCTGGATCCCGAAGGTGTGCGCGTAGGAGGAGAGGAGGGCCTCGCAGGCGAGCTTCGATGCACCATAGACCGAGATTGGCTCCAAGGGGGCATAGTCCTCCGGGGTCGGCACGCGACTCGCCTCCCCGTAGACCGTCGAGGTGGACGCGAAGACGATCTTCGGGACGTGGCAGGTCCGGCATGCCTCGAGGACCCGGAACGTCGCAACGACGTTCTGTTCGATGTGAGCACGCGTGCCGGGCTTCCCGAGGCGGACGTCGGGGTTCGCGGCAAGGTGGTACACGACGTCCACGCGGCGGAACAGCTGGGCCAAGTCACCGCGGACGACATCTCGCTTCACGAGCGTGGCGCCGAGCTCGACCGAGCGGGCCGCGTTCTCCCGCGTCCCAGGCCGGAGGTGGTCCACGAGAACGAGCTTCGCCTCCTCGGCGAGGGCCTCTGCAAGATGACTCCCGATGAAGCCCGCCCCACCCGTGATCACGATCCGCGGCCGCGCCACGATGACCGTGTCGCGGAACGGCAAGGAGGGTAAGAAGGTTCCCTCCGGGCTTTCGGGCCCTCAGGACCGGGGCATCGAGCCCCCCGGGGACGCGCGTCACGGCTGGCTGCGGACGAGGAATCGGAGGAGCTCGTCCGCGGCACGGCCGCGGTGGGAGTGCCGATTCTTCTCCGTGACCGACATCTCCGCGAACGTCCGCGTCTCGCCCTCCGGGAGGAAGATCGGATCGAATCCGAACCCGCCCTTCCCCCGCTCCCCGTCCGCGATCGTCCCCGGGACCTCGCCGCGGAACGTGTGATGCTCGCCGCCCTTCCGGAGGAGGAAAACGGTCAGGAAGGACGCGGACCGCCTCGGGACGCCTGCGAGGAGCTTGAGGATGCCCGCGCACCCGAGACGCTTAAACGCGTACGAGGAGTACGGACCCGGGAAACCGCCGAGGGCGTCGACGAACAGCCCGGAGTCGTCGATGAGGTAGTCCCCGGGCACCTGGTCGTCGAGCTCGGTCGCCCCAAAACGGACGATCTTCTCGAGGCTGTCCGCCTGGATCTCCGGGTACGCGCGGTCCACGCGCTCGATCCGGATCCCGTGCCCGAGGAGCTTGTCGAAGACCTCCTGGAACTTCCCCTCGTTCGTCGTGACGAACCGGATCATGTATACCGCCCCCGCGATTCGATCTCCTTGACCTTGGCGATCGCGTCCTTCGCAGGCGCTCCGGCGACCTCGCGGTACCCCGCGAGGACGTCCCGGTAGTACGACGCCGCCCGGGCGTGCGCGCTCGTCAGGGCCTCCCGGAGGAGATGCAGGTCCACGCCGCGAGACTCGACGCTCTCGTCCTTCCCGCCGAGGCTGAAGTCGATCACGAGGACGCGGCGCTCCCGCACGATTACGTTCGACGTCGTCAGGTCCCCGTGGACGATCCCTGCACGGTGGAGTCGCCCGACGGTCCTGCCGATCTCCTTCGCGACCCGGTGGGCGGACGGGCCACCCGCCTCGAGGACCTCCTTCGCGGTCGGCCCCTCGACGTACTCCATGATGATCTCGTTCTTCGCGAGATCGATGTCGTAGAGGACGGGCACGGCGACCCCCGCGGCGCGGGCCTCCGCCATGAGCCGAGTTTCCATCCGTATCCGGGCGCGGCGGAGCTCCTCGTCGAGCGCGGGGAGCCGGTACCCCTTCGGCACGCGGGACTTCGCGACGGCGGCACGGCCGAGGAACTCCGTCCGGTGGATCTCCGCCTCCGCCCCGCGCTTCAGGAGCACGGCGGCGCGAAGCGACGGGCCAGGGAAAAACCTTCCCCATGGCCCCCGGGTCACGCGGGCGCGAGGAAGGCGTGGACCTCGCGCGCCGGAGCGGGGGACGGCCTCGGGGCGAAGTCCGCGGGCAGGCAGCGCGCGTACCGGGGGGCGAGGAGTCGACCCTCGAGGAGGACGACCGCGGCGCGGTCCGTCTCGCTCCGGATCGCGCGGCCCGCGGCCTGGAGGACTTTGTTCACCGCGGGGAACACGACCGCGTAGTCGTACCCCTTTGCGGACCCGAACTTCCGGACGTAGTAGTCCTTGAGGGCCTCCCCCTCGACGTTCGGCGGGCTCAACGGCAGCCCGACGACGACGACCGCGGCGAGGAGGTTGTCCTCGTAGTCCACGCCCTCGCTGAGGGAGCCGCCCTGGACGCCGAAGAGGACCGCGCCCCCGCCCGGACGCGCGGACCGGAGGACCTCCAGGGCGCCGTCGCGCTTCGCCTTGTCCCAGTCGGGCCGTTCGATGATCAGAGGCTTCCCGATTGCGAGCTCCCGGACTCGTCCGAGGACTTCCTCGAGGAGCTCGTAGGACGGGAAGAACGCGGCGACGTTCCCCGGCGCCGCCACCGCGACGGTGAGGACCTCGCGCGCGAGAAGGTCGAACATCTCCGCCGTGCGCCTTGCGTAGAGGGTCGTCGTGTGCGGGTGGACGAGGAGGAGCCGGTTCGCCCGCGGGAACGGTGACGCGTACGCACGGTGCTCCCGTCGGGCGCGCGGGATGCCGAGGAGGTCCGCGTACATCTCCGGCGGGTGAAGCGTCCCGGACATGAGGACGCTCCCGTGGACACGTTCGAACACGACGCGGCTGATCACACTCGGATCGAGCAGGCGGTAGGCGAACTTGCCCTCCTCCCCCGGCACGACGAGACGGAGGATCGCCTCGTCCACGTCCCGCCAGCGCGCGAGGAACTCCGCGAGCTCCGGGAGTCGCGTAGGCAAGGCACGGCGGAGGGCTTCCTCCGCCGCCCAGCCGACCATCTCGACGAGGTCCGTGTACCCGACGTGCCGGCCGAGGCCGTGCCGGAGCCCCGCCTCGACGGCGTCGATGAACTCCTCCTTCCGCGCGACCCGCTCCCCCCGGAGGCCCAGGAGGAACCGTTCCATCGACTTTGCGACGCCGGCGAGCTGGTGTGCGGTCTCCGGGTCGACGTCCTTCGCTTCCCGAGCCGCGCGCGCGACGTCGACGAGGGAGAGGTCCCCGCACAGGTGGGACCGGATCCGGTCCGGCAGGTTGTGCGCCTCGTCGACGATCAGGACGAGGTCGTCGAGGCTCCGCCCCACGCGGGCGAGGAACGGCTCTCGGATGTCGCTGAACACGAGGTTGTAGTCGCAGACGACGACATGGGCGCGGGACGCGGCGTCCATCGCGACCTTATGCGGGCACACCCGACACGACGCGCTCGCGCGGATGAGCTCCTGTACGTGGAAGGGACGCTGGAGGACCGCGGCGACGACGGCCTCGTCGTCCCGGTTGAAGAACGAACACGAGCGGCTCTTCACCTTGAAGTCGCAGAACTCGTGGAACGCCCGGCCGGACGCGGGGGCATGTTCCTGGAGACACATCGACTGCTTCGCGATGAGGTCCACCGCGGCGACCCGGGCGCCCTTCCTCTCGAGCCGCCGGAGGGTCTCGATCGCAATCCGGTGCTGGCTCTGGCGCGCGGTGAGGAAAAGAACGAGCTTTCCCGCCGGGATCGCGGCCTCGAGCGCGGCGACGAGGGCCACGGCCGTCTTGCCGATCCCCGTCGGCGCGTGTGCGAGGAGATGCCGACCCGCGGAGAGCGAGGCCCGCGCGTCGCGGAGGAACTCGACCTGACCGTGGCGGACGCGGTCGAACGGCCACGGCACGGTGGGGGACGGGCGAGGGACCGCGCTCGCCTCGAGGGACTCGGCACGCTCCATTGAATCGCGCTGGGGATGCGCTTACGGGGGAGGGGTTATGAAGGGGTATCGGGGAGGGATGTCCGAAAGTACTCGCGCGTCCCGGAATTCGCACCCCGGAAGGAGGAGCACGGGGGTGACCAAAACGGTGCGGCCGGTTTCGCGTGGAGCCGCCGAATCGACGTCAGAGGAAAAACGGCGGACTCGTTCCCAGGTAGCGGTCAAGCCTGCCGAATGGGCCGTCGCTCATGATCGACGCAACCCACCCCTCCATCCTGTACCCCCTTCGGAGGAAGTGGTCGATCGCGAACTGGTTGATGAGGGGCACCCCGAAACCCACGGACTCGGCTCCGAGCGCCTGCATGTGGGTCTCGGCGTGCGCGAGGACCGCAGGGAAGTCCCCGTCGTTGAGGAGGGCCCGTCGAAGAGCGATCGCCGGATCATCCACGTCTCACCACAAGCCGCGGTATCCTTTACGGCTTGCGCGGCGCAACGAGGGAATTGGATGCTGGGGGGACAGTCCACCGGCTACGTTTGCGGGTCAAGATGAAGCGACGGAGGGCAACAGGCGGAGAGGGGTCGCGCCTTCCGCGGGGGATAACCGGGACGGCGGCCTTAAGTAACGCCGCGCACGGTTCGAGACCGTGGCCCGCCGCTGTCCCGTGTGCGCGCTCGAGACGGCCGAGGCCGTCTGCCCGCGGTGCCGGACGATCGTCGTCCGGGGCCGGGCGATCTGTCCGAAGTGCGGGAAGCTGTTCTCCGGCCCGATCGCGTCGTGCGACGCGTGCGGCTCGAAGGTCCCTGCGGCTACGGAGGGTCCGGGGGACGCGCAAGCCGTGAGAGTGCTGGCATCCGTGCCCGGGATCGGTGAGGCGCGGGCGAAGGCCCTCGTCTCCCAGGGCTTCCGGGACTTCTCGGACATCGTCCGGCTCGCCCTCCCGCCGAGTGCGGTGGAGAAGGGGCTGCACCACGCGATTGCCCGCAGGGTCCTCCTCTCCTCGATCGGCTCGAAGACGGAGCCCCCCGGCGAGGGCCGGCCGTGCCCGACGTGCGGGACGAGCTGGCCGCAGGACGCGGACCGGTGTCCCGCGTGCGGCTCTCGGATCGAGCGGACGGTCGACATCGAGATCCTCGAGACGAAGCTCCAGGAGGTCACGGGGGAGATCGTCGATCTCGCCGCGGATCCCGACTTCCAGGGGATGCCCGAGGCGACCCGGCAGGAGCTCCTCGGGGCGTTCGGGGCGCTCAACGAGGCGGACCTCCTCCGGGACGAGTACCGGCGGCAGATCGAGGCGTGGCGCGCGAAGGGGTTCGACGTCGAGCCCCTCGAGCGGCTCCTCGCAGAGGACCTCGTGAGCTTCCAGGACCGGAGCGTGCGACTCATCCGCTCCCAGATGATGAAGAAAGCGGAGCACGGGCAGTTCCGCTGCCCGCTGTGCGAGATCCGCCTCGAAAGCGTGGCGGAGGAGTGCCCGAACTGCGGGGCGCGGTTCGGCTGATGCACAATTTTATCTAGCGTCGGAGGCTCACGTGCCTCCGTGCGCGGACCCTCCTCGGAATACGCGGCGCCGCCCGTGTATGTCTTCCCGGATCCGCCGAAGCCCGGGATTCGGTTCAGCCGCGTGGAGCTCGTCCAGCTCGCGATCGCAATCCTCGCGCTCAGCGGGGCGCTCACCCTGCTGAACGTTGTCTATTCCGGCCTTCCGCGTTCTTCGCCCGGCTTCCTCCTGTTCGTCGGGATCGTCTTCGCCTCGGCGCTCGTTGCCGTGGGGACGGGGGTGGGAGTCCACGAAATCGCGCACAAAGCGGTCGCTCAGCGGTACGGGCACTGGGCGGAGTTCCGGTACAACCCGATGGGGCTCCTCCTCGCGTTCGTCTTCGCGTTCCTCGGATTCATCTACGGGGCTCCCGGGGCCACTCTCGTGTCCGGGAACGTGACGCGGGAGCAGCATGGCCGGATCAGCGCGGCGGGCCCCGCGTCGAACCTCGCGCTCGCCGCCGGATTCCTCGGCCTCTCGTCGCTCATCGCTCCGGGCCTGGAGAGCCCGGACCTCGGCCTTTTTGTCGTGTTCAGCCTCGCGGCGAACACCGCCCTGATGAACGTCATCTTGGCGGGTTTCAACATGATTCCGGTCCTCCCGCTCGACGGCGCGAAGGTCTGGGCATGGAACAAGCCCGTCTACGTCGCAATCGTCGGCCTCGCGATTGCGCTGTTCCTCCTTGGCTACCAGTCCGATTTCTTCCTCTGACCTCGCTCCGACGAACGTCGGTTGATCACGGCCGCCAGATAGCCCGCACCAAACCCGTTGTCGATGTTGACGACGGCGACGCCGGGCGCACACGAGTTCATCATCCCGAGGAGGGCCGCGAGGCCGTCGAAGCTCGCGCCATAGCCGACGGACGTGGGGACCGCGATCACCGGGACTTCCACGAGACCGGCAACCACGCTGGGGAGCGCGCCCTCCATGCCGGCGACGACGACGATCGCCTGCGCGGAGCGCAGGAGGCTTCGATGGTCGAGGACGCGATGGACCCCCGCGACGCCGACGTCGAAGAGCCGTGCAACACGTGCGCCAAAGAGCCCCGCGGTGATGGCCGCCTCCTCCGCGACTGGGATGTCGCTCGTCCCCGCGGTCACGACGACGACCCGGCCGGATCGGATCCGAGGCGTTCGCCCGATCGCGAGGATCCGCGCGGCCTCGTGGTACACGACGGAGTCCCGAGGGAACGCCTTCCGAACCCGGGCGGACAACGCGCGGCTCGCGCGCGTCGCGAGGACGAGGTCGTGCGCCCGGCGCATCGACCGGACGATCTCGACGATCTGCGCGGCCGTCTTCCCGGGGCAGTACACGACCTCCGGAAATCCGCGGCGAAGGGCACGGTGGGCGTCGACCTTCGCGAACCCGAGATCGTCGTACGGGAGGTCGCGGAGGCGATCCATCGCTTCGCCCACGGACACCGTCCCGCCCCGAAGGGCCGCGAGGAGACGCTCGAGGCGGCGTGCGTCCATCGTCCCGCCCTCAACGGATCTGTTCCCACTTCTCGAGCTCGAGCACGGAGCTCAGCGTGCCCCCGCGCTTGATCTCCTCGCGGATCCGGTTCTCCCGCTCCAGTACCTCGAGGGCGCGGTTCGCCATCTCCACCGCGACGTCCCTCGGAACGACGACGAGGCCCGACTCGTCGCCGACGACCCAGTCGCCCGAGTGGACGGTCTGCCCGCCGATCTCGATCTCGCCGCCGATCTCCCCGTGCCCCTTCGGCTCGCCCGCGTGGGGCGCGACATGGCGGCTGAAGCACGGGAACCCGAGGTCGATGATCGCATCGACGTCGCGGACGGCTCCATCGACGACGACGCCGGCCACGCCCCTCACGAGGGCGGAGTTCGCCGCGAGCTCGCCCCAGACCGCGGTCGGCCCGCCGCCGACGTCGATCACGATCACGTCGCCGGGCTTCGCGCGGTCGATCGCCTCCACGGGCTTCGCCCAGTCCCCGTCCGCGGTCCTCACGGTGAGCGCGGGTCCGACGAGCTTCGCGCCGTGCGTCATCCGCGGCACGAGGCCCGCGACGACGCCGCGCTTCTGCATCGCATCCGCGACATTCGGAGAGGAGACCTTGCGGAAGGCGGTGAGGAGCTCCCCCGCGCCGTACTTCCGGTGGAGGCCCGTCGGGAGTGCCTTCCTCGTGCGGATCGCCTTCTTGATCGTCCGCGTCGCCGCGGTGACGTCCTTCTCCTTGATGATCGCGCCCCCGACGATGAGGATCGTCGCGCCCGCCTGGACGGCCTGCGCGACCGTCTCCGAGTTCAGCCCGCCCGCGACCGCGACGGGCAGCCGGGAGGCCTTCGCCACCGACTTGAGCTCGGCGAGGGGCGTGCGGGCGATCATCTGCTCGTCGATGGACACGTGCAGGTTGAGGTAGTCGACGCCGAGCCTTTCGAGCTCGACCGCGCGTTTCGCCTTGTCGGGGACACGCATGAGGTCGACCATGATCTTCACGCCGTACCTTCGCGCCGCCTTCACGGCCTCGAGGATCGTCGCGTCGTCCGTGACGCCCATGACCGTGACGACGTCGGCTCCGGCCTTCGCCGCGATCTCGACCTCGAGGGCGCCCGTGTCCATGACCTTCAGGTCCGCGACGAGCGTCCGGCCGGGGCACGCCTTCCGCAGCGCACGGACGGCCTCGACCCCTTCGGACTTGATCAGGGGCGTGCCGGCCTCGATCCAGTCCGCGCCCCCCTCCACCGCCTCC
>Ga0154849_155_pt2 | contig 15232 bp, 12 predicted proteins | sample Rifle2008BG16ft_FD_105577 | JGI IMG/M metagenome (GOLD analysis project Ga0154849, IMG submission 105577) | Euryarchaeota archaeon RBG_16_67_27 | reverse complement strand
CACCGTGACGGACACCGCCGCCGCGGGCGGCACGAACACAAGGGTGAGCCCTCCGAAGGCGAGGACGAGCACGAGAAGCGACGTCCGGCGACTACGGGACGGCTCCCGGGAGATCGGTGGCGCCGAACGGTTCGTCACCGTCGCCTCCAGGCAAGCGGGCCCTCGGCCCGCGTCTCGGCTTTCGGCCGCTGGGTGCGCAACGACTGGTGCGTCACGAAGAACGCGTAGCCGTACGTGGCCCAGACCCCCAGGATGATCACGACGATGAGGGACTCCACGGGACGGAGCCCGACGAGGCTCGCCGCGTCGGGATTGCCTGCAAACTCCGAGGACACGTGCAACGTTTGCCACGCGACGCTCGCGAGGAGGCCATACCCGCCCGTGTAGGCGGCCCCGATGAGGTAGTCTCCCTCGTCTCGAGGGGCGAACGAGGCGGACGCGACGCCCTGTTCGTTCGTGTATACGGGCCCCGCCTCATAGAACCCGAAGGCGGTCTGCACGAAGACCTCGAGCTGCGCGGAGGGGACCGGGAAGCCCCGTGCGTCCCTCAGGTCCAGGAGGATCTGCGCCGCCTCCGGTGGTGCGGCGGGAGGGACGATCGCCATCTCCACAGCGCTCCAGGTGCCCGTCAACGTGACCCCCTCCACGACGAACGACGTCGAGGAGAGGGCCGTCGCGCCCGAGTCGAGGTCCACGAGATCCGCGCTGTACTCGAAGGCGAAGTAGAACGGGCCTTCGGACTCCAGGTAGCTGTCGTAAGGGTCCGAGGAGCGGAGGGGGATGGCGAACTCGAAGACGCGGGCCGGGCCGTCGCTCCCCGTGCTCACGTTCAGGACGTCACCCCGGCCGCCGAGGAGGACGTCCGCGGTCGCCGTAGGCTCCGCGATGCTCCGGTACGCGTCCTGGACCCGCAGCCCGCCCTCGTTGGGGGCGTAGGCGAGTCGGACCTCGTTCGCGTAGCCGTCCATGGGCTCCGCGGCCTGCACCAGGAGCCCGACCCAGCCGGACCACGGGCTCACGAGCCCGACGTGGAGCAAGCGCTCCGGGGACGCGTCGCAGTGGAAGTTCGCGAGGATCTTCGTCACTCCATCGAAGAAGGTCTCCCCATACTCGCCGGGCGAGATCACGCCGTCGGACGCGGGTCCGCCGCCCAGGAAGCACTGCGCGCTCCCGGCATGGGACGCGACGGCTCCGCGCGTGGGCGCGAGAGGGGCCGGGGCGAACAGGAGGACGGCGACGACCGCTGCGGCGAGCAGGACGACGGACGACCGCGTCACGCGACCGCCTCCTGCTCCGTGGCCGCCGGTTCCGCCGCGGGCGCGGGCTGTTCCTGGATCTCCCAGATCGACACGATCGGGAAGAGCTTGGAGAACAGCGCGTACAAGAGGGCGAACCCGGCGATCGCGGCGGCGGTGATCGACCACTCGATCCACGTCGGTGTGTAGAGATTCCAGGTGAACGCCATCTGGGGCGTCATCATCGTCGGCACGACGATCAGGAAGCGCTCCATCCACATCGCGACGTCGACGAGGATCGCGGCGACGACGATCCCCGCGATCCCCCGGCGGAAGACGAGGAGGAAAGCGGGCAGGACGAGCCCGCCGAGGAGCATCCCCCAGAACAGGATCGCGTACGGGCCCGTGGAAAGGATCCGCACCCAAGCGACGTCCCGGGTCTCCGCGCCGTACGTCGCCGTGAGGTACTCGCTCAGGGTGAAGTAGATCATGACGAGGTCGAGGACGAGGAGGAGGGCCCCGAGGTTCCGGAAGTGGAGCGGCGTGATGTACTTCTCGAGGTGGTAGACCCGCCGGAACACGGCCATCGCGATGAGGATCGTCGCGATCCCGGAGAAGATCGCCCCGCCGACGAAGTAGACCCCGAAGATCGCGCTGTGCCACCCCACGCGGAGGGTCATGCCGAAGATCCACGAGACGACGGTGTGGACGGAGATCGCGACGGGGATGATGATTACGGCCATGAGCCCGATCGACTTTTCCAGGCTCCGCTTCTGTACGGCCGAGCCCGTCCACCGGCCCCCGAGTCGGGTGTACAGGAAGGACCGGAACCTCCCCAGAGCCACGGATCGTCGGACGACCGCCAGGTCGGGGATCAGCGGCAGGAGGAGGTACAGGAGGCTCCCCGTCAGGTACGTGAAGATGCTAATGAAGTCCCACAGGATCGCGGACTCGAGCCGTCCGTAGAAGAATACGTTCATGAGGCGGTCCGGCCGCCCGAGGTCGATGAGGGGGAAGCCCGCGCCGACGACGATCGCCATGACCGTGATCGACTCCGCCATCCGAGTGATCGGCCTGCGCCACTCCGCCCGCGTGACCCTCAGGATCGCGGAGATGAGCGTCCCCGCGTGGCTGATCCCGATGAAGAAGACGAAGTTCGAGATGTAGACGCCCCAGCTCACGCGGTCCGTCAGGCCCGTCACGGAGAGGCCCTCCCTGAGCTGCCAGGAGTACGCGTAGACGCCCCAGCCCACGACGGCGGCGAGGCCGGCGAGGAGGACGTAGAACCGCCAGGTCGTTCGGCGCAGCGGCTCGAGAATCTCGGCGTCCGACGCGCTCACGTCCGGCTCCATCGGGTCAGTCCCTCCTCGCGGGGAGGTACCAGACGCGAGGTTCCGTGCCGAGCTCCTCCTTGAGGCGGAACCCGTGGTCCCGCCTGAGGGTCTCGGAGAGCCGGAGGACCTCCCGGCCGTTCGACACCGCGTCTTCCCGGAGGTCGCCGAAGTAGATCGCGTCCATGGGGCACCCGCGGACACAGGCGGGCAGCTCACCCTCCTCGGCCCTGTGGGCGCAGAACATGCACTTCTCCACGACGCCCATCCGATGGGGCCACGGGGCCTCCGGGCGGTACGTGTGCGCGAGCTCCTCGGGCGTGTGGGGAGGCTCCGACCAGTTGAACGCGCGCACGTCGTAGGGACACGCGGCCATGCAATAGCGGCAGCCGATGCACCGTCGGTGGTCGACGAGGACCACGCCGTCCTCCCGGCGGAACGTCGCGCCGACGGGACACACCTTCAGGCACGGTGCGTTCTCACAGTGCATGCAAGGGCGCGGGAGGAAGTAGCGGAAGCCGAACTCGTCCTGGACCTCGTAGACCGTGATCCACTCCTGCCCTGGCGGCACGAAGTGCTCCGTGTTGCACGCCTCCGTGCACTTCCGGCACCCGTCGCACTTCTTCAGGTCGATGAGCATGACCCACTGGCGCCGCGCCGGGGCGGCCGCCCGGACGTCCCCCCTCGAGAACCCGACGGCCTCGATCAGTTTCGAGGAGAACAGCGTGGTGATCCCCGCTGCGCCCACCCCGACGACCGCGAGCCGGATGAACCGACGCCGCGAACCTTCCATCTCCTGCTCCTCTGGTTCCTCGGATTCACTCATGCTCTGGACTCCCCGATGTGTCGTCGGACCCGGCGGGTCTTCGCCTTCCTCCGGGCCCGCTCCTTGCCCTCCCATGTGAGTCGATACTGGCAGTAACGGTCCCCGTGCCCCATACACGCGACCCGTTCCGTCCGCAGGCCTCCGATCGCCGTCCCGATGCCCGCGTGGAACCCCTCGTCGAGGGCGTCGCAGACGAGGGAGGGCATTTCCTCCGCGAGCTCGAGGAACGGACAGCTGAACTGGCGGAACTCGAGGTCGCGCGCGGACCGCGAGAGGACCTTCGAGGGGATCCCGAGATCGCGGAACCGCTTCCCGAGGATCAGGGTCTCGAACGCCTCCGGAGTCCACCGGTCGACACGCTCCTCCCTCACGACGGAGTCGATCAGCGCCCGACCCGCATCGACGCCGCGCCGGCGGAGGGACTCCTGGGCGGCCTCCGGTCCGACGGCCTCGACGAGGGCCGCGAGGGCGACCTGGCCGACAATCTCGAAGTGCCGCGGCGGATAACCGGGGACGGGGCGCTGCCTCGATGCCCGGTAGCGCATCGCGGGCCGACCGACGCCTTTCGGCGCGGAAGGGAGGACCTCCTCGACGAGGCCCTGCTTCAGGAGGTAGTTGAGATGGTATCGAAGGGTGACTCGGTGGAGGCCGAGGCTGCGGGACAGGTCCGCGATCGCCTTGTCCTCCGAGGCGAGCGCGTCCAGGATCCGGAGACGCACGGGGCTGCCGAGCGCGCCGAACGTCCGCGGGTCCTCCCCGCCGCCCGCGGGACGGGGCGGCCGCGGAAGAGGCGCCTCCGCGATCGCGGGGGCAGGATCCGAGGAGGTCATGGGATCCCCGATCCGACCATGCTCGTCCGTACCTTCACGCGCGAGATAATAATTGAGTAGGTATTGTTCATATTATTATGCGTATTCCGGAACCCGCGCACGGGTGGAACACCCACGAAGGAGACGCATACGAGTCACGGGCCCCCTGAGCAGTCACCGAGCGGACACACCGGCCTCGCCGGCGCCGAGCAGTCCGCGAGTGGCGACCACGAGCCCGAGGACGATCCCCGCGAGGCTCGGAAAGGCGCCTCCCAGAGGGAGGATCCCCGCCAAGGCGATGCACAGGATGCCGCCGGTGAGGGACCGCCACGCGGCCCGGGGCATCCGCGACCGGAGGGTCCAGGACACAGCGACGAACGCACCGATCGCGAACATCACGACGGGCAGGGACACGTACGAGGGCGCGAACAGGGCGTACGAACCGCCCCACGTGAGGACGTGGGAGAAGATGAACCCGCCGAGGCCTTCTGACAGCGCCAGGCCAACGAGGGCGAAGCCGACGGGAGGTCCGAAGGCACGGAGGAGGGAACGCGAGGGGCCCAGGACGGAGATCTCGATCCAGAAGGCGATGGAGAGGAAGCTCAGCAGGAGCGAGGGCCCGTAGTCCAGGAGGCGAGTGAGCACGCCGGGGAACTCGACGCCGAGCTCGTATCCGTAGTCGACGAACCTCGCGGACCACAGAAAGAATGCGACCGCATATCCGATCCCGAGCGCCCGGAACCCGAGGAGGGTCCCGTCCGTGGCTCCCGCGCGGACGAGAGCGCCTCCTAGCGCGATGTCCCAGGATGCGATCGCCGCGGCGGCCGCGGCCCCGAGGATCAGGCTCGTCCACGGGGAGGCGAGGACCCTCAGAGGCGAATCGAGGCTCGCGACCCACAGGGTCCCCACGGCCGCGGTGAGGGCGGACGCCAGCACGGACCGCGCGTCCCAGCGGAAGCCGCCGGGCCATGTCCGCAGGACGATTCCCGCGAACGGGATCAGGACCAAGGGGAGGAGGCCCGAGTACCAGGTGAACCCCGCGTCGAGGCCCGACACATCGACGCCCTGCACGCCCAAGAGCGCGGCGAGGGTGGGCGCGAAAAACCTCACACCGAGGAGGATCACTCCGAGGACGACGAACGCGGACCCGCCGCCGATGCGACGGAGGATCGCCCTCGGGGCGGCCACGCGCGGGCAAGGAGGACCGGACCTTTAAGCGCCGCGCACCCGCGTCCCCCGACTCGAGATCGGCGAGACAGGTAAAGTCGGCACAATACGTGTCGAACGGTCAAAGGGGAATCCGGCACCTCCCGAGCGAGCGGTGGTTCGATGCGACGAGCGAGGAGGGCGACGGTGAGTGTGCTCGCGGTGTTCTTGGCGGCGACGGTGCTCGCGGGTCTGACTCCGGGTCAGAACGCGGTGACGGTCACGGCGCCGTACTCGACCCGGCCGATCGCGGTCGGGGATCTCGACGGCAACCCCGCGACGGGGGACTGGACCGACGCCGCGGCGGTGACGGTCGCGCTCGAGAACGGCCGCACGGACGCCTACGGGTCCGCGTCGTTGAGCGTGAAGCACGACGGGACGTACCTCTATGTGAAGGTGAGCGGCAAGATCGACGTGCCATGGACCTCCGCGACCGGCACGCACTTCTGGACGGGGTTCATCTTCAGCCCGCCCTCGACCACGGGACACCACCGGGACGGGATGGACGGCGTGTTCTTCGGGCAATCCTCATACACGCCCGCGCCCACCTACCCGCTCGCACCCGTGGACACGAACGGGGGGTCGCGACCTCCCGCGAAGGACACCGTGCAGAACGCCGAGGGGACCCTGAGGTACTCAGGGACCGCGGCCCCGTACGACTACACGGGAGAGTGGCGACGGCCCCTGAACTCCGGAGATTCGCAGGACCTCGTCCTCGCCGCGGATGGCACGACCGCCTACCCGTTCTATGTGACGACGGACTCAAACGGCCGGGGGAGCCTTGGTGGCGCGATCGACCACTCCGTGTTGACCCACGAGAACGCGTTGTTCTTCGCGAGGGTCCCCGTGCCGGAGACGCACGACGTCGCCGTCACGGCGGCGTCCGCGTCGCCCCTGAGCCTCGTCGCCGGCGGGATCGTGACGATCGCCGTGACCGTGCAGAACCAGGGGACGGCCGCGGAGAGTTTCGCTGTGTCCGCGACCGCGGGATCCCTCGCCGTCGGGGCCACGTCCGTGTCCGGCCTCGCGGCCGGAGCATCCCGGGACCTGTCGTTCGCCTGGGACACGACGGGATTCGCCGCGGACGCGTATCCCGTGCGGGTTGAGGCGGCGGCGGTCCCTGGGGAGACGGACCTCTCGGACAACGCGAGAGCCGCGGGCACGGTCGCCGTCGAGTCACCGCCGCCCGCCCCCGCACTGCTCCGGGTGAGCACGAGCATCGACCTCCATCCGACCTGGGGCGTGCCGGGGAAGGTCCTCGTGAACGCCGTCGCGAGGGACGAGTGGTCCCTCACCTGGGTCAAGATGCCCGCGGGCACGTACACGGTGTCGTTCAGCGACGTGTGGAACCTCGGCACTCCCGCTCCCATCACGGTCAACCTCGTGTCGGGTCAGGCGACGGAGGTCCCGGGGGTCTACCAAGCGTATGGGTGGCTGCGCGTCGTCACGAATCCGCCCGTGCCCGGCACGATCTCCGTGGACGGGGCGCAGGCGGACGACTGGGAGGTTTGGCGGGCGATCCCGCCCGGGGACCACACGGTCGCCTTCGGCCCCGTGGCCAGCTTCCGGCCTCCGGCGGCGAGGACCGTCCGCGTGAACGCGGAGCAGCTGACCACAGTCCAGGGGGACTACACGGCGGACCCCGCCGCCCCCGGGCCCGACCCCGCGACATACGGGATGCTTCGCGTGACGACGGCCCTGAGCACGGACCCCGGCGCGGGGGCGCCGTCCGCGATCTCCGTGAACGGCATCGTCCGGGACGAGTGGGCCCTCACGTGGGTGAAGGTGCCGCCGGGAACGTACACGGTGTCCTTCGGGGACGTCGTGAACCTGGGCACGCCCGCGGACCAGGTCGTCGAGGTCGCGGCGGGGCAGGCCCGGGAGGTCGTCGGCGTGTTCCAGGTGCACGGGTTCCTCCGGGTCGACACGTCCCCGCCCGTCCCCGGCACGATCTTCGTCAACGGGCTGCCGTACGACGACTGGCAGGTGTGGCAGTCCATGCCCGCCGGGAGCTACGAGGTGTCCTTCGGCCCGGTGGCGGGATACGCGACGCCCGCGGTCCGCACGGTGACGGTCTCGCCAGGCGCACTCACGACTACGACCGGGACGTACGCGAGCCTGTCCCCCGGAAGGGGCGACGCGTAGGAGCGACGCACCGCGGAGGCGGAGTCACCCGCCGCCCGTCGCGAGGCCGTACCCGATCACGCAGCGGCAGCCCGCGCGCTCGCCGCAGAAGGAGCAGACGCACGCGCAGTCGTCGATGAACTCGCCGCACGGCGGGCAGGTCGGGACCCATCCGCCGAAGGCCTTCATCGACCGTCGCACGCGACCGCGAACGTCTCGCACAGGCAATCCTCGCTATTCTGTAACACGGCCAGGCTATAAGTACATTTCTCGCCACCTATCGGAAAAAACGAAACGTTTGACGCCCGAAGTCTGACTTTGATGGTCGATTGTCCGAACTTCGACGATTGTCGTCGAACGGCTCAGAACGCGACGAGGACGATCCCCGGGACGAATAGCGCGATCGCGAGGAGCCGCTGGCGCGTGGCCTCCTCCTTCAGGAACGTGAACGCGACGATCGCCGTCACGACGGGGTACGACCCGGAGACCGCGGCGACGAGGGAGGCGTCGCCGACGGAGAAGGCGATCGTCGTCGCGACGATTCCGACGACGAGGAGGAGGGTCGCGGCGGAAGCGATCGCGTACGCGGCCCGCGACGGGTCCGCGGGACCCGGAGCCCGGCGCCGACGCATGAGGTAGTACAGGGGACCCATCGTCACGTTCGCGAGGGTGTAGAAGAGGAAGATGTCGAATGCGTCGAAGCCCGGGGAGCTCACCGCGACCTTCGTGAGCAGGCCCCAGACGCCCCAGAGGAGGAGGATCCCGATCGACAGGACGACGGCCACGGGGATCCGCCACTCCTTCCCCATCGGCTCGTACGAGAGGATGACGATCATCGACAGGAGGAGGACGATCCCCACGGCCTGGGTCGGGGTCGGCATCTCCCCGAGGAACAGGATCGCGCCGAGGATCGTGACCACGGGGGACCCGCCGCTGATCGTCCCGACGACGGCGACGTTCCCCCGCAGGAGCGCCTCGAAGTACAGGATGTATCCCGCCATGCCCACGACCGCGGCGAGGGACGCGACCACGTACGTGGTCCACGCCGCTCCCATCGGGCCAGCGAAGAACGCCCAGATCGCCGCGTACGCCGTGCCGTCGACGAGGCTCACGAGGAGCACGATCCGCACTGGACCGAGGCGGTCCGTCGCGCGCTTCGCGATGACCTGCCCGACCCCCCAGGACATCATGTCCATCGACGCGAGGACCATCCAGAGGGGGAGCACGCGGGGCGAACCCGGGAGCCCGTTATGACCTTTCCCGCCGAATCATACGCCCGCGTATAGACGGTCCGCGAGCGGCGGCGGGAGACCCGCGCGGCGGATCCCGTTCGCGACCGCGTCGATGTCGTACGCGACCCGGCGGAGCTCGAACGTGCGGCGCGCGGTGTCGAGGAGGCCCCAGGAGGCTCTCGGGTCCCCGTCCCGAGGCTGGCCGACGCTCCCGGGGTTCGCGACGAGCCGGGCGCCCGACCGGAACACGAACGGGAGGTGGGTGTGCCCCAGGAGGACGATGTCCGCGCGCGCGAGAGCCAGGAGCTCCTCGTGCGCGGCCCAGGGGAACACGTACTCGTCGTCGTCCCGCGGGCTCCCGTGGTACATCGCGACGACGGCATCGGCAAGGGAGCCCCGAGCGCGATCCTCCAGGCCTTTCAGGTACCCGACGGCCCACGGGGCGATCACGATCCGGGTCCAGCGGACAGCGGCCGAGGCGGCCTCGTTGAACGACGACGTGTCCCCGGACAGCACCGCCCGGTCGTGGTTCCCCCGGATCGCGCGGACCTTCCGGCCGCGAAGGACCTCGAGGACCTCGGTCGGCCACGGGTTGTAGCCGACGAGGTCGCCGGCGCACCATACCTCCTCGGACGCGGCGCGATCGACGTCCTTGAGGACCGCTTGGAGCGCGGGGAGGTTTCCGTGGACGTCCGCGAGGACCGCGACCTGCATCGCGCGATGCCATCGCCGCGGGGGTATTTCAGAACGTACCCGGGAATGAGACTCGGCCGCTCCGGGTTACCCTTATGTAAGGGTAACCCTCATCGAGGCGCACGGTCCGGCCGCGGGCCCCGCGTGTGGGAGATCGGAACCCATCTCCACACGCATCCATGGCACCATGGGGACTGAAGGGTCGCAGCCGTCCCGGCAGGCGTGAGAAGGGCAGGCGCACCTTTATCTGCCTCCCCCACTCTGCCCTTCGCATCCGTCCCGAAAGTGGCGGATAGAGAGAAAACCAACAATGGACGAAGACAGAGGCGGCAGACGAGGCGGCTTCGACCGCGGTCCGCGCCAGATGTTCGACGCGGTGTGCAGTGACTGCGGCAAGGCCACACAGGTGCCGTTCAAACCGGACACGGCCAGGCCCGTCTACTGCCGAGATTGCTTCGCGAAGCGCCGGCCGCGCAGGTTCTGAACGAAACGGCACGCACGCATCAAACCCTTTTCCGTCGAGCTCCCCTGGCTGCGGCCGGCGCGGGGCTCGCCTTTTTCATTCCCCGCTCGGAGCCGGAAGGCCGTTCGGCCCTCAACCCTTATCTCGCCCTCGCCCCTCTGTCCGTCCGTGGACCGGCTCGAGGTCGCAGCGGGCGTCGAGGTCACCCGGGACCTCGCGCTCTTCCTGCGGCACGAGCGCACGCTCGTGATCTCGGACCTCCACCTGGGGTTCGAGGGCGCCCTCGCGGAACAAGGCGTGTCAATCCCGAGGTTCCAGCGACGGGTGATCCTCGAGCGCCTCGGCCGCATGCTCGACCGGGTGAAGGCGGAGCGCGTCGTCGTCGCGGGGGACTTCAAGCACGAGTTCTCGCGGAACCTCGTCGACGAGTGGGTCGAGGTCAAGCAGGTCCTCCGGTTCCTCAAGGACCGCGTCACGCCCGTCATCGTGCGCGGGAACCATGACAACTACCTCGCGACGATCCTCGGGGACCTCGGGCTGCGCCTCGAGGACCGCGCGGACTTCGCGGACCACACGATCGTCCACGGCCACGAGGACGTGTCGACCCTTCACCCGATCGTGATGGGACACGAGCACCCGGCGCTCAAGTTCCGCCAGGCGTTCCAGGTGAGCCGGGGGACCTCGGAGGTGATGACCGTCGCGACGATCCCGGCGTTCCTCGTGTCGAAGTCCGTGATCGTCCTCCCCGCGTTCAGCCCGCTCGCCCTCGGGGTCGACGTCTCGACGCAGCCGTACCTCTCGCCGATCCTGAACCGCACGGACATCGACGGGGCGCGCGTGATCGGCGTGGACGAACGCGACGGCCTCATGGACTTCGGCCGCGTGAAGGATCTCACCCGCGTCCGCGCGGCGTTGCTGATGAAGTAGACGACGCGCGGGGCCCGCGCCGACGGGACGACGCATCCGGCCCGGCGCGAATGCGGAAATGTTTGAATGTACGTCGCGGTCCCGCAGATTTATGAGCGGCTCGCTGCTATCCGTGTTAATGCGCAGGGACATCGAAATCGCGCAGGCCGCGCGTCCCCGCCCGATCGTCGACGTCGCCGCGGACCTCGGCCTCGCTCTGCCGGACCTCGTCCTGCGCGGCGAGCACGTCGCGAAGGTGCGGCTCGCCGCGGTCGAGCGATCGAGGAAGGCGCGCCAGGGCAAGATCGTCCTCGTGACCGCGTGCACCCCGACGCGGTACGGCGAGGGGAAGACGGTCACGACCGTCGGCCTGGGCCAGGCGATGAACCGGCTCGGGACGAAGGCGCTGATCACCCTCCGGGAGCCCTCCCTCGGCCCCGTCTTCGGCACGAAGGGCGGCGCCGCGGGCGGCGGCCACTCCCAGGTCCTTCCCATGGAGGAGATCAACCTCCACTTCACGGGGGACATCCACGCCGTCGGAGCCGCGAACAACCTGATCGCCGCGCTCCTCGACGCGCACATGTTCCACGGGAACGCGCTCGCCATCGACCCCGTGAAGGTCACGTGGCCGCGCTGCCTCGACATGAACGACCGGCAGCTCCGGCAGATCGTCACCGGCCTCGGCGGCGGGAAGCACGGGGTGCCCCGCGAGGACGGCTTCGTGATCACCGCGGCGAGCGAGGTCATGGCGATCTTCTGCCTCGCGGAGGGCGTGAGGGACGTGAAAGAGCGCCTCGCCCGGATAGTCGTCGGTTTCAATCGGGCCGGCGCGCCCGTGACCGTCCGAGACCTCCGCGCACACAGCGCGGCGGCGATCCTCCTCAAGGACGCCCTCATGCCGAACCTCGTGCAGACGCTCGAGGGGACCCCCGCGTTCGTCCACGGCGGCCCGTTCGCGAACATCGCACATGGGCACAACACGATCCTCGCGGACCGCCTCGCGCTCGGCCTCGGGGACCTCGTCCTCACGGAGGCCGGCTTCGCCTCGGACCTCGGCGGCGAGAAGTTCGTCGACATCGTCTGTCGCCAGGCCGGCTACCGGCCGTCGGGCGCGGTCCTCGTCGCGAGCGTCCGGGGGCTGAAGCACCACGGCGGGGCGAAGAAGAAGGACATGGAATCCGAGGACCTCAAGGCGCTCAATACAGGCTTCGCGAACCTCGACGCGCACATCGGGATCCTCAAGCGGCTCGGGCTCCCCCCCGTCGTCGCGGTGAACCGCTTCGCGACGGACACGGACCGCGAGATCGACGCCACGGTCGAGCACGCGCAAGACGAGGGCGTACGCGCGGCCGCGCACACGTTCTACGCGGACGGTGGCAAGGGCGGCCTCGAGCTCGCGAAGCTCGTCCGGGCGACGGTCGAGTCGGGCTCGGGACAGATCCGGTTCGCGTACAAGGACGCGGACCCGTTCGAGGAGAAGGTCGCGAAGGTCGCCACGGAGATCTACGGCGCGGGCGACGTCAAGTACACCTCGGAGGCGGAGGACGACATCGAGCGCCTGCGGACGGCGGGCCTCGACGGCCTCCCGATCTGCGTCGCGAAGACCCAGCTCAGCCTGACGGACGACGAGTCCGTGCGGGGCGCGCCGAAGGGCTGGACCTTCAAGGTCCGGGGGGTGCGGCCGAGCACGGGCGCGGGCTTCCTCGTCGTCCTCGCGGGGGAGATGATGCGGATGCCCGGTCTCGGAGCGGAGCCGGCGGCGCTCGGGATGGACATCGACGACGACGGCCGGATCTCGGGCCTCTTCTGATGCGCCCGGGAAAGGGTAAAGGCGGACGCGGAGATGCACGGGACATGCCCGGCGTCGACGTGGTGCCCCTCGGGGAATCCGACCTGGACCTGGGGATGCGGCTCACGGACGCGGAGGGCTGGTTCCGCTCTCTCGCGGACTGGCGTCGTCTCCTGCGCCTCGAGCCGGCGGGCGCGTTCAAGGCCCGGGCGGGGAGCGAGGACGCAGGGATCGCGTGTGCGATCGCGTACGATCGCGTCGCGTGGATTCATTCGATGATCGTCGGAACGCGATTCCGCGGCCGGGGGGTCGGGCGCGCGCTCATCGAAGCGTGTCTTGGGTTCGCCGCATCCCGCGCCGTGCCGACGGTGAAGCTCGACAGCGTGCTCGGCGTCGAGCCGTTCTACGAGCGGTTCGGGTTCCGTGTCGAGTTCCCCTCCCGAAGGTTCCACCGGGACGGCGGCGGATCCCCTGCGGACGCGGAACCCCTGCGTCCCACGGAGGCCCGCGCCCTCGCCGCGTTCGACCGCGGGGCGGTCAGGTACGACCGGTCCCGGGTCCTCGACGCCCTCGTGCGGGAGTTCCCGGACCGCGCGTTCGTCGTCCGCGACGGCCCTCGGATCCGGGGCTACGCCCTCGCCCGTCTGGGGGGCGCGCGGAGCTTTCTCGGGCCCTGCGTCGCGGACCCGGACGACCCTGGGGTCGCCGAGGCGCTCGTGAGGACCGTGCTCGGGACCTTCCCCGGGGAGAGGTTCCGTGTCTGCGTCCCGGGCAGCCACCCGGCCACCGCGCGCCTCTTCCGGGACCTCGGCTTCGAGGAGGTCAAGCCGTCCACGCGCATGTGGCGAGGGGCGCGGCTCGAGGAGGGGCGGTGGGCGTTCGCCGCGTCGTCCGCGGAGAAAGGGTGACCCACCGGGAAAAGCAGATAGCCCTCCGGCGGGTTCGGGACCGCGTGCCCCCACCGACGGACTGGTGGGAGCGGTTGTACCGCTCCTCGAACATCGAGCAGCTCCCCTGGTACACGACGACGCTCGACCCGGACATCGAGGCAGGGTTCGAGGCCCACGGCCCGGTCGCTGGGAAGGTCCTCGACCTCGGGACGGGACCCGGGACGCATGCGGTCGCCCTCGCGGGCCGCGGACTTACCGTCGTCGCAACGGACATCTCGCCCACGGCGATCGCGAAGGCGAAGGCGCTCGCGCGGAAACACCGCGTCACGATCGACTTCCGCGTGGACAACGTCCTGAACTCGGAGCTCGGGGGCGGGTTCGTCGACGCGATCGTCGACCGGGGGACGTTCCACGTGCTCCCTCCGGAGGCCCGGCCCGTGTACGTCCTCGCGGTCCGGAGGATCCTGCGGCCCGGCGGCCTCCTGTTCCTCAAGACGTTCTCCGACAAGGAGCCGGGCGATGAGGGTCCCTATCGGCTCTCCCCCGGCGAGCTCCGCGGCTACTTCCGGGAGGGGTTCGACGTCCTCTCGATCGAGGACACGACGTTCCAGGGGACGATCGAGCCCGCGCCCCGGGCGCTCTTCGCGACGTTCCGCCGGCGCTGACCCGTACGCGGCTGGGGAATCTTAATAAGGAAACCGACCATCCGACACGGGAAGGGGTTCCCATGGCCGACAAGACGACCGTCTCCCTGATCAAGGCCGACGTCGGGAGCATCGCGGGCCACCAGATCGTCCACCCGCGCCTCGAGGAGACCGCCCGGGCGAGCCTGACGGAGGCGAAGTCCCTCGGCGTGATCGAGGACTTCCACGTGACCCACGTGGGGGACGACCTGCAGCTCATCATGACGCACCGCAAGGGCGTCGACAGCTCGAAGATTCACGAGCTCGCCTGGCTCACGTTCGAGAAGGCGACAAAGGTCGCGAAGGAGCTCAAGCTGTACGGCGCGGGCCAGGACCTCCTCGCGGACGCCTTCAGCGGGAATATCCGGGGCATGGGCCCGGGGAGCGCGGAGATCGAGATCGTCGAGCGGCCCGCGGAGCCCGTCGCGTTCTTCATGATGGACAAGACGGAGCCCGGAGCGTTCAACCTCCCGGTCTTCCGGATGTTCGCGGACCCGTTCTGCTCCGCGGGCCTCGTGATCGACCCCGCGATGCACATGGGCTTTCGCTTCGAGGTCTGGGACATCAAGGAGCACCGGCGGATCTTCCTGAACTGCCCGGAGGAGATGTATGACCTGCTCATGTTCATCGGCGCGAAGGGTCGGTTCGTGATCAAGCGCGTGTACGCGCGCTCGGGGAAGGTGCCGAAGGACGAGCCCGTCGCCTGCGTGTCGACGGACAAGCTGTCCCAGATCGCGGGCAAGTACGTCGGGAAGGACGACCCGGTCGCGATCGTGCGGGCGCAGAGCGGCCTTCCCGGGATGGGGGAGATCCTCGAGGCATGGGCTTGGCCGTTCCTCGTGAGCGGCTGGAACCGCGGCTCCCACAACGGTCCCCTCATGGTCGTCGGGATGAAGGACAACCGCACGTCCCGGTTCGACGGCCCGCCCCGTTGCTTCGGGCTGGGCGCCCAGGTGAGCGACGCGCGGCTCGTCGGCTGGGTCGACCTGTTCGACGACCCCGCGTTCGAGCCCGCGCGGCGGCAGGCCGCGGAGCTCGCGGACTA
>Ga0154849_159_pt1 | contig 15651 bp, 15 predicted proteins | sample Rifle2008BG16ft_FD_105577 | JGI IMG/M metagenome (GOLD analysis project Ga0154849, IMG submission 105577) | Euryarchaeota archaeon RBG_16_67_27 | reverse complement strand
TCTCCAGGACCGTGCGGAGGTTCACCGTCGTCGGGTAGACCGTGTTGTCCGTCCGCGGGTACGAGATGAAGCCACCCTGGTACAGGTCCTCCGCGATTCGCATCGCCTGGGCGGCGCCGAACCCGAGCCGGTTCGCCTCCGCGGCGAACATCGTCGTGTTGAACGGCGGCGGTGGCCGTTCCTCACGTTCGTTCGCGAGATACTCGAGGACCGTCCCTTTCGCCGCGGCGTCCGCGCGGACCCTTGCGGCCTCGGTCTCCCGGTGGGCCCAGAACGGACCGTGCGCGTGGCCTGTCTCGAACTCGACGGGCGTGCCATCCACGGTCTTCCGGAATACCGCGTGGAGGGTCCAGTAGTCCTGGGGCGCGAAGTTCGTGATCTCCCGCTCGCGATCGACAATGAGGGCGAGGGTCGGGCTTTGGACCCGCCCCACACTCAGGAAGTCGCGGCCGAGCTGTCTCGAGGCGATGGACAGGAACCGCGTGAGGACGGCCCCCCAGGCGAGGTCGATCGACTGCCGCGACTCCGCAGACCGTGCGAGAGGGAAGTCGACATCCGCGAGGTTCCCGAACGCCCGCTCGACGTCCCATTTCGTGAGAGCGGAGAACCGTGCCCGGCGGACGATGACGGACGGCCGGACCGTCCGCACGATGTCGAGCGCTTCCACGCCGATCAGCTCGCCCTCGCGGTCGAAGTCCGTCGCGATGACGACCTCGTCCGCGTCCTCGGCGAGCTTCCGGAGGGCCGCGGCGATCTTCCCCGCGGTGATGACCTTGTCCGGCTCCGCCCAGACGAGCTCGCGGAGATCCGTCCGCTCCCAGCTGTTCAGCGCCTCGGGGTAATCGATGTTCAGGATGTGCCCGCGGAGTCCGACGATTCGCACTCGGTCGGTGCCCGACGCGAACTCGAAGACCGTCGTCCCCTCGACGGAGCTGCGCTTCGCCTTCCCGTCGCTGAGAATCGTTGCGATGCGCACGGCTGCGTTGAACTTCTCCGTCACGATGAGCCGGTGCACGGGCTGACGCCCACACGGCGGGGTCTATTTAACTCTTCGGGGGTCCGTCGCGGCGCACGGAATTCTCCATGGAACGCGCGTGTCCCCACGCGCGCGCCCGCGCGCTTTATGCGGGGCTCGTCTTCCGTTCGACGAGGTATGCGTCCATCGCGAGCGCAGCGCGCTTCCCCGCGGCCATCGCGTGCACGACGCTCGCACCGCCGCCCGCGAAGACACCCGCGCGATTTGTCGCACCCGTCTTCGGGTCCGCCTCGAGCGCACCGTCCCTGCCGAGCTTCACACCGAGGTCCGCCGGGAGGATCTGGAGGTCCGCCTCCTGGCTGACCGCGACGACCGCCGTGTCGCACCGGAGCATGATCGGCGCCGCGTCCGCAGGGACCGGCTTCCGCCGCCCGCTCTCGTCCGGCTGCCCGAGGATCATCTGCTGGAGTTCAATCGCCTCGAGGCGCCGGATTCCGAGGAACCGCTTCGGCGCGACGAGGAACTGGAACTTCACGCCCTCGTCCATGGCCTCCTTGATCTCCTCGTCTGCGGCGGGCATCTCCTCCCTCGAGCGGCGGTACAGGACCGTGACTTCCTCTGCTCCCAGGCGCAGGCACGTCCGCGCGGAGTCCATCGCGACGTCGCCGCCTCCGATGACGACGACCCGCGGACGGATCGAGCGTCGCTCCCCGCGCTTCGACTCCTTGAGGAACTTGAGCGCCGGGTACACACCGTCGAGGTTCTCGCCCGGGATCCCGAGGCGCTTCGCCTTCCAGGTGCCGATGCTCAGGAAGACCGCGTCGTGTTCCTTGAGGAGACGGTCGAGGTCAACGTCCTTCGGGAACGACGTGTTGAACACGAACCGGACCGGGAGGCCCCTGAAGCGGGCGACGTCCGCCTCGAAGACCTCGTCCGTGAGGCGGTACGCGGGAATCGTCCCGGACATCAGGCCGCCGAGCCGGTCCGTCGTCTCGAAGACCGTGACCTCGTACCCGCGCTGGCCGAGGACCCAGGCGTTCATGAGGCCCGCGGGACCGCCGCCGATGATCGCGACCCGCATCCCGTTCGTCGGGACCGCGGGCGCGTACGGGGTCTCGGGGTCCGCGTACTCGAGCGCGGCGCGTTTCAGGTGCCGGATCGCGATCGGGTCGCCCTTCTTCGCGACAGGGCACGACTGCTCGCAGTAGTGGTAGCAGACGACGCCCAGGCACGAGGCGAGCGGGTTGTCCCGAAGGATCAGGTCCCTTGCGCCGTTGAAATCGCCGGCGGCGATGAGCTTGATGTACGTGCGGGGGTCCTGGCCGATCGGACACGCCTCCATGCACCACGGCTTGCCGCACTGGATGCAGCGCTGGGCCTCGAGGATCGTCTCCTCCCGCGTGTACGGCAGGAGAGTTTCGACGAACACGCCCCGCCGCTCCACCGGGTCGTTCTCCCTGATCGGTGTCCGTACGGGGTTGAGCTTCTTCTTCGGGGCCGCGGCCTGCTCCGACATGGGAATCGTTCCGTCAGGTCGGCCGGAAGGCCAAAGAAGACTGTGAATCGACAGTAATGACTCAGTGAGGGAGTCTCGGCCTCCCGGGTCGGGCCAATGCGCTCAGGTCGACCCGAGAAGGGCGGCCGCGTCCCGCGGGTACTCCGCTACGGGCACGCCCGCGTCCGCGAACGCCTTGACCTTCGACTCCGCCGTCCCTCGGGTCCCCTGGATGATCGCGCCCGCATGGCCCATGCGCTTCCCCGCGGGTGCCGTCCGGCCCGCGACGTAGGCGACCACGGGTTTCGTAACGTGCTTCTTGATGAACTCCGCGGCCTCTTCCTCCGCAGTGCCTCCGATTTCGCCGACGACGACGATTCGCTTCGTCGCCCGGTCCTTCTGGAAGAGGGCCAGCGCCTCGACCGTGTTCGTGCCGATGATCGGGTCCCCGCCGATCCCGATGCACGTCGACTGCCCGAAGCCCGCGCGCGTCATCTCGTTCACAATCTCGTACGTGAGCGTGCCGCTCCGGGACACGACGCCGACGTCCCCCGCGGAGAAGATGTGGCTCGGCATGATCCCCGCCTTCGATTGACCCGGGGAGATGATCCCCGGGCAGTTCGGTCCGATGATCGTGCACCCCTTGGAGCGCGCGTAGGGCACGAACTCGAGGGCGTCGTGGAACGGGATCCGTTCCGTGATCACGACGACCAGGCCGACGCCGCCTTCGATCGCCTCCAGGATTGCGTCGTTCGCGAACGGCGCGGGGACGAAGACGATCGACGCGTTCGCTCGCTTCGTCGCCACGGCCTCGCGGACCGTGTCGTACACGGACACGCCCTCGACCTTCGTCCCACCCTTGCCCGCCCGGACCCCCGCGACGACCTTCGTGCCATAGTCGAGCATCGCTCGCGTGTGGAAGGTCCCCTGGTGCCCCGTGATCCCTTGGACGAGGAGCCGGGTTTTCCTCGTGAGAAGGACGGCCGTTCTAGACACCTCCCCGTCGCACTTGGACCGCGAGTTCCGCAGCCTCCTCGATCGTGTCGGCGGAGTGCATCCCGACTCCCTTGAGGATCTCCCGCGCGCGGTCCTCGTTCACGCCCTTGATCCGCGCGACGACGGGCACCGTCGCGTGCATCCCGTCGAGCGCCCGCTTCACGCCCTGGGCGACCGTGTCCGCCTTCGTGATCCCTCCGAAGATGTTCAGGAGGATCACGGACGGTTTCGCCTTGATCAGGATCTCGAACGCCTGCGCGACGCGGTCCGGGTCGTCCGTCCCGCCGAGGTCGAGGAACGTGCCGCCCTTCCCGCCCTTCAGGTTCAGGATGTCGAGGGTCGCCATCGTGAGGCCGGCGCCATTCGCGATGACCCCGATGTCCCCATCGAGCTGGACGAAGGTGATCCCCTTCGCGTGCGCTTCCTCCTCTAGAGGCGTCCGGTCCTGGTCGAGTTTCGCGTACTCGAGGTGGCGGTACTCCGCGTTGTCATCGACGACGAGCTTCGCGTCCCCCGCGACGACCCGGTGGTCCTTCGTGATCACGAGGGGGTTGATCTCGACGAGTTCCGCGTCCTCGGCTCGGTACAGATCGTACGACCGGCGCGCGATGTCCGCGACTTTCTCCGCGAGGTGCCCCTCGAGTCCGAGGGCGCGCGTGAGGGCCCGCAGCACGTACGGGTGGAGCCCGACGAGGGCGGGCACGTGCTCCATGAACAGCTGCTCATGAGGCACGGCCTCGATCTCCACGCCGCCCATGGAGCTCGCGATGAGGAGCGTGTCCCGCGCGGATCGGTCGATCGTGAAGCTGAGGTACATCTCGCGCTCGATGTCCAGGCGCTCCTCGACGTACACGGTCCGGACCGTGTACCCGTGGATGTCCATGCCGAGGATTCGTCCCGCGACGTCGCGGATCTCCGCAATCCCGTCCGCGGGTCGGATGCCGCCCGCCTTCCCGCGGCCGCCGATGAGGACCTGGGCCTTCACCATCGCGCGGAGCGGCGGGTCGCGGATCTCCTCCGGCCTCGACGCGACGACGCCCCGCGGGACGGGAATCCCGTACCGGGCGAAGATCCCCTTCGCCTTGTACTCGAGGAATTTCATCGTGCGCCCGCGGCGCCATGAGTGACGGCCCATTTAGCTTTGCGCCGCTCACCCGATCGGCGTGCCCGTCGCGGTCACGAGGTCCCGGAACGCCTTGATGAGCTTCTTCGTAATCTTGCCCGGCCTCCCGTCCCCGATCGTCCGGCCGTCCACCTCGACCACGGGTCCGATCTCCGCCGCGGTCCCCGTGATGAACGCCTCATCCGCGGCCCAAACCTCGTACAGGGTGAAGGGCCGTTCGACCGCCGTCACGCCGACCTTCGGCGCGAGCTCGAGTGCGGTCTCCCGTGTGATCCCCGGGAGGCTCGTCGACGAGTACGGCGTCATCATCACGTTGTCCTTGATGATGAAGAAGTTGTCCGCGGTGGCCTCCGCGACGAAGCCCTGGGCGTCGAGGAGGAGGGCCTCGTCGGCCCCCACGCGGTTCGCCTCGATCCGCCCGAGGATGTTGTTCAGGTAGTTCAGGGACTTGATCGAGGGGCTCAGGCTGTCCGGGGGGATGCGACGCACGGAGGCGGTCACGACCTTCAGGCCGCGCTCGTACGCGTCCCCGTAGAGGGAGATTCCGCGCTGGGCGATGACGACGACCGTCGCCCCGTCCTTGCATTTCCGCGGGTCGATCCCGAGGTCGCCCACCCCGCGCGTGACGATCGGCCGGATGTATCCATCGCGGATCCCGTTCTTCCGGCACGTCTCCTTGATGATCCCGGCGAACGCCTCCTTCGTGTGCGGGATCGTTAGGTCGATCGCCTTCGCGGACGTGTACAGCCGATCGATGTGGCGCTCGAGCTTGAAGATCCGGCCGCCGTACGCGCGGATCCCCTCGAACACGCCGTCGCCATAGAGAAGGCCGTGGTCGAAGACGCTCACCTTCGCCTCGGACTGCGGGACGAATTTTCCGTTGAGGTAGACGCTGAGCTCCACGCCCGGGCCTCCGGATGTCGTGGTAAGGGTCCACTCGATTAAAGGTTTTTCACCGAAAGCGCTCGCCCGTGAGCCGCTCGAACAGGTTCACGTAGAGGTCGCGGACCTCCTTCACCACTTCCGGAGGAAGCGGCGGGATGTCGGGTTCCGGCCGCTTCGCCGCGCGGGCCTCCATGAGCGCCTGGTGGTATCCAATCTTCCGGTAGTACTGGCGGACGAACTCCTTGCTGAGCTCGACGTGCTCCCCCCGCTCGTACGCGGCCGCGTCCCACCACCGGTCCTCGTCCGCGGTCCCGAACGTGTCGATCAGCATGAGCCGCCGCTCCGCGTCCATCGCGAACTCCTTCTTGCCGTCGACGTGGATGAGGCCGCGTCTCCGGACGTCCTCGTTGATTGCGGCGTCGATCCTCAGGACGGCGCCGACGAGGTCGTCGTACTCCCGCTCCGTGAGCTTCGAGATCTCCAGCGCCTCCTTTCTCGTGAGCTCGCGGTCGACCTTCTCGAGCTTCGTCGTGACCTCAACGAACGGTTCGGGGAACGCCTCCCCGTACGCGGGCAGGTGCCCTCTCGGGAACCCGACATCCTCGGGCCGGACCTTCCCCGCCTTCAGGCGGTCGTGCATCGATCCCGCGACGTAGTAGCGCGCGATGACCTCAAGGGGAACGAGGAAGTTCGTCGTCCGCGGCGTGATCTTCGCGGTGTCTTCGATCACCTGCACCCGGCGCACGCGCATCCGGTTCGGGCCGGAGAGCCGAAGGAAGTGCGTACGGACGCCGAGCCCCTCGACGACCTTGAACCAGTGCGCCGACGTCCGCCACAGGGTCTCCCCCTTGTCAGGGACGAGGGTCGGGATGATCTTGTCGAAGACGCTGATCTGGTCCGTGAAGACGAACTCGAGCTCGTCCGCGGAGACCTCGTAGACCTCCTTGACCTTCCCTTTCCGGAGGAACCGCATCTCCGCCCCGTGTGTGGGAAGGCCCGGGGCCTCTTAGGCCTTTTCGTACCCTGGGAGCTCGATTCGCTCCGCGACCTCACGTGCGAGCTCGGGGCCGAAGTGCTTCCTCAGGAGGTGGAGCCCGAGGTCGATCGAGGCGGTCACGCCCGCGGCCGTGGTGATGGTGCCGTCCTCCACGACCCGTTCGAGGACGACCTCCGCGGTGCTGCGAAGCTCCTCGATCGCCGCGCGGTTCGTGGTCGCCCGGCGACCGGCGAGGAGCCCTGCTTCCTTGAGGACCAGGGCACCCGTGCACACGCTCGCGACGGGTTTCTCCGTCCCGAACTCGAGGATCGACCGCATCATCTCGTTGTCCGCGGCGACGGCTTTCGTTCCCGGTCCGCCCGGGACGATGAGGAGGTCGAGGTCGCTCAGGTCCCTCTTCACCTCGTGCGCGAGCATCTTCAGGCCGAGGGCGCCGGAGACGTCCTCCTTGAGCGCCCGCATGCGCACGGTCAGGTCGAGCTGGGGGTGGAGCTGCTTCGCCTTCGCGAGGACCTCGTACACGCCGACCGCGTCAAGCTCCTCGACGCCGTCGAACAAAAGGATGCCGACGCGCATGGGGCGGACGTTGTCCCGAGCCCGCTTAATCCTGTCCCTCTGAATTCGCGGGGCGTAACACCCCTTTCTCCAGGAGCCACTTGTGGGCTTCCTGATAATCGGTCGTCTCGAACGCGACGTGGTCCCGCAGCTTGCCCTCCGTGTTGATCCCGAGGGCGACGCCCGCCTCGGACAGCAGAGGTACGTCCATGAGGCCGTCGCCGAATGCGAGGATGTCCTCCTTCCGGAACCCCCATTTTGCCGCCAGGGCGCGCACGATCTCCCCCTTCGTCCGGGGGCTCACGTTGATCACGACCTCCCCGGTGAACACCCCGTCCTCGTAGACGAACTCGTTGCTGAATGCCGCATCGATGTCGAAGTGCGCCACGGCGGATTCCGCGACCTCCCGCGGGCCGCCCGTGATCGTGACGACCTTGTTCCCCTGGGACCGGAGCCAGTGGACGAAGCTCTGGGCACCCGGTACCGGCCGGAGGCGTCGCGCGGCCCGGAGGATCTGCGCATGCGTCAAGCCCTTGAGGAGCTGGGCCCGCATCCGGAACCCCTGCTCCCAGTCGATCCGCCCGTCGATCCCGGCGCGGGTGATCGCCCCGACGTCGTCCTCCTTCCCGACGAGGGCGGCAAGCTCGGGCAGGAACTCGTTGAAGATCAGGGTGTTCTCGAGGTCGAAGACGGCGAGTTTCACGATCGTTCTCAGGACCCCAGTCGATGGCTCGTATAAAGCGTCTTCTGCGAACGCGCGCGGGCCCAGGTCTCTTCCGGCCACGGGAGGTCAGAAGACTTCCATGTCCCCGTGGACGTCGAGGCCCTCGTCCGTGATGCTGTATGGCTTGATCGACCGCGGGTGCCGGAGCCGCCGCATCTTGATCACCTGCAGGACGAGCTGGACCTCGCCGTTCTCGCGCTCGTTGAACTTCAGGCCGATCACCCCGTCGGAGACGTACTCGACGAGGCCGTCCCGGGACGATCGCGGATTGTCGTCCTTGACCTCCGCCGTGAAGACGCAGGTCGCCCCCGTGGACCGGAGCTGCTGGCACAGCCCAAAGAGACGCGCGCGGCGCTCCGCGTCGTCCGCGAACATCATGTTCAGCAGGGATACGGAGTCGATCGCCACGCGCGTCGCCCCCGACTTGCGGATGAACTCGGGGAGCTCGGACTTGATCCGGGTCACGGTCGTCTTCGCGTCCGCGGGCTCGAGCTTCACGATGTGGAGCTTCTTCTCCCTCAGGTACGTCCGAAGGTCCCAGCCGAACGAGGCCGCGTTCGCGACGACGCTGTCGACGTCCTCTTCCAGGGAGATGAAGATCCCTTTCTCTCCGTTGATCAGGCCCTGCATGAGGAACTGGAGCGCGAACGTCGTCTTCCCGGTCCCGAAGGACCCCATGACCGTGATCACGTGCCCGCGGGGCACGCCGCCCCCGAGGAGTTCGTCGAGCCCGTCGATTCCCGTGAGGACGCGGTCGCCCGCCGTCTCGGCCGCCGCGCTCGCCTCGACCGCTGCCGTTTCGCCCATATCGTCACCTCAGGCAATCCGTTCCATGTACACGACGACGAGGCCGTGGTTCGCGGTGACCATCGTCGGGAACCGCGCGATCTTCTCCCGCGGAAGGTGCGGGAGGACGCTCGTGAACTTCTCCACGTACATGTACCGCTGCCGCGCGCTCGACCGCGCGAACCCCTTCCACTCGAACGTGAGACAGCCGTCCACGGAGTCCATGAGCATCTGCTCGTGCCGCCGCTCGAGGATTCCGCGGGTGAGCATCAGGTACACGAGCCCGTCCCACCGCTTCGCGGCTCTCTGGAGGCCCTTGACCGTCGTCACGAGGTCCTTCATCTCGACCGCCTCGGACACGGCGAGGTCCGTGAGACTGTCGATGATGACGATCGCGCCGCTCGCGTTGTCATCGAGGAACGTGACGAGGTCCTCGAGGACGTTCCCCGTCGGGAGCTCGAACAGGTCCTCCCCGTCCGCCCAGCTCGGCGGCACGACGCTGTGCCGGAAGTACGCGGCGGAGAAGTCCTTGAAGACCGTGCAATCGCGAAATGCTTCGAAGTACTCCTCGTTGAACGACGCCACGAGCTCGCGCAGGATCACGTCCCTCGAGCGCGCGAACGTCACGTAGCAGATCTTGTCCGGGAGGTCGGAGTCGTCGCAGTGGTCGCCGAGATAGTAATGGCGGCTGTCGGGTCGCTGGTTCACGATGGCGATCTTCGACGCCGCCGTGTAGATGTACTCCTGCATCCCCGCGCCGATGTCCCCGAGGAGCAGGACCGTCGACCCGCTCGGGAACCCGCCGTCGACGATGCTGTCGAGGTCCGCGATCCCCGTGGGGACCTTGCGGACGACCCCGGGTTCGATGTCCCTCGACAGGGGGCCGAAGTGTCGGGCCGCCAAGCTGGCGTAGACCTCGTCGCTCGTTAGAGCCATCCCAAGGCGCGGAACCGTCCCGCCGCGGATAAAGCCTTTTTGTAAACTCCCGGGCCCGCCGCGTCGATGCGCACAGGAACGATGGGGGCGAATCGTCCGCGGTCTCCCGCGGGATTTTTATTTCGATGTCCGCATAATAGTTCAGAACCGGGGGTCGTGCGCACGCGCGCGCGATGGCGGCACCTCGTCCGTGTGCGGCGCGCGTCCCGGCGCGACCGATCCCCCGGACCCGGCCCGCAGCCCCGGCCGCGGGGACGACCCTCGATCCGCCCGTTTGTCAATCCGACGCCGCGGCGCCGCCGGCGCTGCCACGGCCGCCTGCTGATTCTCACTCCGTGATAACCAGGCGGTCATCCTTAATATCGGGTGGGGTCGTGCTCGCCGGAGAGATTCCGTGAAGGTCCGGAACCCCCTCGCGAGCCTCGGAGTGACGATGCTCGGCGCCCTGTCGCTCACGATCCTCGCGTCCGTGCCCGTCCTGTTCATCCCGTTCTGGGAGCTCGGCCTGTTCTACCTCGCCCTCGCGGCCTTCTTCGTCGGGGCGTTCGCGGGCCGGTCGAGCCTCCTCGGGTCCCTCGGCTTCGCCGGCGCGACCGTCGGCGGCTTCGCGGGCGTCTCCCTGTTCCTCGTCCTCTTCCAGCCGGCGGGCTGGCCATCCGGATGGGAGTACCTGTTCGGCCTCGGTCTCGGCGGCCTCTGCGGCCTCGGTGGCATGGCGACGGGGAAGCTCGGGCTGCGCCGGGTCGAGAAGATGGTCGAGTCGATGCCCCGGGTCCGCCGGTGCATGCGCTGCGGCGCCAAGGTCGGGATCACCGCGCGGAAGTGCTGGTCCTGCAAGGGCTACCTGCCGCCGACGTAGGCCCGTCGGCGTCCCCGGTCCGCGGTCAGATCTTCTTCATCCGGCCGAGCACGGGCTCGTACAGGAGGCCCTTGTCCAGGAGCCCGTTGATCGCCTCCTCGAGCTGCTCGCGGCCCACGCCCTTCGCCTTCGCCGCCTCGAGGATGCCGTCCCACGGCGCGCCCTTCCCGTCCTTGTCGAGGGCGGCGACGATCTCGAGGACCTTCGTCTCCGAGTCGTCCTCCGGCTCCCGGACGGGCTCCGGCGGCCGGCTCGCGGCATCCTCCGCGGCCGCGGCATCCGGCGCGCGGCCATCCCGGAACTCGGGGAGGAGGTACCGGAGGCCCTCCGCGAGCATCGCGGTGTAGCGCGACAGGTCCGCCTTCCCATAGTGGCCCGCGGCCTGGACGATCCCCTCCGCGATCGCTTCCTTCACCCCGAGCTGGACGAGCCCCTCCTTCGTGAGGGGGTCCATCCGCTGGGCCTCCTCCATCGCCTCGATCCTCCGTCGCAGGGACCGGCAGGTCTCGAGGATCCAGTAGTCCCTCAAGGCGGCGTCGACCGTCTTCACCCGCTCCGGCCGGATCGACACGTACGTCGTCCCGGCCTCGGGGCTGTACACGCGGCTCTTGCCCACGATAGCGCCGAACACGGGCGGCTGGAGCTTCGAGAGGGCCGCGGCGGCCTCGGGCTGGTACTGCCCCGCGTAGAGGTGAAACGTCCCCGTGGGGTCCTGGACCCGCGCGCGCCACATCGGCTGCATCTCCGTGCCGACGTTCTCCACGTCCGTAATCACGCCGACGACGAACATCCGGTTCACCCGCGCACCGAGGGGCGTGACGAGGTACGACGGCGCACGCTCCCCGCCCCCGTTCACCTCGAGGGTCGCGTCGTTGTACTCCCCGGCGAACAGGCGCCAGGCGACCTCCCGCATCATTCGGACGCCTCCAGGGTCTCGAGCATCTCCCGCGCCTCCGTCTGCACGTCCACATGCAAGAGCTTCGCCTGGTCCACGATCATCATGAGCCCGTAGTCGTCCGAGGTCACGTTCCCGCGGGCCTCGATCGGCTGGGCGACGAGGATGTCCGCGAGCTCGTCCCGGACGACGTCCACGGACATCGCGTCTTTCGCCTGCGCGATGCAGGCGTCCATCGTCTTGTCGAGGAGGGCCTCCGTGAGTTCGCGGTCGAACACCGCGGTGACCGCGCCGGAGCCGTCGTCGAGGACCGCCTTCACCCTGAGGTCGGCGTTCCCCTTGACCTCCCCGTGGATCCGGCACGCGCCTTTCCTCAGGACGCGCCGGCACTCCGGGCAGCGGTACACGAGCCCGGACCCCTCCCGGAGGTCGATGAGGATGCCCCGGATCGTCACGTCGACGCCACCGCCGCGGTCCGCGAGGTCCTCGATCCACATCCGCGGGCTCTCGGAGACCTTCTCCGCGGGCGGCAGCGCGTCGGGTTGGAGCCGGGTGACCGTCGCGCGGTCGTCGAAGGAGAGCTGCGGGATCCCGCGCCACGCCTTCACGTACGCGCCCTCGATCTTCACGGCCTCGCCCTCCTTGAGGCCGAAGTCCTTCCACGCGCTGAACTGGGACTTGCCCGTCCCGTCGGCGAGGACGCCGCTGTACACGGCCTTCTTCGCACCGTCGACCTCGACCTCCCGCGTCTCCACGGACAGCACGCGTGCGGTGACCTCGACGTTCGACGCGCCCTCGCGGAGGTCCGCGACGGTGACCGGCGTCGGCTTGCCAACGTACGGTCGGCCTATGCCGGAGCCGGGACCCGGCTTGTACTCCGGGAGGGCGTCGGGCTTCTCCTTCGAGACCGTCGTCCGGACGCCGAAGCTCACCTGGACCTGGCCGCGGTATTCCTTCGTGTACGCGTTCTGCACGCGCACGACGTCGCCCTTCGCGAGGGTCACGCCCAGCGGCTCCCACGCGGTGAAGGGCACGCTCGCCGTCGGGTCCCCGAGGATCCCGTACAGGATGCGCTTCGTCGCGCCCTCGACGGTGACGTCCTTCTCGTTCACGCTCACGATCCGGACGAGCAGGTTCACGCTCTGCTCCCCGGGCACGAGGTCGCGGATCGTCCGGTTGATCCCGACGGCCAGACCCGCGGGGTTCCCCCCGTGCTTCTTCACGATCGACCGCTTCGCCGTGTCGAGGGACACGCGGTAGACGTTCAGGTAGCTGGAAAGCTCCTTCTCGATTTCCTGCTCGCTCACTTTTCCTGCAAGCGCCCGGGTGATGTCCGAGACATGGGGCGCGAGTTCGTTCGTCAGAGAATCACGCTCTCGAGGCGTGTCGTCTTCTCGCCTCACGCGTGCGTATGCACGCGTGGTATAAAGGGGTTCGACGGGGTGGGCGAAAGTACCTCCGGCGGACCGCGGGAGGGGGGCCGGCCCGCGGGTTCGGCCGCCGAGCGGATCGCGTCGTTTCGACCTGTTCACGACCTCGACCGCATCCGCGCCGAGGCGGCCGTAATCTTCATCGTCCGAAGGCGGTTCGCCGCGGCCGTGCAGGTTCGCGGCCTCCTCAAGGCGACCCTCGACCTCCTGAGGACCTGGACTCAGGTCGGCAGCACGGTCGAGTCCATGGGGTTCGGGGAGATCCTCCGGAACGAGCGTTTCCCCCGGGTCCACATGGCGAACCTCGCCTGGGTTGACGCCGCCCCCCCGGGAGGCCCCGCGGAGGTCCTCGCGGCGCTCGACCGCGCGTACCTCGGGACGGAGGTCCGGCATCGGCACGCGCTCTTCCGGGATGCGATGCGTGCATACGAGCTCCAGGACGCCTTCTTGGCGCTGGGCTTCCGCCCGACCGCGGAGCTCGCCCTCGCGCGGCTCGGCGCGCCGTCGTGCATCGTGAACCCGGAGGTCACCGTTCGGGAGGTCGACGCGGCCGCGCCGGAGGTCGACTTCCGGTCCGTGACGGAGGCCGTCCATCGAGACCTCGGGTACGAGCCGGAGGACTCCCGGCAGGTGTACGAACTCGATCGGGAGCGGGCCGCGAGGATCGGGGAGCGGGCGTACGTCGCGTACCTCGGGAGCGACGCCGCGGGCTCGTACACCCTCTGGGTCCGCGGGGGGTACGCTCTGATCGGCAACGTCGGGACGGTCCCCGCGCGCCGGATGCGGGGGATCGGTCGGACGATGATCCACGACGCGTGCACGCGCGCGATCGACCTCCACGCGGAGTGGACCCTTCTCACGACCGCGCTCCTCGGCACCCCGCGGACGATGTACGAGACCCTTGGGTTCCATCCCATCGGGGAGATCCGCGGGTTTCTGCGTGTGTGAGGGCGGGCGAACCCTTCTTACCCGGCTCCGCCTTGCCTCGGCCCATGGACCTCGGACTGCGGGGGAAGGTCGCCCTCGTCGCCGCGGCGAGCCAAGGCATGGGCCGGGCGGCCGCCGCGGTCCTTGCGCGGGAAGGCTGCCGGATCGCGATCTGCGCGCGGAACCCGGGCCCCCTCGAGGCGACGGCGAAGGCAATCCGCTCGGAGGCGCGCGGGGACGTCCTTGCGGTGACCGCGGACCTGTCCCGGGCCGACGACGTCACGGCGTTCGTGGACGCCGCGGTCGCCGCCTACGACGGCGTCGACCTCCTCGTCGCGAATGCGGGCGGCCCCCCGACGGGCCGGTTCGACGCGATCACGGAGGACGCGTGGGCGAAGGCGTACGACCTCGTCCTCCAGAGCCCGGTCCGGCTCGTCCGAGCCGTGCTCCCGGCGATGCGCTCCCGCGGAGGCGGCGCGATCGTCGCGATCACGTCCATCGCGGTGAAGCAGCCTCTTGACGACCTGCTCCTGTCGAACGCATTCCGTGCCGCCGTCGTCGGCGCGGTGAAGACCCTCTCCCGCGAGCTCGCCCCCGACCGGATCCGGGTGAACGCGGTCGCCCCGGGGTGGATCGCGACGGACCGGCTCCTCGAGGTCCTCCGGGTCCGCGCGGAGCGAGAGGGTCGCTCGGTCGAGGCGACGCTCGGCGAGTCCGCTCGGGACGTCCCCCTCGGACGGTTCGGGACCCCGGAGGAGGTCGCGGACGTGATCGCGTTCCTGCTCTCGGAGCGCGCGTCGTACCTCACCGGCAACGTGATCCAGATCGACGGCGGCATGTACCGCGGGGTCTAGGGACCGGACTGTGTCCCGCCGTCGGCCATCCTCGGCGATATCCTTCGGCGTCCCAGGGCGACCGCCGCGGCCGCCGGGCTCTTCGTCACGAGCCTGGTGTCTCTCCCGCGATTGGGGATGCCACGCCTGCAGCTCCCCGATCCGCGCATCGCGGGACCCGCCCTGCCCTCGCCGGATACATGCTCGTCCACCGGGCGCGCTTCGCGTCTGCCGGGCAGATGAGCCGCCGGGCCGACGGATGAATGCCGGATTCACGCGTGGCGCTTCGCCCGCGCGTCGAACGAGGTCGAGCAGGACCAGCACGTCCGGCGCTTGACTCCGTTCCAGGCGCGGCACGCGTCGCACTGCCAGCTCTCGACCTCGTGGACCCGACCGGGGAGGAGGATGCGCCCCGAGACGCCGGCTCCGCAGGACCAGCAGATCGCGAGGTCCGGCTCGTTCATGACCGAGCAGTTCGGGCAGGCCCAGGTGAAGCCCTCGAGTCGGGGGAGGCCGCGCGCGCGACGCCGCCAGTCGAGCCAGCTGAACGTCGCGCCGCCGAGGAACAGGAGGAGGAGTGCGGTGGACAGGAAGTCGTCCACGTCGGAATCGATGCGGTCCGCGAGCCCATATAGCCTCGGCGCTGGCTATCAGCGGCGATTCTGTCCCGCCCGCCGACGCGTCACTGGTTGAACGTCTCGACCTTCTCGAACGTCTGCTTGAGGTACTTGATCACGACGTCGCGGTTCCGCCGCAGGTGGCTCTCGTACCACACCTTCACCAGGCTCGCGAACAGCTTGTGGAGGTCGTCGACGTTCACCCGCTCGAGAATCTGGTCGTAGAGGGTGTGGATCGTCCAGATTCGCTTCCAGCCGCTGTACTTGTAGTAGTGCTCTCCCTCGCAGTACTCGAACGTCACGCGCACGTGGGTCTTGCCGTCCGCCTCGATGTAGTTCACCTTGAGGGCGTCCCCGACCCGGCCCTGGTCCATCGTGCGGTCGAGGAGCTGGACCGTCTGCACGGCCGCGGGGTTGAACCCCGGCCGCCACGTCCAGTCGCCGTCCGGGAACGTGTCCTGGAAGACGGACCAGTTCGAGTAGTTCGGCTCGAGCGCGAAGTGCACGTTGATCTTGTTGAACCGCTTCCAGACCTTCCAGAAGTCCTCGATCAGCTGGCGGTTGAGCTCGAGACGCGCGACGTTCTGTTCCCCGACGTCGTGGATGATCTCCTTCGT
>Ga0154849_131_pt1 | contig 16018 bp, 11 predicted proteins | sample Rifle2008BG16ft_FD_105577 | JGI IMG/M metagenome (GOLD analysis project Ga0154849, IMG submission 105577) | Euryarchaeota archaeon RBG_16_67_27 | reverse complement strand
TGGCGGGCATGGGAATCCCGGCGGGCAAGCCCGCTCCCCGCTTAAGGATTCTCCGCCCCTTGCGCCCCTCGAACCCGGATGCTGCTCCTGACGGTGCCGCGGGAAGTCGTTCCATCGGACGGGCTCCCTGCAGACATCGCACGAGGTGATCGGCTCGTCCATCGTCCCTCGATCGGGCCCCATCCTCCGCCCTGACTTCGACCCTCCTGGGGAGGTCCCAACCCGCGCGCCCCGCATCGCCCCTCGATAAGCTATTTATCCGGCACGCTCCATGTTAGTCCGAGTCAGGGTCGGGAGTGAGGGTTCCGTGGCCGAGGAGGTCCTACCGGAGGCTCGCATCCCCACGTACGTGGAGGGCCTCGACGAGCGGCTCGGCGGCGGCATCCCGAAAGGCCACGTCGTCCTCGTGAGCGGACCGCCGGGCTCCCTGAAGTCCTCGTTCGTGTACCGGATCCTGTTCCGCGAGGCGCTGAAGGGCTCGTCCGCGCTCTACCTGTCCATGGAGCAGAGCCGCGCCTCCCTCGTCTCGCAGATGGCCTCCCTCGGCATGGACCCGGGGAAGGGGAAGGGCGTCCACGTGATCGACGTCCGCGCGCTCCGCCGGGAAATTGAGGAGATCCGCGAGGCGCCCCGGTGGCTCCTCGGGCTGCGGCGCCAGCTCGTCCGATACAAGGAGGAGATGGGCTGCGACCTCCTCGCGCTCGACTCCCTCGACGCCCTGTACGCCCTCGCGCCGATGGAGAACCCACGGAACGAGATCTTCCAGTTCATCGAGGAGATCCGCGACCTGAACGCGACCGCGTTCCTCGTCTCGGAGATGGAGCGGGACGGCGTGCGGCTCGCGAAGCACGGCGTCGAGGAGTTCCTCGCGGACACGATCGTCCATCTCCGGCTGCGGGAGATCGACGCGGGGATGGGGACCTCCGTGCGCCGGTACATCAGCGTCGTGAAGATGCGGGGCGTGAACCATGACCTCGACTACTTCCCGCTCCTCGTGGACGGGAACAGCTTCGAGATCGTGTCCGAGTGACGGCGGGGCGGGGTGATCCCGTGGTCTCTCTCGGCGCGGTCCTGTCCCTTGCGGCCCTCGGCGTGAGCGCGTTCCTCGGGCTCTTCGTCCTCGGCGTGAACCCGCGGGGGACCGCGAACCGCGCGTTCGGGGTGCTCATGCTCGCGTTCGTCCTGTGGGACGTCGCGGAGGCGATCCAGCGGTCGATGGCGGGCGCCGCCGCGGAGGCGATCGAGCCGTTCGCCCGCGCCGCCTGGATCGGGATCTCCCTCGTGCCCGCGGCGCTCATGCACCTCTCCCTCGCGTATCCGGAAGGCAGCCCTGCCCTCCGGCGACGGTGGGTGCTTCCCGCCGTGTACGCGCCGTTCGTCGCGTGGGCGGTCCTCGTCGCGGCGACGGACTTCGTGATCGACGGGGTCTCGGAGAACGCCCTGGGCGCGAGCGCGCACGTCTCCCGGACGTACCCGATCGCCGCGGTCTTGTTCGGCGCGTGGATGTACGCCGCGGTCGCGGGCTTCGTCCTCACGTGGACGCGGGTCCGCGGGGGCGCCCGGCGCATGCAGGGCGTCGTCGCCGCGGGCCTCGTCATCGGGACGATCCCCGCGGGGGTGACGGAGGTGTTCTGGCCCCTCCTCTCGGGCGCGGACACACGGATGGGCCTGGGGACGCTGTACACCCTCGTGTGGTCCGCGATCATCGCCTTCGCCGTCGCGCGCTACCACTACCTCGTGATCGAGCCCGTGATGGAGGTCCGCCCGCCCCCCGCGCGGAGGCACGGCCTCGACCCCGGGATGAACTACCTCGTCCTCGAGCCCGGCCGGGCGACTGCGATGGGCGCGTTCCGGGAGGTCGTCGCGCGCACGCCCGGACTCTGCGTGACGGGGCTGCCGCCCTCCCGCGTCGCGCGGCGGTTCGGCCTCGAGCGCACCCCCGTGGTCTGGCTCACGACGACATCCGGCGAGGCGCGCGCCGTCCGGCCCGTGGCCCTCGACTTCGAGCTGCTCCACACGATCGTGAAGTTCCTGCGGGAGCACCCCGGGACCGCGGTCCTCCTCGACGACCTCGACTACCTCGCGGAGGTGAACGGCTTCGGCGCCCTGGCGCGGTTCCTCCGCCGGGTGACGAACCAGGCGAGCGCGTCCGGGGGGACGACGATCCTCGCCGTGGGCCAGGGCACGTTCGAACCGGAGCATCTCGCCGTCCTGCGGGGCGCGGTGGACCGCGTGCTCGAGGTCCTCCAGGCGCCGGCGCCGGGCGCAGTCGCGAACGGGGAGCACGTCCTCCTCCTCGTGTCGAGCCAGCAGGCGCCCGCCGCGCTCGGGGCCGCGGGATGCCGCGGGGGTCTCCTCCTGACGACGGAGCATCCGTCGAAGGCGCGTCAGAGGTTCGGACCCGCGTACGAGGTCCTCTGGGCCACGGACGCGAGCGAGAGCGCGGGCCCGACGGTCCGGCCGACGTCCCTCGACGCGGAGGCGCGGCGCACGGTCGGCTCGTTCATCGCCTCCCATCCCGGGTCGGACGTCGCGGTCGTCGGCCTCGAGCAGCTCGCCCTGTTCAACGAGTTTCCCGCGGTCCTCGCGTTCGTGAAGGACATCCTCGACCTCGCGAGCCTCGGGGGATGCCGGCTGTTCGCGACCTTGGGTCCGGATTCCATGCCGCCTCGGGAGGTCGCGATCCTCGCGCGCCGCTTCGACGCCCCGACGCCCCCGGGGATCAGGGAGCCTCTTCCTTCAGCGCCGTCCACAGCCGCGCCTGGAAGTCGAATTCTGTATCGAGGACCCGTTTCATGAAGAGGACGATCTGGCCCTGCGGGTCCAAGGCGTTCCGCTCGCAGTACGCGCGGAATCCCTCGAGGACGTCCGCCTCGACGCGGATGTTGAACTGCACCTTCTCCCGCGGCTCTCCCTTCGTCGCGCGACGCCCGGCCATCCGGCTGCGCAATCGTGTGCCCGCTATTTCTACGTTTTGATGCAATCGGTAGCAATTGGTACGAAGTGTAGCAATCATTAAGTAACTGATAATCACTTCCGGGAACGAGTGGGAGAGGAGGGAACATCGCGTGACGAGCGCTATCCCCGCCCGGTCGCGGCCGGTGCCCCCCGATGAAACAGGACTGGAACCCCCTGGTTCGATCGAGCCCCAAGAGACGACCGCACGGCTGCAAGAGGAATTCCTGCAGAGCCTCGTGGAGTCGGTGGATCTCGTGGATGAGCGGTTACCACTCCCGGCCCGGAGTGGCGGGGCGCTGCAACTGGCCACGCCCGAGGCGATCCGAGACGCGTTCGCGCGCGCGTGGGACATCCTCTCCCATTCTCTCTGCCTCGGGGTCGACCCGGAGGCGGCCCTCGCGGACTTGAAGGACTTCGTGCTGTACGACATCCCCGATGGCACGCGGTCGACGCTCACCGTGCCCTCCTCGGGGGACGTGGAGACGGACGCGGCACTCTACTGCCTCTCCCTCGTCCACACCCTCGCGTCCCTCGGCGCGCGGACGTCCGTCCTCCTGACGCACACCGCGTACAACCGGGAGCGGGGTCCCGAGGACACGAAGCGGTTCCTCCAGATCCTCGCGCGGGGGATCGAGCCGTTCCAGGCGTACGCGTGGCGACACCGGGCCGCGATCCGCGTCCACGGGATCAGGCCCGGGTACGAGCTCGAGGCCGCGTTCCGGAAGGCGTTCCCCGTGCCCGCGGGCGCACGCTTCGACGCCCACTTCCTCATCGACTACCAGGAGGAATGGTTCCTCACGGACGAGGGGCGCGGGTTCCTCGAGGCGGTCCCGGACATCGACGTCGTGATGCGCCACACGAAGCTCCAGGTGAGCGGGGGCTGGATCCCGATCCGGATGAGGAAGTCCGCGTACGTGTACTGCCAGAACGGCACCCTCTCGAGCAACTGGACGCACGAGGAGTACGCGGCGCTCGTCGCCGTCGGCTATCTCGCGAAGCTCCTGCTCAAGGGGGAGGCGCTCGCGAAGAGCTACGTGTCGATCGACGAGATCAAGGACCGGCACCGCCAGCGCGAGGTCCTGCTCGGCCAGCGCGTCGTGAAGCTGACCCCGAAGCCTCGCAAGCTCTTCGTCCTCGGTTCCCCCGCGGGCCTCGTCCAGGTCTACGCGTGAGCGGGCGGCGGCCTTCGGATCGCGGATCAGCCCTTCGGCGGGGCGCTCAGGCCCGGCGTCTCCGACTCCGGGCGGGCGAAGCCGTCGGGGAGGTCGATCGGCGCCTCGATGAAGAACTGGGCGAGGAGCGCGTCCGTCCCCACGGCCTCTTCCGGAAGCCCGTTCCAGTGGTCGAGCACCCTCCGGTTCTCGTCCTCCCAGCGGAGGAGGAGGTCTCTCATCTGCCGGCGGAGCTGGTCCGTCTCCTGGCCGGATAGGACGAGGGTCAGCGTCGCGCGCCGGACGCGCTCGATCACGAGCGTGTAGTCCCCCTGGCTGATCGACCGGAGCCACTTCCCGCGGAGCAGGGGGATCGACGTCCGCATGAAGTTCTGGATCACGTCGAGCGTCCCGGAGAACAGGTCCTGGTCGATCATCCGCTCGCCGGCGCGCACCTTCGAGTCGATCAGGGTGCCGTCCTCGAAGATCAGGATCGCGGCCTTGATGTCATAGTGCCGCGCCTTCCACTTCCGCACCGCGACGGACAGCCGCTCCTTGCTCATCGGGGACAAGGCGAGGAACGCGACGGCCGCGGGCAGGATCATCGCCGTCGAGAACAGGGGGAGGATCCGGTACCCCACGATCCCGCGGATCAGGTTCGTCGAGGAGCCGAGTGCGACCATGAGCACGAACGCGATCATGAGGCCGCGCATCCTCCCGCGCAGCTTCGGCGTCGTCGCGGCGACCTCCCGGTACGTGAGGAAGAACGCCACGGCGCCGACGACCGCGACCATGAGCACGAACGCGATCATGAGGCCGCGCATCCTCCCGCGCAGCTTCGGCGTCGTCGCGGCGACCTCCCGGTACGTGAGGAAGAACGCCACGGCGCCGACGACCGCGTAGAGGAGCACGAACGCGGCCCAGAGGAGGTACGCGGTGTCGTCCCACTCCCCGACATACGGCGGTCCCCCGGCGGGCTCGAGGCTCTCGAACCCCACGACAAGGTTCAGCCACACGTACGGGAGGAGGACGAGGCCGGGTCCCGCGGCGAGGAAGAGGGTCCTCCGCATCCTCGTGTAGAACACGACCCCGAACAGCATGAAGAACAGGGCGGACAGGGTGAGCGCGGTGAAGCTCGCGAGCGCCGCGGTCTCCGCCCAGCGCAGGTCGACCGCGTTGAAGAACAGGAGGTCGCTCAGCGCGTACAGCCCTGCAAAGAACGCCGCGCCGAGGAAGAACACCTCCGTCCACGTGCGGTACCGGTCCCGGGCGACCTGGTAGATCACCAGGGCGAACCACGTGATCGCGGTCGCCAAGGGGAGCCACTGCTCCAGCGTGAGATGACTCATGGTCAGCGCCTGAGGTCGGATGCGGACGCGAACCCGCGGGTTTAATCCTTCCCTCTTGAGAATTCCGGACTGGAACGATAGTACCCAGCGGTTCGATTATCCGGCCTGAGAATGAGAGGGTCGGTCCCCTTCGACGGCACGTCCGCGGCTCACGCGGCCTTCCGGACCGCCTTGAGCTGCCCGGCGTACATCCCGAGGAGCTCCTTCTGGCTCGTCGCGTCCTCGGGCCGCTTGTCGTCCCGCCACCGGCCCGTGAACCTAGGGAAGCGGACCGCGAGGCCCGCGCCCGGCCGCACGGCGTCCCGCGCGCACGTGTGGACGGGGCTCACCGTGAGCTCCGCGCCGCGGACCTCGAGGACGACCGCGGGTTCGAACCAGGTGTCCGGCGTGAGCTTCGACTCCACGCGGGCGTGGCGCTCCTCGCGTGCGTGGGGCCGGAGCCGCTCGGGCAGGCCGAAGAGGGTGGCGTCGTCGAAGCCCGTGCCGAGCTTGCACGTCGTCCGGAAGACGTCGGTCTCGGCGTCGTACGCGGCCATGAGGAGAGCGCCGTACGTACCCGCCCGTCTCCCGCGTCCCGCGAACGCGCCGACGACGACGAGATCGATCGTGTCGCTCATCTCCGCGCTGTATTCCTTCTTGAACTTGATCCACTGGTACCCGCGCGCGCCAGCGTCGTAGGTCGAGTCGAGGGACTTCGCCATGAGCCCCTCGCAGCCCTTCTGGAGCGCCTCGTCGAAGAACGACTCCGCGTCCAGGAGCTCGCGGACCGTCCGCATCGTCGCGAGCCGCACGCCGTCCGTCTCCCGGAGGATCCGCTCGAGGGCGCCCCGGCGATCGCGGTACCCGCGGGTCGTGAGGTCCTCCCCCTCGAGGAGGAGGCAATCGAACGCGAACAGGGTCACCGGGAAGTCCTGGGCCATGCGGTCGACGTCCGTCTTCCTCCCGCGGCGTCGGGAGACCTCCTGGAACGGGAGGAACTCCCCCGTGTTCGCGTCGACGGGCACGGCTTCGCCCTCGACGATGGCCTCCTTCGCTCGCAGGGCGTCGCGGAGCCCGGCAACGATCTCCGGGAACTGGCCCGTGATGTCCTCGAGCTGCCGCGAGAAGAGCTGGATTCGGTCCGGGCCGACGTGCGCCTGCACCCGCAGCCCGTCATACTTGTACTCGAGGGCGCACTCCCCGAGGCGCTCGAGGACCTCCTCCAGGGTCTCGAGACGCTCCGCGAGCATCGCGCGGATCGGGCGGCCACGCCCGAGGTGGAGCGCCCCGAGGCCGTCGAGGCCGTCGCGGGCAAGGACCGCCGCGACCTCCCCGAGGTCCGACGAGACGTTGTACGCCCGCTCGACGCGGTCGCGGTCCTCCTTCGTCGCGTGCGTCGCCGCGAGGGCGTCGACGATCGTCATGTCCGCGACCCCGAGGCGCATCTTCCCCACGACGGTGCGGGCGAGGTACCGCGCCTCCTCCGGGGTCGCGTCGTTCAGCAGGTCCGCGAGGAGCTGGAGCTTGCGTTCCTGCGAGCCCGTGCCCGCGGTCGTCGCGATCTCCTTCAGGCTCGCGTACACGGTCTCGATGGTGAGCGGCTCCGAGCTCAGGGTCGTCTGAGTCCGGGCGCGGAGCTGCTCCTCCGCGACGAGGCCGAGGTCGCCGGACGCCTTCCACGCCGCGCCGATCGCCTCGTCGGGCCGGGCCGTCGCACGTGCGATCCCGCGGATCGCGAGCTTCTCCGCAAGGCCGAGCTCGATCCCCGCGTAGTCCGGGAAGACGCGGCCCTGCGTGAGGTAGACGACCTTGTCGATCTCCTCCTTCGGGACCTCGCGGAACAGGGCGACGAGGATGTCCGTCATCTCGAGACGCTTCGTCGTCGCCTCGAGCTTCCCGTACGCCTGGGCGAGGGTCGCGTACCGCATCCGGTCGGGTACAGGGCCCGCGGGCTTAATCCTTGGCGGGACGCAGGCCGTTCACGAGCGCCGCCCGCGCGTCCGTGTTATAGTTGTTTAACTATAACATCCCGGACGGCCGACGTTGCCGTGCATCGCCCGCTCACGGGAACTTCGCGGCGACCGTCTCGACGATCTCGACGCTCTTCCCGATGTACTTGTCCGGGTTCATCGCGTCCGCGAGCTCCCGCGCGGAGAGGAGCTTCGAGACCCGCGGTTCCGCCGCGAGGACGTCCCTCAGGTGGATCCCGCGGAGGCGGGCCTTCTGCGCTACGTCGCGGACGAGCCGATGCGCGTCCTGCCGACCCATCCCCTTCCGGACGAGGGCGATCATCGCGCTCTCCGCCATGACCTGCCCCTTCGTCGCGTCGAGGTTCTCCCGCATCCGGTCCGGATAGACCCGGAGGTTCCGGAACACCTCCGCGGTCCGCACGAGCATCTCGTCGAGCAGTACGCACGCGTGGGGCAGGAGGAACCGCTCCGCCGCGCTGTTCGTGAGGTCGCGCTCGTGCCAGAGCGTCATGTTCTCGTACGCGGGGAGCACGAGGCTCCGCACGATCCGCGCGAGGGAGCACACGTTCTCCGAGGCGATCGGGTTCTCCTTCTGGGCCATCGTCGAGCTCCCGACCTGCCTGCGCTCCTCGAACGCCTCCGCGGCCTCGCCGATCTCGTTCCTCTGGAGGTTCCGGACCTCCGTGGCGAACTTCTCCAGGGACGACGCGACGTTCGCGAGGACGGCGAGCAGCTCCGCGTACCGGTCCCGGCCGACGACCTGCGTCGCGGCCTCGTCCGCCGTGAGGCCGAGGTCCTTCATGACCGCGGCCTGGATCTCGAGCGCCTTCGGCCCGAACGCCGCCCCCGTGCCCACGGCCCCGGACATCTTCCCGACGAGGACGCGGGGCGTCGCCTCCCTCAGCCGGTCGCGCTGTCGCCCCGCCTCCGACGCGAACACGGCGATCTTCAGGCCGAACGTGATCGGGACGGCGGCCTGGCCGTGCGTGCGGCCGAGCATGACCGTCCGCTTGTGCCGGAGCGCGAGCTTCGTGAGCGTGCGCGCCAGGGCGTACACGTCGTCGTCGAGGATCGCGATCGCGTCGCGGAGCTGGAGGGCCGTCGCCGTGTCGGAGATGTCGTTGCTCGTCGCGCCGAGGTGGACGGACTTCCCCGCGTCCCCCTTGCACGCCTCCGTGAGCGCGAGGACGACGGCCATGATGTCGTGCCGGGTCTCCTCCTCGAGCGCCTTGACGCGGTCGATCCGGACGTCCTTCGTGTTCGCGCGCCGCGCGATCTCCTCCGCCGCCGCCCGCGGGATGTTTCCCGCTTTCGCGTGCGCGCGGGCGAGGGCCGCCTCGACGTCGAGGAGCCTCTGGAGCCGCGCCTCCTCGTCGAAGATCGCCTTCATCTTCGGCCGGCCGTAGCGGAAGTCGATCGGGCAGAGGAGGGACATCGCCATCCGGCGAGGGCAAGGCCATGGCCCGTTATGGAGCTTTTGGCAACCGCCCGGAGGGCGGCGGATCGGCACCGACCGCGGCTCGTCTACGCGGGAGGATTCCGTACCGGATCGCCGTGTCCGGGGCACAGGACTCGCGGGCGCATCGCGACGAGTCGCTCGAACGAGGCGATTGCCGCGCCCGGGTCCTCGACGAACCATGGCGGTACGGGCGAGCCTTGCCGACCGTTCACCGCGTCCCCCGCGAAGAGGACGCCCTCCGTCGGGAGGTGGAACGCGCACGAGCCGATCGTATGGCCGGGGACGTGGATCACGACCGCCGGGAGGCCGAGGAGGTCGATCGTCTCATGGCCCGTGAGGCGGCGGTCCGGCTCGAGGGGGGGCACGCGCATCGACCAGGCGAACACGCCTGCGAACGCGATCAACGTCTTCGCCCGGAGCCCGATCCCCTTGCCCTTCCGTCGCTCCCGGCCCGCGACGACGTCCGCGTCATCGTCATGCACGAGGACGGTCGACTTCGCCTCCCGCTTCCAGACGCCCGCGGTCCCGACATGGTCCAGATGATGATGCGTCAGGAGGACGAGCCGGATGTCCGCGAGCTCCTTCCCGAGCTCTTTCAGGGCTTCCCGTACGAGGGGTTCCGCGCCCTTCGTGCCCGTGTCGACGAGGACGATTCTCCCGACGTCAATCACGTAGAGGTTCACGAAGCGCTCGCGGATGCGGTACACGCGCTCGGCGACGCGCTCGAGTACATCCGCGGACACGGAATCCGGGACAGATCTGTCCTGGATAACGTTTCGGTCGCCGCGGATCGGTGGGAGCGAGGACGTCGCCGCCGAACGCGGGGCTTCCCCCGGAGAAACCGCAATCTCCTCCGCGTATCAACTCTTTCCCGAACCGGTTCGGCGCGCCTTTCCGCGATTGGCACAATACGGACTAAGCGTTCATACGCGCGACCTCGCGTCTCGGGGACGGATCGGAGTCTCCGAATCGCGGACTCCGGCCTTCCGCGGGTGTGCACATGGAGCGGGGCATGCGGATCACGCGAAGGGACGTGCTGAAGCTTCTGCCGGTGGGCGTCGCGGGGGTCCTCGCGGCGAGGTACCTCCCCGACACCGTGCTCGGCTTCACGTTCGTCGAGCCAATCGACCCGAACCTGAACCCGCTCGAGGGCTACCCGAACCGGGACTGGGAGAAGGTCTACCGGGATCTGTACTCCTGGGACTCGAGTTTCGTCTTCCTGTGCGCGCCGAACGACACGCACGGCTGTCTCCTGCAGGCCCGAGTGAAGAACGGCGTCGTGAAGTTCATCGACCCCTCCTTCGGCTACGGCCAGGCGACGGACATCTACGGGAACAAGGCGAGCGCGCGGTGGGACCCGCGGATCTGCCCGAACGGGCACACGTACCTCCGGCGGTTCTACAGCGACCGGCGGGTGAAGGGCGCGATGGTCCGCACAGGGTTCCTGAACTGGTACCGGGCGGGGATGCCCCGCGGGACCGACGGGCTGCCGCTCCGGGAGTACTTCACGAACCGCGGCAAGGACACCTGGGAGGCCCTCGGGAACGGCGAGGCGTACGACATCGTCGCCCACGTCCTGAAGGACGTCGCGGAGACGTACGACGGCGCGACGGGCGCGAGCCGGCTCACGACCCAGGGGTACGACCAGGAGATGATCACTGCGATGGGCGGCGTCGGGATCCAGACGCTCAAGTTCCGGGCGAGCATGTCCTGGCTGTCCACCCTCCGGTTCACCGGCCTGTATCGCTTCGCGAACCTCCTCGCCCTCCTCGACGCGAACATCCGCGGGATCACGGACCCGGACCTCGCCCGGGGCCCGCGGACCTGGGACTCGTACGCGTGGCACACGGACCTGCCGCCGGGGCACCCCATGGTCCACGGGAACAAGACGAGCGACTTCGACCTCTTCGCCGCGGAGTACGCCGAGCTGATCACGACGTGGGGGATGAACTGGATCGCGACGAAGATGCCCGACGGGCACTGGGTCTCCGAGGCCCGCCTCCGTGGCGCGAAGGTGATCACCGTCACGACGGAGTACCAGAGCACCTCGAACAAGGCGGACGAGGTCATCGTGATCCGCCCGGCGACGGACGCGGCGTTCGCCCTCGGGGTCGCGCAGTACCTGATGGCGAACGGCCTCTACGATGTCGGCTACGTGAAGCGACACACGGACCTTCCCCTGCTCGTCCGGATGGACACCTTGAAGCTCCTCCGCGCGAAGGACATCATCGCCGGCTACACGCCCGCGCCCCTGACGAACTACACGCGCGTCCTCGCGGCGGGCGAGAGGCCTCCCGCGGACTACACGGCCCAGGATCGCCAGTACGTCCCGCAGGCCCTCCGGGCGGAGTGGGACGACTTCGTCGTCTGGGACACCCTCGCGGGCGGCCCTGCGGTGATCACGCGGGACCACGTCGGCGACGTCTATGCGGCCGCGTTCGCAGGGAAGGACCCCGCCCTCACGGGCACGTACACGGTGGCCCTCGCGGGCGGCGGGACGGCACAGGTGCGTCCGGTGTTCGACGTGATCAAGGAGTACATCGACGTGAACTTCACGCCCGCGCAGACGGCGGAGGTCACGTGGGCCCCCGTGAGCGCGATCGTCTCCTTCGCGGAGCAGGTCGCCGCGCACCCGAACACGACCCTGTTCACCGTCGGGATGGGGCCGAACCACTACTGGAACAACGACCTGAAGGACCGCGCGATCTTCCTCGTCGCCGCCCTCACGGCGAACGAGGGGCACTTCGGCGGAGAGGTCGGCTCGTACGCGGGCAACTATCGGCTCGAGGTGTTCAACGGCGCGGCGCAGTGGTATCTCGAGGACCCGTTCAACCTGCAGCTCGACCCGAACGCCCTCGCGACCGTGCGCTCGTACACGAAGGCGGAGTCCGCGCACTACTACAACTACGGCGACCGGCCGCTCAAGGTCGGCACGAAGACGTTCACCGGGCTCACCCACATGCCCACGCCCACGAAGACCGCGTGGTGGGTGAACGGGAACTCGATCCTCGGGAACTCGAAGTGGGCGTACGACGTGATCGTGAACACGCTCCCGCGGATCGAGATGATCGTCGTGAACGAGTGGTTCTGGACGAAGACGTGCGAGTACGCGGACATCGTCTTCGGGGTCCCGTCGTGGATCGAGCGGAAGCTCCCGGACATCTACGGCGCGTGCACGAACCCGTTCCTCCAGGTCGCCGTGCCGTCGCCTCTCGACCCCGTCGCGCCCGTGGCCGACGACCTCGAGACGTACGTCGGCGTGAGCGAGAAGCTCGCGGCGATCACGGGCGACACCCGGTTCGTCGACGCCTGGTCCTTCCGCACGCCCGACGGGAAGCTCGACATGGCCCCGTACATCCAGCGCTCCATGGACGAGTCGAACAGCCTGAAGGGCTACCGCTTCCAGGACGTGCTTGACTCCTGTGCCCAGGGCATCCCGAAGTACGTGATGAACCGGACGACGCCGAGGATCATGGGCTGGGAGCAGGTCCACGAGTCGAAGCCGTTCTACACGAAGACGGGCCGGCTCGAGTTCTACCGCGAGGAGGACGACTGGCTCGACGCCGGGGAGAACGTCCCCGTGTTCCGGGAGACCGTCGACTCGACGTTCTACGAACCCTCCGTGATCCATGGGGGCGCCCACTCGTTCCTCCGGCCGAAGGGCCCCGCGGACTACGGGATCAACCCGGCGGCGATGGACGCGGAGACCCGGCAGGTGCGGAACACGGTGAAGCCGTGGTCCGAGATCCGCACGACCGTCCATCCGCTCACCGCGTTGGACCCCGCGTACCGGTTCATCCTCTACACCCCGAAGTACCGGCACGCCTGCCACTCGATGGCGTCGTCGATGGACCTGAGCATGGTGTACTTCGGCCCGTTCGGGGACTTCTACCGCCGGGACAAGCGCAAGCCGTACGTCGGCGAGGGCTACGTGGACATGAACCCGCTCGACGCGAAGGTCCTCGGGATCGAGGACGGCGACTACATCTGGGTCGACGGCGACCCCGGCGACCGGCCGTTCCGCGGCTGGGAGTCGAAGCCCGACGACTACCGGGTGATGCGCTGGAAGGTCCGCGCCCGGTACTACCCGAACATCCCCCGCGGGACGGCGCGGGCGTGGTTCCACATGTTCGGGGCGACGCACGGGAGCGTCGAGGGCCATGAGACCCGGTCCGACGGCCTCGCGAAGAACCCGCGAACGGGGTACCAGGCCGCGTACCGGTACGGCTCCCACCAGTCGATCACCCGCGCCTGGCTCAAGCCCACGCTGATGACGGACAGCCTCGTCCGCAAGGAGGGCTCGGGTCAGCTCATCGGGAAGGGCTTCGCCCTCGACGTGCACGGGGCGACGGGCGCCCCGAAGGAGTCCTTCGTGAAGATCGCGAAGGCGGAGGACGGCGGCGAGTCCGGGACCGGGCTGTGGAACCCCGCGGCGGAGGGCTTCCGCCCGACGTACGAGAACGACGCGATGAAGCGGTACCTCCGCGGCGACTACGGAGGTGCCTGACGATGCCCGACGTCTTCAACTGGCAGCTGAACCGCTCGATGGCGTACGAGTACGCGGAGTCCCGGCCGAACCGGCAGGTCAGCGCGGTCTTCGACATCAACAAGTGCATCGGGTGCCAGACGTGCACGATGGCGTGCAAGACGACGTGGACGAGCGGCAAGGGCCAGGAGTACATGTTCTGGAACTCCGTCGAGACGAAGCCGTACGGGTCGTACCCGCTCGGCTGGGACGTGCGGATCCTCGACAAGGCCGGCGCCGCGTCGTGGGACACGGCCACGCGCCCCGCGACGTTCCGCGGGCAGACGATATTCGAGAAGGCCCCCGCGGGCGAGCGCGCGGAGGGCTGGCTTCCCGAGGACGTCCACTGGGCGTACCCGAACCGCGGGGAGGACGAGACGAACGCGCCGATTGACTCGGGCCTGCACCACCTGTCGATCCCCCACGCGATCTGGAACTTCTACCTCGCGCGGATCTGCATGCACTGCACGTACCCCGCGTGCCTCGCGGCGTGCCCGCGGAAGGCGATCTACAAGCGGAAGGAGGACGGGATCGTCCTGATCGACCAGGAGCGGTGCCGCGGGTACCGGGAGTGCGTGCGCGCGTGCCCGTACAAGCGCGCGATGTACAACCACGTGACCCGGGTGAGCGAGAAGTGCATCTTCTGCTACCCCGCGGTCGAGCAGGGACGCTGGCCGCGCTGTATGCGGAACTGCATCGGGAAGATCCGGATCGTCGGGTACGTCCACAAGCCGAACGAGGCGGACCCGGAGAACCCGATCGACTTCCTCGTCCACACGAAGAAGATCGCCCTCCCGCTCTACCCGCAGCTCGGGCTCGAGCCGAACATCTACTACATCCCGCCCGTCCAGGCGGACGCGCGCTTCCTGCGGCAGATGTTCGGGCCCGGGGCGGACGCCGCGGTCGCGACGTACAAGAGGCTGCACGACAACCCGGCGTCGGAGCCGCTCCTGCGCGCCGTGCTGCTCCTGTGCGTGAGCACGGACCGGATTCTCGGGCGGTTCGCCCTCGACGGTCAGGAGGCCGTCGGGTACGACATGCAGGACGTCGAGGCCGTCCGGGTGCCTCTCGTCGAGCCCACGTACGTCCGGGACTTCAGCGACCCCGCCATCGGGGTGTATCGGCACAACATCACGTGAGGAGGTGACACGATGCGGATCGATCCGAAGACCGTCGTCGGCGGCGTCCTCGCGTTCGCGTTCCTCCTCACGGTCCTCCAGAGCCTCGGCCTCGCGCCGAGCGCCGCGGCCGCAGGGACGAGCCTGTCCTCATGGGCCGTCGACGGTCCGCTGCCCGTCACGGAACCGGACAGCGCGCTCTGGGCGGACGCGGTCCCCCTCGCCCTCCCCCTCTCCGCTCAGATTATGATCACGCCGACGCAGAAGAACCCGACCGTGGACGCGATCGAGGTCCGCTCCCTGAACAACGGGACGCACATCGCGTTCCGGATCCGGTGGGCGGACGCGACGAAGGACGCGTACACGACGACGACGCAGCAGTTCCGGGACGCGGTCGCGATCCAGGTCGGTGCGCAGTCCGACGTGCCGTACTTGTGCATGGGCGGGGCGAACGCGCGGATGAACATCCTCCAGTGGAAGGCGGACTGGCAGGCGGACATCGAGGAGGGCTTCCACGACCTCCAGGACGAGTTCCCCAACTTCTGGGTCGACTACTACCCGTACGCGATCGGCGGGCCCCCGTACGAGGTGCCTGCGCAGTTCCCGGAGAACGCGAGCCTCTACCTCGTCGGCTACACAGTCGGCAACCCGTTCTCCCAGCCGCTCAAGGTCACCCCCGTCGAGGACGCCCTCGCGTACGGCTTCTTCACGATCACGACGGGCGTGCGCCAGGACGCCCTCGGATGGGGCGAGTGGCGCGACGGCGCGTGGACGGTCGTGATCGCGCGCGCGCTCGACACCGGGGACCCCCAGGACAACGCGATCGGGCGGAACAACGCCCTCGCGTTCGCCGTCTGGGACGGAGGGAACGAGGACCGGGGCTCCCGAAAGTCGACGACGGGCTGGGTTCCCCTCGGCGTCCAGGCCGTCCGCAGCACGGCGGTGGACCCGCTCGTCGTCACCGCGATCATCCTCATCGCCGTGCCCATCGTCGTCCTCGTCCTGCGAAGGCTCGAGGCGCGGAACGAGCCCATGCGGATCCCCGAGGAACGGAAGGAGCCGGGCAAGCCATGATCGACACGCTTCCTGTGGACATGCGTGCGATTGAGGGCGCGTTCGCCCGCGCGCAGCTGTACGGTGCGCTCGCGTCGGCCCTCGGGGAACCGAAGCGGACCCTGGACGAGGCCGCGGTCGCCTCGCTCGAGAGCGCCGCGTCGACCGTCGACGACCGGGTCGGCCTGTCCGCCGAGGTCGCGGGACTCCAGGCGGCGATCCCGTCCCTCCGCGCGGACCCGCGGATCCTGGACCGGGAGTACGCGACGCTGTTCCTCAAGGGCGAGGTCCCTCCGTTCGAGGCCTCGTACGCCCCGGGCATGCGGCTGACCCAGGAGCTCGCGGACGTCGCGGGGTTCTTCCGGGCGTTCGGCGTGAAGACGCGGGACGAGCGGCCGGACCACCTCGTGAGCGAGCTCGAGCTCATGGCCTTCCTGTGTCTGAAGGAGGCGATCG